>Ga0265780_10002460_pt1 | contig 25061 bp, 12 predicted proteins | sample P1T30metagenome_FD_192432 | JGI IMG/M metagenome (GOLD analysis project Ga0265780, IMG submission 192432) | Plant litter microbial communities from East Loma Ridge, Irvine, California - P1 T30 | ecosystem: Environmental > Terrestrial > Plant litter > Unclassified | place: USA: California... | reverse complement strand
ACAGGTCGTTATCATCAAACGACACCACGGCCAGGTCTTGCGGAATGCGCAGGCCCAGCTCGGAAATTGCCTCTAAGGCGTAAAGCGTCAGCGAATTGTTGGCAAATACGGCGGCCTCGCAGGCGGGGTTTTCGGCCAGGAAGCGGCTCAACTCGGCTACGCTCTGCGCGTGGTTGCCGCCGAACGACAGGGGCACGCGTTGCACGAGCAGCGGCAGCGCTCGCTCGTGCATAGCGCGCTGGTAGCCGTGCAGGCGGGCGCTCATCTGGGTTTGCTCCGACTCGGTCGTTACGAACGCGATGCGGGTGAAACCCTGCTCCAGCAGGTGCCGGGTGGCTTGGTAGGCTCCGTCTTCACCATCGACCACGATGTAATCGGTGGGCAGCGCGGGCAGGTAGCGGTCGAAAAGTACGGTCGGAATCTCGCTTTTGAGCAGCGCCTCAATTTCCTGCTCTACCCCGGCCGGCGGGGCGATGATGTAGCCATCGAGGTGCCGCTCCCGAAACATGGCAATCAGGTCTTTGGTCTTAGCCGTATCGTTGTCGGTGCTGCAATACAGAATGCGGTAGCCGCGGGCAAAGGCCTGTTTCTCAATCATCCAGGCCACGGTGGCGAAGAACGGGTTGGAAATATCCTCGATAATAAGCCCGATAACGTGCGTTTTGCCGGTGCGCAGGCTTTTGGCTAGTTGGTTGGGTCGGTAGCCCACTTGCTCTACGTGCTGGAGCACGCGCTCGGCCAGGGCGTCGCTGATGCGGTGCTCTTTGGCCTTGCCATTGAGTACGAGCGAAACGGTAGCAATCGATACGTCGAGCTGCTGGGCAATGTCCTGAATCAGGGTGCGCTTTTTCAATCTGCGTTCACTAGGGCAGCCACGGGCGCGGCCACCAAAAAGGCGGCCCCAAACACGCCTGCGCTGTCACCGAGGAGCGGTTTGACTACCGGCGCCTCAAACTGCCGGTCAAAAATATGTTGGTGTACGTGGGCAACGCCCGCTTGGTACAAGCAATCAATATTACCCACGCCACCCCCAATTACAATTACGTCAGGGTCAAGCAGATTCACTACCGTACTAAGTGCCAGACCAAAGAAGCGGCAGAGACGCTCTATCGTCTGAGTGGCCACGGCATCGTGGCCGGCAGCGGCGCGCGCTACTATTTCTTTGAGCGGGCGCGGCTGGTCGCTGTACCGGGCGTAGTAGCGCTCCAGGGCCGGGCCGGCCAAAATACTCTCGTTGCAACCCGTTTTGCCGCAGAAGCAGGCTTCGCCTTCGCTGGCGCTCAAGTGATTGTGTCCCCACTCGCCGGCGATGCCGTGGTAGCCCCCGATTATCTCGCCGTTCACCACGAGCCCACCACCCACGCCCGTGCCCAGAATGATGCCGAACACCACCTTTGCCTCTGGGAATTGCTGCTGCACGATTCCGAGCCGAGTTTCGGCCAGGGCAAAGCAATTGGCATCGTTGGCCATCGCCACGCGCATCCCCAGCAATTCTTCCAGGTCGGCGCGCACGGGGCGGCCGTTGAGCACCGTGGCGTTGCAGTTCTTCATCAGGCCCGTTTTGGGCACGGTGGTGCCGGGCGTGCCGATACCCACCTGGGCGGCCCGGTAGCCGGCCGCGTCTTCGAGGTGCTGCACCAGCGTGGCTACCTGGCCCAAAATATGGGCGTAGCCCTGAATGGCGCCGGTGGGCACCCGGTGCCGAAACAGCACCTCCGGCTCTTGCGCAGATTTCAGGATGACGCCTTCGATTTTGGTGCCGCCCAGGTCGAGGCCCCACAGGTTTTGGTAAGGATTAAAATCTGCCACGTTGTACTAGGCTTGAAAGGGCCGCCAAAAAGCCGGCCGCCCGTGAGAGTAAAAAGGAGTAGCCGCCCGCTAGAGCAGCAGCCGGTTGCCGGGCCACGCGTGGCTCAGGGCAACCAGGGAGTTGGGCGCGCAACGGTGGTCGGGGGTGCCGGTAGCGGCGGAGAGACGTGTTTCATTAGATGGGTGGGAAAAGAGCGAGGTAGCAAAAAGAGTGCAGCACTAGGGCCGGCTGGCTGCGCCCGTGGGCACATCCGTGCGAAAAGGCGCGGCGGGCAGGCCCGCCCGGTTGTAGAGGTTGCCGAGTGGGTTGTCGGCCCAGGCGTAGCGCACGGCTACTGGGGTGGGCACAGCGGCGCAAGTCAGCACCACTTCGGCCCGGCCATTCAGCGCGGCGGCGGCCCAGTGAAACTGCCCATCGGCCCCAGCTACGGCAAAGCCGGTGAGCGTGGTCGTACCGCTTTTCAGGAGCAAACCTTTGTCTATATTGCTGAATTTCAGATGAATTTTATTGCCTTCGACCTGCATGCTTTGGAAGGTGGGGCCGGTGGCCGACACCTTCCTGTCGCCGTAGGCTACCTGGCGCGCAGCCAGGGCCAGGCGGTGGCCCACGTCCTGCTTGTTAGACGGATGAATGTCGTTGGGGTCGCCCAGGTCAATGGCCACGGCCATGCCGGTGCGGGGCAGCGCCAGGGCTTGCGCCTGGGCTTCGCGCAACTCGGCCCAGGCCGAGGGGGCGGGCAATTGCAGCGTTTTAGTAAAATTAGCCAGCTGCACAAAAATGAACGGCAGCTCGCTGCCCCAGCGCGCCCGCCAGTCGCGGATGAGGACCGGAAACAGCGTGCGGTACTGCCCGCCGCGGCCCACGTTGCTTTCGCCCTGGTACCAGATAATGCCCTTGAGCGCGTAGGGCTGCAAGGGCGCAATCATGCCGTTGTAGAGCACGGTGGGCGTGTTTTGGGCGTCTTTACTCAGAGTATCGGGGCGGGCCGGCCGGCCCGACAGGGCCGCCACCGGGACCTGAAAATCGGGCAGCTGCCGCAGGGCATCGGCGCTCACCCAGGCCTCGGCCGGAGTGCCGCCCCAGGGGCTGCTGATGAGGCCAATGGGCACGTGGTAGCGCTGGTGCAGGTCGCGGGCGAAGAAGTAGCCCACCCCCGAAAAGCCGCCCGCCGTGGCCGGGCTGCACACCTGCCAGCCGTAGCCCTCGTTTTCGGCCTGGGGCTGGTAAGCCACCACTTTCTTCACCGTAAACTGCCGGATTTGGGGGAAGCTGGCCGTGGCTACCTCCTGCTCGGCATTAAGCACCATAGGGTAAGCGCCGGGCGCGGGCGCGTTGCGGTCGCGCAGGGGCAGCTCCATGTTCGACTGCCCCGAGGCTAGCCACACGTCGCCCACCAGCACATCGTCCAGCGTGATGGTATTTTGGCCTTTGACAACCAGGCTGTAAGGCCCGCCGGCGGGCATAGCGGGTAGCGCCACCTGCCAGCGCCCACCCGCGCCCGGCGTGGCCGGGTAGTCGTGGCCCCGAAACGTGACTACCACCGCCTCGCCGGGCGCGGCCCAGCCCCACACGGGCACGGGGGCATCGCGTTGCAGTACCATGTGGCTGCCCACCAGCGCGGGCAGCCGCACAGTAGCGTGGGCGGCCGGGGCGCTCAGGCTCGCGGCTAATACGGCGGGGCCAATTATTCTTTTAAGTAGGGAACACATATGGAAAACGACCCAGCCGCTCGCCTCACCACCTCAGTTCAAAACCAATAGACGTGGCGTTTTTGGAAAGGCTGCTAAAACCTATTAGCTGACAAATGTCGGCCTTTTTTTGCATTACGCTACACTTTGCCAGCCACAGGTTTGAATTAAATTTCCGGCTAGTTGCCGAGTAACCCAAAGGAATTTACAAGTAAATAAGCTAAAACCTTTTAGCGAAGGCTAATTAAGCTTTATGTTTGCTTTAAATTAGCTTGCGCCTCCCCAAACGTTCCCACTCTACTTTGCCGACTTTCTCCCACCCCATGCGCCTTCTTTCCGCGCTGCCGCTGCTGCTCCTTGGCTGGCTGCCGCTGGCTACCCAGCCCGCCGCTGCCCAAAACGCGCCCACCGCCACCCGTACCGCGGGCGGCAAAACCATCCAGCCTATTCTTACCGGCTGGCGCTTTCGCCAGGCGGGCAAAGACAATTGGGCGCCGGCTACCGTGCCCGGCTGCGTGCACACCGACATGCTGGCCAACAAGCAGATAGAGGACCCGCTCTACCGCGACAACGAGCTAAAACTACAGTGGATAGGCCACGCCGATTGGGACTACGAAACCACGTTTGAGGTGACGCCCGCCACTTTGCAGCGCCAGCACCTAGAGTTGGCTTTTAAAGGGCTGGACACCTACGCCGACGTGACGCTTAATGGCACGGCCATCTTACATACCGACAATATGTTTCGGGAGTGGCGCGCGGAGGTGAAGCCGTTGCTGAAGGCGGGCGGCAACCGCTTAGCCATCCACTTCCGCTCACCTTTGAAAGAGGTGGCCGACCTACCTAAAAAACACGGCTACAACCTGTTTGCCATCAACGACGAGCAGGCAATGGGCATCGTGGGCGACGGCGCGAAGGGCCCAGTACTGAGCCCCTACACCCGCAAGGCGCCCTACCACTACGGCTGGGACTGGGGACCTAGGTTCATCACCTCGGGCATTTGGCAGCCGGTGCAGCTCGAAGCCTGGGACGCGGCCAAAATCACTGATTTTCACGTAGTACAGCGCCAGCTGAGTGCCCAAGCGGCCCAGCTGAGCCTAGTGGTGGCCTACGAAGGCGCCACCGCCGCCAGCGGTCCGGCCACCCTGGTGCTCGAAACTACTGGTCCCACCGGCCAGCCCGGCCCGCGCCTCGAGCAGGCCGTGACCTTGCAGCCCAACCGCCACGAGGTGACCGCCGACCTGCGCCTCGACAACCCGCAGCGCTGGTACCCAGCCGGCTACGGCGCGCAGCCACTTTACACCTTTAAAGCGCACTTAGTGCAGGGCGGCCAGCCCGTAGATGAGGCCCGCACGCGCATCGGCCTGCGCACTTTGGAGCTGCACCGCGAGAAGGACCAGTACGGCAAGTCGTTTGAATTTATCGTGAACGGCATCCCGATTTTCGTCAAGGGCGTGAACTGGATTCCGGCCGACATTTTCGAAACCCGCGTCACGAACCCGCGCTACCACAAGCTGCTGCAAGCCGCTAAAGACTGCAACATGAACATGGTGCGCGTGTGGGGCGGCGGCATCTACGAAAACCAATATTTCTACGACACCTGCGACGAAATGGGCCTGCTCGTGTGGCAGGACTTCCTATTCGCCTGCTCGTTCTACCCCGGCGACGAGGTATTTAACAACAACGTGCGCGAGGAAATAACCTACCAGGTACGCCGCCTGCGCGACCACCCCAGCATCGCTATTTGGGTGGGTAATAACGAGAATGAAGTGGCCTGGCAGCAGTGGGGCGTGCCCGAAAAAATGGGCAACCACAAGCTCGAAGTGTGGAGCAACTACCTGAAGCTCTACCGCGACCTCATCCCGACGGTGCTCACGAAGGAAGACCCCAGCCGGCCCTACGTCTCGTCGAGCCCATCATCGGATTTCGAGGATATGGCTGGCTCGCAGACCACCGGCGACATGCACTACTGGGACGTGTGGGGCGGCACGGCCCCGCTGTCGGACTACGAAAAGCAGACGCCGCGCTTCATGAGTGAGTACGGTTTCCAGTCGTTTCCGGAGTTGAAATCGGTGGCCCAATTCACGGTGCCCGCCGACCACGACATCGCCTCGCCCGTGATGAAGGAGCACCAGCGCAGCGCCGTGGGCAACCCGCGTTTGAAGGAATACTTGCTGCGCGACTACAAAGAGCCCAAGGATTTTGCGTCGTTCCTCTACGTGAGCCAAGTACTGCAAGCGCAGGCTATCAAGCTGGCCGCCGAGCACTTGCGCCGCAGCCGACCCCGCACCATGGGCTCGATGTACTGGCAGCTCGACGATTGCTGGGGCGTGGCCTCGTGGTCGAGCATCGACTACTACGGCCGCTGGAAAGCCCTGCAATACTACGCCAAGCGCTTCTATTCGCAGGTGCTGGTGAGCCCCCACGAAGAGGGCGAAAATGTGCGCTTCTACGTGGTATCGGACTGCACCAGCGCCTTCCCGGCCAGCCTGCAAGTGCGCCTCCTCGACCTAGGTGGCAAAGTATTATTCAAGCAAGCCGCGCAGTTGCAAGTTGAGCCGCTGACCAGCAAAGTGTACCTCGATATTCCGAAGGCCACGCTGCTCAAAGGCCGCGATGCTAAGAAAGTAGTGCTCAGCTGCGAGCTGCTGGCCAGCGGCCAACCGGTTTCGACTAACACCCATTACTTCGCCCTACCTAAAGAAATGACGTTGCCCAAGGCTGCCGTCACGGCTACCTGGCAGCCCGCTACCGACAGTACTTATAAGGTGACGCTCAAGAGCAACGCCCTGGCCCGCGAGGTGTGGCTATCGCTAAACGAAGGCGATGGCTTCTTCGAAGACAACTTCTTCGACCTGCTGCCCGGCCAAACCAAAACGCTGACCTTCAAGAGCGAAGGCGCTACCTCAGTGGCCGAGCTGCGCAAGCGGTTGGTCGTGCACACGCTGGTGGACGCGTTTTAGGTTACACTATTCTAACGTGGGCGCCTCACCCCCGGCCCCCTCTCCGAAAAGGAGAGGGGGAGCTTAACGCCTACTAGCGTTCGTTAACGTCAGCTCACCCCCAGCCCCCTCTCCTTTTCGGAGAGGGGGCCGGGGGTGAGGCGCCTACGTTCGAGCCTGCTTCTCCCACCATTCGGTATGACTGCTTAAAAATCTTCTCTACTTATTATCTCCCCCATGCCTGCCCAACGCGCTACTATGCACTTAACTACTCAACGCTTTAGCCGCCGCACCGTAGCCGCCCTATTTGGCGCGGCCACCCTCCTGGGTGCCTGCCAGCGCCCGGCGGCGCCGACTACCGCCGCCGCTACGCCCCTAGCCACCGCCTCACCCGTAGGTGCTACGCCGGCCGCCCCGCAGTGGAGCCCGCGCGTGGCCAAGCTGCTGCGCGAGATGACGCTGGAAGAGAAAATCGGGCAGATGACCCAGATTACCAACGCGGCCATCAACCACACCGGCGAGCAGAAAGACGTGAGCCTTGACTCGGCCAAGTTGGTGCCGTTTGTGCGCGAGTACGGCGTTGGGTCGTTTTTGAATGGCGAGGCGGTGCCGCCCGCGCAGTGGCTGCGCACGCTGGGCGCGTTGCAGCGCATTGCCATGCGCGAGTCACGGCTGCACATCCCCATCATCTATGGCATCGACCACATGCACGGGGCGAGCTACGTGAGCGGAGCGGCCATTTTCCCGCATAATATCAACCTAGGGGCCACTTTCAACCCGGAGTTTGCCCGCCAGGAAGCCCGCGCTACGGTCATGGAATCGGCCGACCTCGGGCACATCTGGGTGTTTGCGCCGGTGCTCGATTTGGGGCTGAACGTGTATTGGCCGCGCTTTTATGAAACCTACGGCGAGGACCCGCTGGTGGCCTCCGAGTTGGGCGCCGCCTACGTGACAGAGCTTCAGAGCAACAAGGACATTCTGCCCTACAAAGTGGCAGCCTGCGCCAAGCATTTCATCGGGTATTCCGACCCGCGCAACGGCTGGGACCGCACCAACGCGCTCATCCCCGACCAGCGCTTGCAGGAGTTTTTCCGGCCCTCGTTTCAGGCGGCTATCGATGCGGGCATCAAGTCGGTGATGGTGAACAGCGGCGAGATTAACGGCGAGCCGGTGCACTCCTCGCGCCGGATTCTGACCGATTTGCTGCGCACCCAAATGGGCTTTAAAGGCGTGGCCGTAACCGACTGGCAGGATATTCTGCGCCTCGTGACGGTGCAAAAAACCGAGCCCAACGAGAAGGAAGCCACTTTCCGGTGCATCGACGCGGGCGTGGATATGGCCATGACGCCCTACAACACCAACTTCTGCCGCATCGTGAAGGAGCTGGTGCAGGAAGGCCGCCTCAGCAAGGAGCGCATCGACCTCTCGGCCGGCCGCGTACTCCAGATGAAGGAAGAACTGGGCATGTTTGAGAACCCCATGCCCCGCGCCGACCGCCTCAGCCGCATCGGCGCGCCCGAGCACAAGGAGCACGCCTTAGAGGCTGCCCGCGAGTCCATCGTGCTGCTCAAAAACGAGAAAAACACCCTCCCCCTGGCCCCCGGCCAGGTAAAGCGCCTGCTGGTAGTAGGCCCGTCGGCCGACTCGAAAGCCAACCTCTCGGGCGGCTGGACGCTGGCCTGGCAGGGCCGCGCCGAGGCCCAATACCCGGCCGACGTATCGACGGTGTACACGGCCCTGAAGCGCGAGTACCCCAACGCGCAGATTGAAACCGTGCCCTACCTCGATGCGGCCGGCAAGCCCCAAACGGCTGCCGTAACCGCCGCCGCTCGCCGCGCCGATGCCGTTATTTTGGCCCTAGGTGAGCGCCCGTATGCCGAAGGCCTCGGTAACATCGATGACCTGACGCTGCCCGCCGACCAGCAGCAACTCGTGCGCACGGCCCAGGCGGCCGGCAAACCCACGGTGCTCCTCGTCATTGGCGGTCGGCCGACTATCATCAAGCCAGTGGCTGAGGGCTCGCCGGCTATTTTGTGGGTCGGGCTGCCGGGCTTCGGCGGCGGGCAAGCCATCGCCGAAATCATCAGCGGCAAAACCAACCCTAGTGGTCGCTTACCCTTCACCTACCCACAGGCGGCGGGCCACGTGGCCAACTACCACCACGACAACAACGAAAATAGCCTGGAACTGAGCGACTTTGGCGTGGGCTTCGAAAACCGGGGCAACAAGGCCAAGGCTAGCATGCTCACCGAGTACGGCTCGGGCCTGAGCTACACCACCTTCCGCTACAGCAACCTTCAGCTTACCGACTCGGTGCTGACCGGCGACCGCTCAGTGCGTGCCACCATCCGCGTGACCAACGCGGGCTCAAAAGCCGGTAAAGAAGCCGTGCTCTGGTACCTCACCGACGAGGTGGGCCGCATTACGCGCCCGGTGCGCCTACTCAAGCACTTCGAAAAGCAAGACTTCAAGCCCGGCGAAACCCGCGAGCTGACCTTCACCATTGAGCCCCAAAAGTCGCTGAGCTACCCCGCCGCCGACGGCCGCCGCCTGCTCGAAGATGGCTTCTTTACGCTACGCGTGGGCGACCAAAAAGCCCGTTTCCGCTACGCGGGGGCTACGGTTCAGGCTAGCGCTACGCCGGCCAAAGCAACGAGCGGCAAGTAGCCAACCTGTTGCCGACTCACTGGTTATTTTTAAGCAACAATCCCCCTTACTTCTTTTATGGCTGCCCCTGCTCCCACCCTCAGCCGGCCCTCTGCCGCGCCTGCTACCGGCCCCACGCCCAACTACACCTCGGCCCTGAGCGCCGTTACGACGCTGTTCTTTTTGTGGGGCTTCATCACCTGTCTCAATGACATTCTGATTCCCTACCTCAAGGCCATTTTTCAGCTGTCTTTTTCGCAGGCCAACCTGATTAACCTGTGCTTTTTTGGGGCGTATTTCCTGATGAGCATCCCGGCCGGCAAGCTGGTGGCGCGCCTGGGCTACAAAAAAGGCATGTTGCTGGGCTTCGTAATAGCGGCCTTGGGCGCGTTTCTCTTTTACCCAGCCGCCGCACAGCGGGTCTACGGGCTGTTTTTGGGAGCGCTGTTTGTGCTGGCCTCGGGCATCACGCTGCTACAGGTGGCGGCCAACCCGTACGTGTCCATTTTGGGGCCGCCCGAGTCGGCTTCGTCGCGCCTTACCCTCACGCAGGCGTTCAACTCGCTTGGCACCTTTTTGGCGCCTTTGCTCGGTAGTGCTCTTATTCTGAGCCGCTTGCCCAAACTCAACACGGCGGCCAGCGCCGCTAGCATCGACGTGACGGCCGTGCAAATGCCCTACCTGATTATCGGGGCTGTCCTGCTGCTCATTAGCCTGCTGCTGAGCCGCGTGAACCTGCCCCAGATTGTGCCCGCCACTGAGCCCACAGGCACCGTCTTGGATTCCGATTCGACCCGGGCCTGGCACTACCGCAATTTGGTGTTCGGCGTAGTAGGCATTTTTGCGTACGTAGGAGCCGAGGTATCCATTGGCTCACACCTGGTTAGCTACCTGGCCCTGCCCGATGTGCTGGGCCTCGACCCCAAGTCGGCGGGCGACCGGGTGGCGCTTTACTGGGGCGCGGCCATGGTGGGCCGCTTTGCAGGAGCCTATTTGCTCAATAAGTTTTCGCCCGCCAAGCTACTCGCTTTCAACGCTGTTACTGCGGCTGCACTGGTCCTTATCTCTATCAATACGACGGGTGCCCTTGCCATGTGGAGCCTACTGGCGGTGGGGCTGATGAACTCTATCATGTGGCCCGTGATTTTTCCGCTGGCTCTAGCCGGTCTAGGGCGCCACACCGAAGAAGGGTCGGGCCTGCTGTGCACCGCCGTTGTGGGCGGGGCGCTGGTACCCATGCTTTTCGGAGCTATTGCCGACCAAAGCAGCCTACGCTTGGCACTGCTGCTGCCGGTGCTATGCTACGCCTACATCGTGTGGTACGGGCTGCGTGGCAGCCGCCGCGTAGCGGCGTAGACTTGCTCGGCAGCTACCTCACGAGACTCTTATGGAGCATACCTAATAGGGGTTTCGTGAGGTAAACGCCCGACAAGCCTACTTTAAGTGAACGATTACATTCTATTTGCTAAATCCTTTTAGCAGAACGTTAAGTGTTGACTTAACTACCCCAGCTTCTCCCATTTTCCCACCCACGTTTCACTCTTATGAAACACCTGTACACCCACCAGCCGCAGCGCGGCCGGCTCCTCCAGCTGCTAGCCAGCCTGCTGGTACTACTCGCCCCAGCCCTATGCTGGGGCGCCCCCATCCGGGTCGAAGCCGAATCGGGCGTGCTCACGGGCGTGACCGTAGCGACCACGCCGCCCGGCTACTCGGGCACGGGCGTAGTCACGGGCTTCGATAACGCGGCCGACAATATCGTGCTGACGTTTGCCGCGCCGGCCGGGCTTTACAAGGTCAGTATCGGCTACAATGCGCCCTATGGCGACAAAGGCTTCGACTTGAGCATCAACGGCGTAGCGGCAGCGGGCATGCTTATTGGCAACAGCAGCAGCTACGGGCAGGCCAATGCGGGCACCTTTTTGCTGCCCGCGGGTAGCAACACCATTACCGTGAAAAACGGCTGGGGCTACTACAACGTCGATTACCTCGAACTAACGCCCACGACCGTGGCGCTGCCCGCCCCCGTACCAGCCACGCTGGCCGACCCCAACGCCTCGGCCATTACCAAGGCGCTATTTGGCTACGTGCGCGGCTTGCAGGGCACTAAAGTGCTGGCCGGGCAGCACGCCGACCCACAGGATACGCTGGCCGATATCCGCTACATCATGCGCAAAACGGGCAAAGAACCGGCCCTAGGCAGCTTCGACTTGATTGAGTATTCGCCCTCACGCCGCCAATTTGGCTCCAACCCCACTGGCTACTCCGAGCAGTACCTGGCCTGGGCCGCCAAAGACCAGGGCCGCGGCATCGTAAGCCTGATGTGGCACTGGAACGCCCCCGCCGACCTCGTTAACTCAGCTACTATTCCTTGGTGGCAAGGCTTTTATACCACTGGCAGCACCTTCAATATCCAGACCGTGATGGCCGACACTACGGGCATGCGCTACGGCCTGCTGGTGCGCGACATCGATTCGATTGCCGCGCAGCTCAAGAAGTTTCAGCGGGCCGGCATTCCAGTGCTGTGGCGGCCGCTGCACGAGGCCCCCGGCGCGTTTTTCTGGTGGGGCGCCCACGGCCCGGCGCCCTACAAGGCGCTGTGGCGCATGCTGTACCGCCGCCTCACCAACTACCACCAGCTACACAATCTAATTTGGGTATACTCGACCACCCAAAACCCGCCCATCGACTGGTACCCCGGCGATGCCTACGTAGACATTGCCGGCCCAGACATCTACGCGGCCGCCTCGGCCAACATGAGCGGCGACTGGAATGGCTTTCAGACCCAGGTGGGCGGCCGCAAGCTGGTGGCCCTCACCGAAACCGGTAACCTGCCCGACCCCAACAACATCCGCGCCTACGCCACCTGGTGGTCGTGGTTTTCGGTCTGGTCGGGCACCTTCATCCGGCAGCAGCCGCAGGCACTCCTGCAAAGCGTGTACACCGACGCCGACATCATCACCCGCGACGAGCTGCCCAACTGGCGGGCCACGGCCCTGGCTACGCAGCCGGCCAGCCTCTCGGCCGATGCGCTCAGCGTGTACCCCAACCCGACCAACGGCGATGCCCTCACGGCCACCCTCACGCTGCCCACGGCCCAGGTCGTCCGCGTAGAGCTGGCTAATGTGCTGGGCAAATCAGTATTTGGGGCCGATGCGGGGCTGCGCGCTGGCCCCAACGCGCTGGCAGTGCCCACTGGCCAGCTAGGGGCCGGGGTGTACCTGCTCAAAGTGCAGGCGCCGGGCCAGCCCGCGCTGGTGAAACGGGTAGTCATTACCCACTAGCTACTTTGGTGGCATGTTGGCTCGCCGCTTGTGGACCTCACCCCCTAGCCCCCTCTCCAAAAAAGAGGGGAAACTAATTCTTAGCTATAGTTTCTAGAAGCTAAAACTAGGGTTAGTCCCCCCTCTTTTTTGGAGAGGGGGCTAGGGGGTGAGGTCCACAAGCGGCGAGCCAGCCTACAGTTGCACTATAAAGCCATCAACCCATTATGCTTATCAAGGCACTAATCTGGTTAATAGTAGCCGGCACCTGCGCCCCACAGCTTGCCCTAGCGCAGCAGCCCGTTGCCGCTATTCACCTCAACCAGGTAGGTTTTTACCCGGCCGCGCCCAAGGTGGCCATCGTGGCGGAGGCCGCTGCCGGCTCCTTTTACCTCACAGCCCCCAGCAGCACCGAGCCGGTTTTTGCGGGCCAATTGGGCGCGGCGCGTTACGACAGCCTGGCCCAGCAAACCGTGCGACCAGCCGATTTTTCGGCGTGCCGGGCAGTAGGCACGTTCGTGCTGACGGTACCGGGCGTGGGCGTTTCGTATCCCTTTCAGATAAAGGCCCGGGTGCATGAGGCCGTGGCGCAGGCCGCCCTGAAGGGCTTTTACTACCAGCGCGCCTCCACCGCCCTGCCGCCCGCCTATGCCGGCACGTGGAGCCGCCCCGCCGGCCACCCCGATACGCAGGTGCTGGTGCATGCCTCGGCGGCCACCGCCCAGCGGCCCGCGGGCACCGTGCTGGCCAGCCCCCGCGGCTGGTACGATGCGGGCGACTACAACAAGTACGTCGTCAATTCGGGCATCACGCTGGGCACGCTGTTCGCGCTCTATGAGGACTTTCCGGCCTACTGCGGGCAGCTGAAATCCAGTATCCCCGAGAGCCAAAATACCCTGCCCGATGTGCTCGATGAAGTCCTCTGGAACTTGCGCTGGCTGCTCACCATGCAAGACCCCGCCGACGGCGGCGTATACCACAAGCTCACCAACGCCGGCTTCGACGGCATGGTGATGCCAGCCGCTGCTACCGCCCCGCGCTACGTGGTGCAAAAAAGCACGGCCGCCACCCTCGACTTCGCCGCCGTGCTGGCGCAAGCCAGCCGCGTGTTTCGCCCTTTCGGCCGCGCCCTGCCCGGCCTGGCCGACTCGTGCCTGCGCGCCTCCACCCAAGCCTGGATTTGGGCCCGCCAGCACCCGGCCGACTATTACCAGCAAGACGCCCTGAACAAGCAGTTTCAGCCCGCTATCAAAACCGGGGCCTACGGCGATGAGGACGTGCGCGACGAATGGGCGTGGGCCGCCACCGAGCTGTACGTAACCACCAAAGACCCGCAGTATTGGGATGCCGGCCGCCTGCTGCTCGAAGTGCCCCTGCCAGTCGCCAATTGGGGACAGGTGCGCCCGCTGGCCTATTATACGCTACTGCGGTTTGGGGCCACGCTGCCCCCGGCGGGCCGCCAGGCGCTGCCCCAGGTGCAGCAGCGCGTACGCACCTTGGCCGATGGCCTGCTGGCCGGCGCTGCCTACGGCACCGCAATGGGCCACCGCGCCCGCGACTACGGTTGGGGCAGCAATGCCGAAGCTGCCAACCAGGGCATCGCGCTGGTGCAAGCCTACCGCCTCAGCGGCGAGCGGCCTTACCTACTGGCTGCCCTCACCAACCTCGACTACTTGCTGGGCCGCAATGCCACGGGCTACTGTTTCGTGACGGGCACCGGCAGCCACTCGCCGCAGCACCCGCACCACCGCCCTTCCGGGGCCGATGGGCTGCCCGCGCCCGTGCCCGGCCTGCTGGTAGGCGGCCCCAACCCTGGCCGCCAGGATGGCTGCGCCTACCCCTCGCCCCTGCCCCCGCTGGCCTACAGCGACACGGTGTGCTCCTACGCCTCCAACGAGATTGCCATCAACTGGCAGGCCCCGCTGGTGTACTTGGCCGCCGCGCTCGAAGCACTGCACGTCTCGGCGGGCCTCGCACCCCCAACCAAGTGAGCGGCTCGCTTAGTAAACTACCAAACAGCTGAAGACAAGCGTTGTGAAAGCAATGCCCTAAAACGCGACCGAACCTGTCAGTTTCTAGCAGTAGTGCAGCGTAGTAAGCAACCTGACTTTTAATGGCCTGCGCAGACTACCCGTCTAAATTACCTCAACCGTGGAAGCGTTGATTTTAAAAATTTGCGACAGCCCTGCGATTGCCTTAATCGCCTGCTCAATATAAAATTTCCATGAGCTGCTTAGTAGCATACTAGCAGAATAGCTTCGAGGTATAACGTATCCAAGGCTGCGGCAAACTACCCGGGAACAACCACAAAAATTATTCATAAAAATGAAGTGCTGACAATTTGCTAAAAGGTTTTAGTAACCTAAATTGCAGCCGCAAACGTTTGTGAGCGCTTGCCCGTGCGGCTTTGCTTCGGCGCTGCTGCCTTCTTCATACCGCCTCCACTTTCCCCTAGTCCCACCCAATGAAACAGCGACGCTCGTCTGCCTGACTTCGTGCCCTTGCGGCCCGAGGCCCGCAGCCGGTGGCCCGCCCGCCCAGCGCGGGGGCCATCCCCTTCCAGCTTTCAAACTTTACTCGCTCTGTATGAAGAATTTTACCCCTCTGATAGTAGCCTCTGTTTTTGCGGCGGCCCCGCTGTGTGCGGTGGCCCAAACAACGATAAAAGGCACCGTAACCGATGGCGCCAAAGGCGAGCGCCTCCCCGGCGTAAGCATCGTGGTGAAAGGCACCACCCGCGGCACCACCACCAACTCGGACGGCACCTACGCGCTGGCTCTGCCCAGCACCCCGGCCGTGCTGATATTCTCGTTTGTGGGCTTCCAAAACGTGGAGCGCGCCGTGAACAGCCAGACGACGCTCGATGTGGCTCTCGAAGCCCAAAAGGCGCTCGATGAGGTCGTAGTAGTCGGCTACGGCACCATCAAGAAGAGCGACCTGACGGGCTCGATAGCTACCGTCAAAACCGAGGATTTGCTCAAGACCATTCCAACCAGCATCAACCAGGGCTTGCAAGGCCAAGTGGCTGGCGTGCAAGTCAATCGCAGCGACGGAGCGCCCGGTGCGGGCATCAGCCTCACCATTCGGGGCACTAACTCGTTTTCGGGCAGCGAGCCGCTATACGTAATTGACGGCATTCCCTTTACCTCGCCTGCGCCTACTTCTGCCTCGGCAGGGGTTACCTCGCAGCAATCGACCAACGCGCTGGCCTACATCAACCCGCAGGACATTGCCAGCCTGGAGGTGCTAAAGGACGCCTCGGCCACGGCTATCTACGGCTCGCGCGGCGCCAACGGCGTGGTACTCATCACGACCAAAAAAGGGCAGGCCGGAAAGGATAAGATTGAGCTGATTGCCAACACCAGCGTGTCGCAGATATCGAAGCGCATCAAGGTGCTCGATGCCTACCACTACGCATTGTTTCAGAACGAGGCGTACCAGAACAACATTACTTACAACGGGGCGTCGCCCTCCATTTCGCCTTTTCCCGGCCAAGTGGCCCTCGACCCGGCCACGGGTACCCAGGTGCGCCAGCCGGCCCCCGAAGACTTTCTGACGGGCGTGCAGGGCACTTCCCTGCCCGACGGCTTTACGGGCACCAACTGGCAGGACCAGATTTTCCGCACCGGCCTCACCAAGGACTACACGCTGCGCATTTCGGGCGGCAGCGACAAGGGCAGCTACTCGGTATCGGGCAACGTACTCGACCAGCAGGGCACCATCAAAAACTCGGGCTACACCCGCTACGGCTTGCAGGCCAACATCAACCGCAAGCTGTTCAAATGGCTGGAATTTGGCACGAGCAATAACGTGACGTTCAGCAACTACAAGCTGGCCAAGTCGAACTCCAACGGCAACGAGTCGAGCGTAGTGAGCTCGGCGCTGTTTTTCCCGCCCACCTATCCTACGTCGTCCGATGCGGCGGCCATCGCCCGCGAGGCCAACGTATCGTGGTACGCGGCGGCCAACCCACTCATTTACTTGCAGCAGGCTAAAGACCAGACAGCCTCGGTGGGTATTTACTCGTCGAATTATTTACAGCTGCAGTTTACGCCCTGGCTGAGCTTCCGCCAGAACCTGGGCGTGAACTACAACACCAACAACCGGGAAGTGTACTACGGCCGCCGCTTGCAGGAGGGGCGCCTGGTAAATGGTTCGGCCTACGTGTCGGACGACAACTGGCGCGGCATTACCCTAGAGTCGATTCTGAGCTTTAACAAGACCTTCGGCCAGAACCACACCATCAACGCGGTGGCGGGCGTGACGCGCGAAACGGGCTACTCCTATTACCGCAACATGTCGGCCACGGGCTTCCCCGACGACATTTTGCAGGACAACAGCATCGGCAACGGGGCCAACCAGCGCCAATTGAACAGCGGTAAGCAGGAAAACTCGCTGTTTTCGTTGCTCGGCCGCGTCAATTATAGCTACAAAGGCCGCTACCTGGCAACCGTGTCCTTCCGTCGCGATGGGTCGAGCAAGTTTGCTGATGCGAATAAGTACGCAAATTTCTCTTCGTTCTCGCTGGGCTGGAACATTGCCGACGAGGCGTTTATGCGTAACCTAAACGCCTTCAGCACCCTGAAGCTGCGCGCTGGCTATGGCCAAACCGGCAACCAGGGCATCGGCTCCTACGGTACCCTCCCGCTGTTTAACTTTTCGCCCTACCCCCAAGGCGGCAACCTACAAGCAGGCTACGCCGACATCGTGTATCGCGGGCCCGCCAACAGTGCCTTGCTCTGGGAACCCACAGACCAGTACAATGTGGGCCTGGATATGGGTATTATGCAGAACCGTTTCACGTTCACGGTGGATGTGTACCACAAGCTTACGCACGCTCTACTGCAATCAGTACAAATACCTCTCAGCACGGGATTTCCTGTGCAGCAGCAGAACGTCGGGGCGGTAGAAAACAAGGGCTTGGAGCTTTCGGGGGTAGGCACAGTGCTCGCCACCCAGCGCTTCAAATGGGACGTAAATGCCAATATCTCATTTAACCGCAATAAGATGAGGGACTTAAACGGCGACCAGTTTGCTCAGCGCTTATACTTTGGGGCCGATAACTTCTTCTTGCAGCGCAACGGCCAGGCCATTGGCACCATATTCGGCTATGTGGAAGATGGCTTCTACGACAATCTGGCTGAGGTGAAAGCTGACCCCTTATACGCTAACCTAACCGAATCCTTACAGCGCCAGCAGATTGGCGAAATCAAATACAAAGACCTGGACGGCGACCCCACCAGCCTCACCAATACCGACCGCACCATTATCGGCAATACCAACCCGAAGTACAACTACGGGGTGACCAACAATTTCTCGTACCGCAACTTCAACCTGAGCGTATTTATTCAGGGCGTGGAAGGCGGCGACATCGTCAATACCAACCGCTACCAGATTCGAATGGGCAAGGTGGCCAACATTCCGCAGGACGTGTACGACACGCGCTGGACGCCCGAAAATGCCGCCAATGCGCAGTGGCCTAAAGCCTTGGCTGCCGACACGCGCCAGATGCGCCTCTCCAACCGCCTTGTGGAAGACGGTTCCTACGTGCGCCTCAAAAACGTCAATTTTGGCTACGTATTCAACAAGCCCACGAGCTTCATCGAAGCCATCAACGTGTACGGCAGCGTGAGCAACATCTTCGTCCTCACCAACTACAGCTGGTTTGACCCGGACGTAAACGCATTTGGCGGTGATGCCTCGCGCCGGGGCGTAGACATGAACTCGTACCCCAACAGCCGTACCTACACCCTAGGTGTCCGCATTGGCTTCTAAACTTCTTTAGCCCACCTACCCGTATGAAAAAGATTATTTTATCGGCGCTGGCTGCGGCCTCGCTGCTGGGTGCCACTTCGTGCAAAGACTTCCTCACCGAAACCCCCATTTCCAACGTCGGCCCGTCCCAGGTAACGGACGCTAACGCTTACGTCAACGGGGCACTGAACACGCTGGTGTCGGGTGACATGTTCCGCTACGGACCGTTTCCGAACCTGTGGGACTATGACTCGGACGACTCGACCGGCCCGAGTTGGGCGTATGGCGACATCGGGGCCGGCAACTTCCAGAACTACTGGGGCATCGACACGGGCTGGAGCGGCCCCTACGTGCTCATTCATCGCTGCAACTTCGGCATCTCGCAAGTCGCGGGCCTAACCATGGATGCTACGGCCAAAAAAGACGCTGTTGCCAAGCTCAAAATGCTGCGCGCCTGGGCCTATTTCCAACTAGTGCGGGCCTACGGCCCGGTGCCGCTGTTTGAAAAATCGGTGGCCGAGGGTGCAGCCCCGCAACAGCCCCGCACTGCAGTGAAGGACATTTACGCTTTCATTATCAACGACCTGAAAGCAGCCGAAACCGACCTATCACCGGTAGCTACCGCCGTAGTAGGCCACCCCAACCAGGGCGTAGCCAAAAGCCTGCTGGCCAAGGTTTACCTTACCATGGCCTCGGGCTCGCTGGCCAGCGGCCAGGTAACCGTGCTGGGCGGCCCCACCTACAGCATGGTGGCCGGAAAAAAAATCCTGCTGCCCCCCGTAGCGCTTACACATAGTAAAACGGTGGTTGCGGGCCTGGACGGCCTGAACTCCAACGACTACTTCAAGCTGGCCCGCGACAAGGCGCAGGAGGTAATGACCAGCAATGCCTACACGCTATTCAGCACGCACGCCGACGTGTGGAACGTGGCCAACCAGAACAAAGGCGAACATATCTGGTCGCTTCAGACCATCGTGAACGACCCGAACTACGGCAACGAAATTTCGATGTTCCGCATCGGGCGCATCATGACCAACGGCGAGATTGAAGGCGGCTGGATTGCCGAGTCGGACCACTGGTACCGGCTATTTGAGGCCGACGACCAGCGCATCACCGACGGGGTACTGCACCGCTGGAAGATGTGGGGCGGGGTGCATTACTACCCCTTCGGCGACAGCTCGGTGGTGAAAGGCACCGATACGACCAGAGTAGCTAGAGCCAAGCGCGCCAAGTACGGCTACCTGCCCACCGACCAGTCGGGCGTAGATGATGCCCACGTGGCCCGCCTGCGCAAGTTTGAGGCCGTGAGCGACCGCACCGTGTCGCGCAGCAACTTCAACTTCCCGCTGCTACGCTACCCCGACGTGCTGCTCATCTATGCCGAGGCGGCCAATGAAGCCAATGGCGGCCCCACGATGGATGCTATCGAGGCCGTGAACAAGGTGCGCCGCCGCAACGGGGCGTCCGTTATCAGCAGCATGAGCCAGCAGGCTTTCCGGTCGTTTGTGCTGGAGGAACGCCGCCGCGAAATGGCCCTGGAGGGCGACCGCCGTTGGGATTTGCTGCGCTGGGGCATCTACCTGCCCGTGATGAACGCGCTCGACAACGACGAGAACAACGTGCTCAAGCGCCGCACCAACAAGCATTTGCTGATGCCCATCCCGGTATCGGAGCTGAATGCGAACAAGCTTATTACCAGCAACAACCCCGGCTGGTAGGCTACCGTGCCCATGCGGGGCACGCTGGCCGTGCCCCGCATTTAGGCTTTCCCTCCTTCTTTTAGCTACTCCCCTTTTATGAATTTATCTACTGGTTTTACCAAGGCGCTGCTGCTGGCTTTGCTGGCCGGCCCGGTGGCCCTCACGGGCTGCAAAAAGGACGACACCGAGGTGTGCGGCGGCGCGCCCACCCTCACCGGCGTAACCGCCCCCACCGACCGCACCCAGGTGAGCACCGCGGGCAACCTGGCCGACTGGATTATAGTGAAAGGCACCAACCTCTGCAACGTCAGCAAGCTGTCGTTTAATGACGTGGAGGTGTCGCTGGCCGACGCCTACATCACGGCCACCGAAATAACGGTGCAGATACCGCGCGTGGTGCCCAAAAACGTGACTAATACCATCACGGTAGTCACGGCCGGCGGCACCGCCCAAACCACGTACACGCTCAGCATTCCGCCCCTCACGGTGACGAGCATGGCCAACGAGTACGTTGCGCCCGGACAGAAAGGGGCCATTGTGGGCCTGAATTTCGACCTCTACGAGGTAAGCCCCGCCAAGGGCAAGGTGCTCTGGAACGGCACGCCGCTAACCATCACCAAAACCACTGCCGACTCGGTGTACTTCATGGTGCCCGCCAACGCCACGCCGGGCGACCAGCTGAAAGTGCAGGACGCGAACGGCAAGACGACCGACGTGCCCGGCCGCTACAAGGATAGCCGCAATATCATCTTCGGCTATGACACGAATGGTAGCGTGTGGGGCGGCACCACCTTCATTACCACCGGCCCCTCGCCGGCCCCGATTAACGGGCCGTTCCTGCGCGTAAACCAGCCCATCGCGGCCTGGGCCTGGACGGAATTTACGGTAAACAACAACATCGTGCTGCCGGCCGCCGTGGTCGCCAACCCCAGCAACTACGTGCTGCGCTTCGAGGTGAATACGCTCAAGCCATTCAGCGCCAACGTTATCAAGTTTGCGATTGACGGCGACCCTGGCAGCGGCCTCAATACCTACCTGTGGAAGCCCGCCACGCCTTTTTCTACCCGCGGCAAGTGGAGCACGCAGACTATCCCGCTGAGCTCCTTTATCACGAACACGGCCAACCTCAACAAGCCACAGCACGAGTGCAAGTTCATCTTCCACGGCGATGGCGCGCTCGATGCCGACATCTCGTTCGACAACTTCCGCATCGTGCCCAAGGGCTAAGCAGCTAGTAGCGCGGGCTTTCAGTCCGCGAGTGCGGCGGAATAGCCCGCTTCACTGCACCCCCCTAAAAGCGCAAAAGCGCCGCTGGCCTTGGGTCAGCGGCGCTTTTGCATTAAAGTGAGGGCCAATGCCGCCCGCCCCCGTTCTCCCCCATCCTGCTGTTTCTTGTGAAGAAAACACCTACTATTTTCTCAACGGCCCGCCCGGCCCTGGCGCTGCTGGGCCTGCTTGCAATGGGCAGCCTAACTCCTGCTTTTGGGCAAGCCGAACTGGCGCCCTGGGGCAACCTTACCGGCCTGCGCGTGCAGGGCCAGCTGCTCGAAACCGCCACCAGCCTGCGGCTGGTGCGCCCCGGTGCGGCTGGCGAGGCAATCACCTGGCCCGAGGCCCAGCGCCCCCGCTACTCGCGCCAGGGCACGACGCAACTCGTAACTACCCGCCTCGACAGCGTGGACCTGCGCGAAACCGTGACTGACCTCGGCCCCGGCCGCGCCACGGTGGCCGTGCAGGCCACCGCCCGGGCGGCCACCCCGCTGCTCGGCGCCTTTATGGCGCTGGACCTGCCCGCCGGGCCGTACACCCAGGCCCAGGTGCAGTTTTTGGATGCGCAGGGCAAGGTGCTGACCAAACAGGCGCTGAGCGGCGCAGCCAGCGAAAGCCCGATGGCTAGCCGCCTGCGCATCACATCTGCCGCCCGCCAGCTCGATATTACCCTGGCAACGCCAGGCAAAGTGCTGCTGCGGCCGGGCAAACCCGGCCAGCCGCTACGGGTGTACCTGCCCATCCAAACAGGCGATTTAGCCAAGGGCCAGAGCACGCAACAAACGTTTACCATTGCGGCGACGGGCACCGTAGACCGCGCCCCCGTGCAGCTGGCGCTGGATGCCACGCGGGTGGGCCGGCCGTGGGTGGGCTTTGGGGGCAATTTCCGGTTACAGAACCCCAAGGGCGACCCGCAGGTGATTGACTATTGTCTCAAGAACATGCGCGTGGCCTACGGCCGCGTCGAGATGCCGTGGCAGTTCTGGCAGCCCGAATTGGGCCAGGACCCGCGGGCGGCGGCCCGCCAGGGGCAGTTGCACCCGCACGTGCGCGAGTCGCTGGAGATGGCCCAGCGCCTAGGCAAGCTCGGCATGCCGGTGGTGGTCACGGCGTGGTCGGCGCCGCAGTGGGCCGTGGTGGGCGACCAGGGCAATGGCACCGGGCCCAAGGCCGATGGCAAGTGGGGCGCGCCACTCAACCCGGCCAATCTGCTAGCCAGCTACCAGTCCATTGCCGACTACCTAGTGTACTTGAAGGAACAGTATGGCGTGGAGGCCGACCTGTTTTCGTTTAATGAATCGGACCTGGGCATCAACATTCGGCAGACTGGGGCGGAGCACGCCGCGCTAATCAAGAACCTGGGGGCTTATTTGGCCTCGCGAGGCCTGAAAACCAAGCTGCTGCTCGGCGATACGGCCGATGCCAACAGCTACGAGTTTATTGGCCCGGCGATGCACGATGCGGCGGCCCGGCCCTACATCGGGGCGGTGTCGTTTCACTCGTGGCGCGGCTGGGACGCGCCCACGCTGCAAAAATGGGCCGATGCGGCTACCGAGCTGCGTCTGCCGCTGCTGGTGGGTGAGGGTAGCATCGACGCACAAGCCTGGGGCTACCCCACCATTTTTGAGGAGCCGACCTACGCGTTGCAGGAAATCAGCCTGTACATGCGGCTACTAGTTATTTGCCAGCCGGCCAGCATTTTGCAGTGGCAGCTTACCTCCGACTACTCGCCACTAGCGGGCGGCGGCCTCTTCGGCAACCCTGCGCCGCTACACCCTACGCAGCGCTTCTGGAGCTTGCAGCAGCTAGCCGCCACACCCAAAGATGTGGCCTACCTGCCCCTCACGGCCAGCCGGCCCGACATTACGTGCGCGGCCCTCGGCAACCCGGCCAAAGGGGTGTACGCGGTGCACGTGGTGAACAGCGGCGCCACCCGCCAGGTCACGCTCACGGGCCTGCCGGCGCGAGTAAAAAACCTGCGCTGTTACGTCACTGACCAAGCGCATAACCACCAAGAAATGAAGCCCGTGGCAGTAGCCAGCGGCCAAGCCCGCTTCACGCTCGACACGGGCAGCTACCTCACGCTGGTGAGCCAGTAGCGCCCGCCTTACCTCTCGTTGCCGGGCCGCCGGGCCAGCATTTTCCTTTCTCTATTCCTTTGACCATGAATAAGCTACCGCTGCTCTTAGTCGGCCTCGGCCTGTCTTTACCGGCATTCAGCCAGGGCAATAACTACGTCCAGAACTACAAGAAATTCGACAATCTGGCCCTCACTCCCCCCATGGGCTGGAACAGTTGGAACAAGTTTGCCTGCAACGTCGATGAGAAGCTCATCAAGGAAGTGGCCGATGCGCTGGTGAGCACCGGCCTGAAAGACGCCGGCTACACCTACATCAACATCGACGACTGCTGGCACGGCGAGCGCGACGCGCAGGGCTTTATTCAGCCCGATACCAAGCGCTTTCCGTCGGGCATGAAGGCGCTGGCTGACTACATCCACGGCAAGGGCCTAAAAATGGGCATTTACTCCGATGCCGGCTCGCAGACCTGCGGCGGGCGGCCCGGCAGCCGAGGCTATGAGTTTCAGGATGCCCAGCAGTACGCCGCTTGGGGCGTGGACTATCTCAAGTACGACTGGTGCAATACGGAGGGCCTGAAAGCCGAGGGCGCCTACAAAACCATCACGGCCGCCTTGCGCAAGGCGGGCCGGCCGATGGTACTCAGCATCTGCGAGTGGGGCAACGACAAGCCCTGGGAATGGGGGCCGACCGTGGGCCACTTGTGGCGCACCACCGGCGACATCTACAACTGCTTCGACTGCATTAAGGATAACGGCACCTGGAAGGCTTTTGGGACCATGCAGATTATGGATAAGCAGGAAGCCTTGCGCAAATACGCCGGCCCCGGCCACTGGAATGACCCCGACATGCTGGAAGTTGGCAACGGGATGCCCGCCAATGAAGACCGCGCCCACTTTACGATGTGGGCCATGATGGCCGCGCCCCTCATCACCGGCAACGACCTGCGCAACATGAGCCCCGCCACCAAGGGAACGCTCACCAACCCCGAGGTGCTGGCCATCGACCAAGACCCGCTGGGCGTGCAGGGCTTCCGCTACGCCGCCAAAGACAGTCTCGAAACCTGGCTCAAGCCCCTGGCGGGTGGCAAGTGGGCCGTGGCCTTCCTCAACCGTAGCCGCAAGCCCCAGCCCGTGCGCTTCGACTGGCAGGCCACGCCCATCACCGACGAGGTAGCGAAGGTGGAGCTAAATGCCGCCAAAACCACCTACCGCCTGCGTAATCCCTGGGCCAAAAAGGACGTGGGCACCACCAAAAAGCCCTTTGTGGCTACCGTGCCTTCGCACGACGTAGTGGTGCTGGTGCTGAACAAATAGAGTGGTTTCTGCATCGGTGTAGAGACGCATCCTTGCGTCTCACGTTATTCAGCTCGTCTGACGCCAGACGCAAGGATGCGTCTCTACACCCAACTGTTCACCGATGCAGAAACTGCTGTAAGTAGCGTGGCCTTTTCACAAAAAAAACTCAAGCGTGACGCATTGTCTATGAAGTTATTACTGCACTACACGCTGGCAGGAGCCAGTAGCCTACTTCTGAGCGGGGCGGCTCCTCGCCCCGCGCCCAAGCCAACTAGCACGCTGTCCGCCAGCGCCTTGCTGCCCTACGGCCGCACGCTGCTCAACCAGCAGCAGTTGGAGCTGATTAGCTCGGCCTCGCACGTAGGCTTCAGCTTCGAGGGCACCGAGTGCCAGGTAATTGCGTCGCTGCCCGCCGGGCAGGACCACAACTATCTGCAATACGAGCTCGATGGCGTGTACCAGAAGCGCATTCGGGTGGCGAGCGCTGGGCAGGCACCCATTCGCATTACGGCGGCGCGGGCGGGCCGGCACACGGTTTGGCTGTACAAGGCCACCGAGGCGCACACCGGGGCGGTTGCCATTCAGCAGATTACGGGCCAGGCGGTGCGGGCGCTGC
>Ga0265780_10002459_pt1 | contig 25082 bp, 22 predicted proteins | sample P1T30metagenome_FD_192432 | JGI IMG/M metagenome (GOLD analysis project Ga0265780, IMG submission 192432) | Plant litter microbial communities from East Loma Ridge, Irvine, California - P1 T30 | ecosystem: Environmental > Terrestrial > Plant litter > Unclassified | place: USA: California... | reverse complement strand
ATTCGAATTTGGAGCGATCGTGCAGCGGCTATGGGCCATCGTCGACCAGCAGGAGACCGCGTCCGACTGGCGCTGGAACCTGCTGCAGGGCGTGGGTTTCGGCAGCGCCGCGCTGGTTGCCACGGCGCTCGGCCGCCACCTGTTCGGGATCGACCTGCCCTTCACCTTCGCGCTGGCGGCGATCGCGATCGGCGCCGTCCTCGGGGGTGCGCTGACCGCATGCGTAGGCGCCGCGACGACGATTCCCACCGCGCTGGTGTTCAGCGCGCACCATCCGCTCGTGACGCCGCTAAACACGCTGGTCGTGACCGGTTTTGCGATCATCCTCGCGGTGTTCGGCGGTCGCATGACGCTGCTGCGCCAGCGCGCCGGCCTCGCGCAGGGCCGGTCGCACCAACGCGAACTCTGTCTCCACTCGATCTTCAACACCACCCCCGCGGCGATGCTCATCGTCGACGCGGCGGGCGACGTGCTCGCGATCAACCGGAGCGCGCGCGGCATCCTGGGGATCACCGACCCTGATACCGGACGCCTGCGGCTCGCGGACCTGCTTCCCGGCCTGCCCGACCTGTCCGGCGACACCCCGACCGCGCACGCGCTGTGCCGCGCCGATGGCGCGCGTCTCGCGCTGTCGCTGTCGAGCGGCCCGCTGCCGTTCGCCGCGACCGGGCTGCGCACGCTCCATCTCCGTGACGAGACCGAACAGGTCGCCGCCGCCGAACGGCTCGCGCTGCTGCAGGCGGAGCTCCACCAGCTCGCACGCGCCACGGCGCTCGGCCAGCTCGGCTCGGCGATCGCGCATGAACTGAACCAGCCGCTGGCGACCGCCGCGAACTTCGCCACCGTCGCGCAGGCGGCGCTGGCGCGCGGCCGCGACGTAGGCGAAGTCGGCGCAGCGCTCGACGGCGCGGTCCAGGAAATCTTCCGGGCGGCGGCCGTGCTCAAAAGACTGCGCCGGTTCGTCGAGCGCGGCCCGCTCCAGGCGCAATGGGTCGATGCGCGCGACATCATCGCGGAGGGGGCGATGCTCGGCATGCTCGCGGTCCGTCAGGCCGGAGCGGAGCTGAAGGTCAGTATCGCGCCCGATCTCGGCGAATTGTGGATCGATGCGATCCAGATCCAGCAGGTCCTGCTCAACCTTATCGCCAATGCGGCCGATGCGGTGTCCGACACGGCGGTCCGCGTGATCGATCTGCGCGCCGTCTCGGGGCCGGACGGGCAGTGCACGATCACCGTCTCGGACACCGGCCCCGGCATCGCACCCGGCCAGGAACAGGCGATCTTCGCCCCGTTCCGGACCAGCAAGCCCCATGGCCTCGGCGTCGGGCTCGCCATCTGCCGCGCGATCGTCGACGCGCATGAGGGGACGATCACCGCCGTGACGAACAGCGGCGGCGGCGCGACCTTCCGCATCTCGCTGCCACAGCGTCCTGGTATCGGGTCCAGTGGAGAAATGGTCGCCCATGCCGCGTGACCGGCCGATCTACATCATCGATGACGAGCCCCAGATGTGCCGCTCGCTCGAAATGCTCCTCGCGCTGGAGGATTTCGAGACCCGGTCCTTCCCCAGCGTCGAGGCGTTCATTAGCGACCTCCCGCGGCTTCCGCCCGGGATCATCCTCAGCGACGTCGCGCTGGGCGGCCTCAGCGGGCTTGAGCTGCTGCAGACCCTCCCTTCGCTCGACCGGTCGGACCCGGTGATCCTCGTCACCGGTCATGCGGATATCCCGATGGCGGTAGCGGCGATGAAATCGGGCGCCGCCGACCTGCTCGAAAAGCCGTTCGAGGCACAGCGGCTGCTCGGCGCGGTGGCGGCGGTCCGCGACCGGATCCTGCAGTCGACCCTGCTCGAGCAGCGCCTCGCCTCGCTCTCGCACCGCGAACGCCAGGTCCTGCGCCAGATCGTCGAGGGGCTGACCGCGAAACAGATCGCGACGCGGCTGGATATCAGTCCGCGCACGGTGGAAACCTACCGCGAGCATCTCATGCGCAAGACGGGCGCGACCAGCCTGGCGCAGCTCGTCCGGTTCGCGGTCGAGGCGCGAGTCACGTGCGTGCCGTTGTAAGAAACAGGTGATCTTAGGCTATGCTTAACCCCGCCGCCCCATAGCGCTGTCGCAGGGAGACCGTGGCTATGGTACTGGAACAATACAGTTTTGATAATGTCGCGCTGCCCGAGCTCGACACGATGCGCGTCGAGGACCGCGACACCCTGCCGTTCGGGGTGGTCGGGTTCGAAGCCGACACGCTCGTCCAGGTCTATAACGCGACCGAGGCGCGGATGTCGGGCCTTGATCCCGCGACTGTCATGGGCGTGCCGTTCTTCGATGCGGTGGCGCAGTGCATGAACAATTTCATGGTCGCGCAGCGGTTCGAGGACGAGCCCGAGATCGACGACATCGTCCCCTATGTCCTCACGCTGCGGATGCGCCCGACCAGGGTCCGGCTGCGTCTGCTCGCGACACCCGGCATTGCGCGCCGCTATATCCTCATCGAACGCTAAGCCGCTTCGATGAGCGATAGGTCGAGCGAGGAAGAGCTTCTCGAGTTTCTGTACGCCTGCCCCGTCGGCCTGATCGAGTGCGACAGCAGCGGCGCGATCGCGATGATGAACCCGCACGCGATGCAGCATCTCCTGCCGCTCGCCGGGGGCCGCGATCCCGGCAACCTGTTCGCCGCGCTTGAACATCATGCGCCCGAATTGCGCAGCATCGTCGCGGCCTATGCGCCGGCGACGGGCCGGATCTGCGACGGCCACCGGATCTTCGTCGATCTCGCCACGCGTCGCCGCGGCACCGCGCCCAAGGTGCTGGCGTGCACCCTGGTCAAGCTCGGCCCCGATCGGCTGATGGCGACGCTGTCCGATATCAGCGAACAGGTCGCCCAGGAGGCGCGGCTGCGTCAGGCGGATACCTGGTTTGCGACCCTGCTCGACAGCGTCAGCCATTATGCCGCGCTGACGATCACGCCCAGCGGCGAGATCCAGTCCGCCGACGCCTGCTTCGCCCGCCAGACCGGACACGCCGCCGCCGATGTCATCGGACGCCACCTCGCCGAGATCGGCGGGAGCGAGGCGAGCGGCGGCGATCTTCGCCTCGACGAGCAGCTGCTGATCGCCACGCGCGAGGGCTGGCATCTCCAGGAGGGATGGCAGCAGCGCGCGGATGGCGAGCGCTACTGGTGCCAGCGGCTCGTCGTCGCGCGATCCGAACGGGGCGAGCCGCGCGCCTCCGGCTTCTCGGTCATCCTGCGCGACGTGCCGCGGCGTGGCGAGGCGGCGGAAGACATGCGCCGCCTGTTGAACCATGATCACCTGACGGGCGCCGCCAACCGGCGGCATTTCGGCGAGGTGCTGAAACGCGAACAGCGGCACTGGCGCGAGCTGCGGCAATCGCTGTCGCTGATCGTTCTCGACCTCGATCATTTCAAGGCTGTCAACGACACGCATGGCCACCCGGTCGGCGACACGCTGCTCCGCCGCGTTACCGATGTCTGTACCGCGCTGCTCCCGCCCTGCGGGATATTCGCGCGGCTCGGGGGCGAGGAGTTCGGCGTCCTGCTGCCGCGCTATGACGAGGATCAGGCGGCGGCGCTTGCCGAGGCGATGCGCGCGGCGATCGCCGGCATCGCGGTCGACACGCCGCGCGGTGGCTTGCACGTCACCGCCAGCCTGGGCTGCGCCACGCTGAACGAAACCGACGGTTCGATCGATGCGCTGCTCGCGCTCGCGGATGATCGCCTCTACGCCGCCAAGCATGCCGGGCGGAACCGGGTCCGCTCGCGCGAGACCGCGACCGCGTGACCCGGCCCGGACTGTCGCGCGCCGCGGTACACCGCATCGCCTGCGCGGTCGTCGCGACCGAGATGGCGCGGCTCCGCGATCCCGCGCCGCCGGCCGTAACACGGGGCGACTGGCCCGAAGCCAAGCCGATCGGCGACGAGGGCCTCGGGCTCGATTCGATGGAGCAGCTTGGTGCGCTGGGCGCGCTGGCGGAGGCGTTCGACCTCGACGACGACACGCTCGGGGATGGTCCGCCGCAGACGGTCGGCGCCTGGACCGACTGGATCCTGCGCGCGCACGCTACGGGCCCCGGCCGGATCGCGGTGCGGACGTCCGGCTCGACCGGCAGCCCGCGCCTCTGTGTCCACGCCGTCCCCGACCTGCTCGAAGAGGCGGCGGTCTTCGCGACACGGTTCGCCGACCGGCGGCGGGTCGTCGCACTGGTCCCCGCCGATCATCTCTACGGGCTGGTCTGGACCGCGCTGCTGCCCGACGCGCTGGGCGTTCCCGTCGTCGTCCGGACAATCGGCGCACCGCTGTCGCTCGAGGCGGGCGATCTCGTCGTCGCGGTGCCCGACCAGTGGCGCGCGCTGTCGCGGATGACGCGCCGCTGGCCGGGGGATGTCGTCGGCGTCAGTTCCGCCGGGCCGCTCGACGACGCCGTCGCCGCCATGCTGCTCGCGGCGGGGCTTGCCGGGCTGGTCGATATCTACGGCGCCTCCGAAACGGGGGGAATCGCGATGCGCACGCTGCCCGCGCTCGGCTATGACCTGCTGCCCCGCTGGCAGCTGTCGGCGTCCGACGCACACGACTGGCGGCTCGTCGACCGCGACGGCCGGCACCACGACCTGCCCGACCATGTCGCGCGTCTCGGCGAGCGCGTCATTCGCCCGGTCGGCCGGCGCGACGGCGCGGTCCAGGTCGCCGGGCACAATGTATGGCCCGGGCGTGTCGCCGGCGTGCTGCGGACGGTGGAGGGGGTCGCGGACGTGGCGGTGCGGCTGCACGGCAATGGCCGGTTGAAGGCGTTCGTCGTGCCGCACCCCGGTCAGGACCCCGCCCTGCTGTCCGCGCGGATCGAGCAATTCGCGGCGAACCGGCTCACCGATCCCGAGCGTCCGAAGGCCTATCGCTTCGGCACGGCGGTGCCGCGCACGGCCTTGGGCAAGCTCGAAGACTGGGGCTGATGCCGCCCCGCCGGCGTCTAGCGCCCAGTCAGCGCATAGCCGCGGGTCTTCTCGCCGAGCGCGGCGTAGATCGCGGCCTGATCGAGGAGCAGGTGACGCTGTTCGTCGGTCTCCGCAGCCGCGGCCGCGGCCAGCGCGTCGATCGTCAGCCGCTCATAGTCGGGGGTCGGGTCTTGGTCTGGCATGGGCCTGCCGTTCATTCCTCTTCACGATGTCCCGTGACGATAAATGGCCTGCCTCCGGCCGCAACCTGCTTAAAACGCTGCTTAACCGGCCAGAGAGGTTGCGCACCTCCGGGCGCCGTCGCACGGCTGCGGATACTATTCCGGCATCGCCATCGCGGATTCCCGCCGTCACGGTCGCCGTCACGGCCGTGCAATCTGAGTTAAGATTCTGACCCATATAGACGCGTGACAACAAACCCATCCTGCCACATCGCGCGCAGCACTGGATCGCGAATCTCGTCATAGGGGCAAAGCGCGAGATGGCCGACCGGATCGCTGGCGGCGATACGGCCGTCATTTCTGGCTTTCAAACAGTCTCTTGCGAAATCCGGCATCCTGCGGCCCCACTGCTGTCGTCGCGTCGTCCGACCCATGGTCAGATCGTTACAAAAAGGGCAATGGCTTGTCCCAAACCGACACAGCGCCCCACGCCGCGCGGGGACACGGTTCGCCACGCAGCCAGCGCAGCGGCCTACGCCGTCACGACAGCATCAACGATCGCGGCCGACGCTCTACGCAAGTACAGCCGGACCAGCGAGACTCACCCAACGGCCGGACGCGGCAGATGAACCAGCAAAGCCCGCCATCGCTCGCAAGGATGTTCGCCAAAGGTCTGAGCCTTTACGCCCTTCGACATTGCCGCACCGCAGCAAAGTCTGTGCGCATTGCAGCGGTGATTTATCGCACCCGCCTTTCACCTTCCCCACAACCGCCGATCGCAAGGAAAAACCGTCCAGCCACCATTGTGCAGTGATAGCGCTATCGATATCATCCCGAAAACAGTCGAAAAGGGGAGAGCGGATATGCGCATCGGATGTCGCGGCAACGAAGTCGCTCGAGGGGCAAGACGTCGTCTTGCATGGCTGGTCGGCCTGACGATCGCGGTCGCCCCGCCCGCGCTGGCGCAGTCCTCCGACACCATGGCGTCGATCGCCATCCCCGCGCAGCCCGGCGCAATCGACCTCGGCACCGGGAAACTCCCCGGGGCGACCGCTCCCGAAGCCTGGCACAGCCAATATGGCAGCGTGTTCGCGCGCAACGTCACGGTCGCGACGCTGACCCCCGTCCTGCCCGATCCCGCCAAGGCCAACGGCACCGCGGTGATCGTCGCGCCGGGCGGTGGATTCCGCACGCTGTCGATGGAGAATGAGGGCTGGGACGTGGCGCGCGCGCTTGCCGCGCGGGGCGTCGCCGCGTTCGTGCTCAAATACCGGCTGAACCAGACGCCGGCGGATCTAGAGACCTTCGCACGTCCCGCTCCCGCTGGTGCCCCCGCTGGCGCAACCCCGCCGCGCCGGGATCCCGCGGCGATGATGGCGGGCCTCGCGCCGCAGATCGCCGATGCGCGCGCGGCTTTCGCGCTCGTCCGCAAGCGGTCGGGCGAATGGCATGTCGATCCGGCGCGCATCGGCATGGTCGGCTTTTCGGCGGGCGCGATGCTGACGATGGCGACAACACTGGCAGGTCAGGACGCGAAGCCCGCATTCATCGGCAACATCTACGGCCCGCTCGGCGCGATGACGGTGCCCGCCGACGCACCGCCGATGTTCGTCGCGCTGGCGGCGGACGATCCGCTGTTCGGCAATGCCGGCTATGGCCTGATCGACAGCTGGCGCACCGCCAAACGCCCGGTCGAGTTTCACCTGTTCGAACAGGGCGGGCACGGCTTCGGCATGTATCCCAAGACCACCACGAGCACTGGCTGGTTCGACGAATTCGCGCGCTGGATGGCGATGCACGGCTGGATCAAGCCGGCGCAGTAACCGCGCGCCTCACGACGCGATCGCCGCCTCCAGCGTCTGCAGGAACCGCGCCGGCGCCTCGACCTGCGGCGCATGACCCAGCCCCTCGAGGCGGATCAGGCGCGCGTCGGGGATGCGTCGTGCCGCGGTCACCGCCGCCTGCGGCACGGTCTGCACCTGTGCACGACGCGCGGGCGGCGCACTGCCCGCGCGGAACGCGGTCAGATCACGGTCGCCGATGATCAGCCGCACGGGCATCGCCAGCCGCGGCAGCTCGGCCGCGACCGGCTGGGTCTGGATCATGTCCGACAGCCGCGCCTGCGCATCGCGGACGACATCGCCGTCGGGACCGGCATATTGCCCCGCCAGCATCGCCACCCAGCGATCATAGGCCGGGCGCCATTCCCCGTGATAATAGTTGCGCAGCTGATACGCCTTGATCGACGCGGCATCGGTCTTCGCCTCCTCGGTCCGCAGCGCGCCGAGATCGGTATAGGGCACGCCCTGCGCCAGCGTATCGTTCAGCCCGAGCGGATTGACGAGCACGAGCCGCGACACGCGCTCGGGATGGAGCAGCGCGAACCGCGTCGCGAGGATCCCGCCGGTCGAATGGCCGACCAGGATGACCTTGCCCGCCCCGGCCCGGTCGAGCAGCCCGCGGGTCAGTTCTGCCATCGCGTTGAAGCTGTATTGATAGCCCTTGGGCTTGGACGATTTGCAGAAGCCGACCTGATCGGGCGCGATCACCCGGTAGCCTGCACCCGCCAGCCCGCGCGCGGTCTCGTCCCAGGTCGCGGCACAGAAATTCTTGCCGTGCAGCAGCACGACCGTCGTGCCGTTTGCGCGCGCGGTCGGTGCGAGGTCGAGATACGCCATCCGCACCGCCTGCCCCTGCGACGATCCGTCATACCAGCGCAGCGACGCGGGATAGGCAAAACGCTCGAGATTGGCGCCAAGCGACACGGTCTGGGCAAGGCCCGGCGTGGCGGAGGCGGTGAACGCAGCGATGGCGGCGATCGCGGAGGGGATTTTGAAACGGATCATCCGCCTCTAACGACCGGCCGCGGCGAGGTGTCCCGTCCTACAGGCCCGGACTGTCCCCCTCATATTTGAGTTCGAGATACCGCCCCTGGATCGCGATCTCGTCGAGGCTGCTCCGCCCGAGGCATTCGCCGGCGCGCGCGAGCTCGGCGTCGATCAGGCGCAGCCCGTTGATCAGGTGATCGTCGGGCGTCCGGCCATCCGCCTGCATTTCGCGCCGCGCCGAAATGCCGACCATCCGCCAGCTGTCGACCAGCGCGGGCAGCTCGACCGCGACCAGCTTGCGGATCGACGCCGCGGCCGGGCTGCGCGGATCGAGCCGGGCGAGGCGCGGCGCCAGCGCCTCGAACCGGCTGCCCAGGGCATCGGCGAGCCGCAGCGCGGGCAGCGGCATCCCGCGGCGTTGCGCGGCGAGCCAGATCCCCGCCTGTTCGGCGAGCCCGGCCAGCCCGGCCTCCACCAGCGCCTCGCGTCCCGGCGCGCGCGGATCGGCCTGCGCGACGATCACGATCACCAGCAGCAGCATCAACGCCGCGGCGACGGCAAGCGCCAGCATCGCCGGCAGGACCGCGGCGAGCGCCGCGCCGCCGAGCAGCGACACGATCGCCGCGAAGACCAGTCGGACCATCAGCCGCTTCTGCCGACGCGCCCGCGCCTCGCGCTCGCGCCGCGCCTGCTCGCGGCCTTCGGGCGACAGCCGCCGGAGCAGCTCTTCGGCCTGGGTGAGCCCGACATCGGCAAACCCTGCCGCGACGCTGCGGGCACGGTCGATCATCGGGGCGCGCTGACCGCTATTGTCGTCCATCGCGCGAGGATGCCGGTCTTTGCGCGCCCGGTCCAGACCCGCGCGGTGCGACAGACGCACCCAAAGTGATCGCAGATCGACGTCAAATTGATCTATGTCAATTACGACGGCCGGTGCGATGGAACGGTTCCGCGCCTGCATCGTCCGGTAGGGGTCAGTTTCGCGAGGCCCCATGACCCCACCCACCTTGTTGTTTTTACACGCTCTTGGCGCCAGCGCGCGCGAATGGCAGCAGGTCGCCGATCACCTGTCCGACCATGATTGCATCGCGCTCGACCTGCCGGGGTTCGGCGACGCGGCCGATGCGGGGCATGCCGATGTCGGGACGATGACCGACTGGCTGGCGCAGGAAATCCGCGCCCGCGACCTCACCGCCTGCGTGCTCGTCGGGCACAGCATGGGCGGCAAGATCGCCACGCTCGTCGCCGCGCGCGCCGCCGCGGGCGAACCGGGTCTCGCGAACATTCTCGGTGTCGTGCTCGTCGCCGCCTCGCCCCCCTCGCCCGAACCGATGGACGAAAAACGCCGGGCGGAGATGATCGGGTGGTTCGCCGATGGCCAAGCCTCGCGCGACGATGCGGAAATCTTCGTCGATGCCAACAGCGCCGAGACGCTCCCGGAGGCGCTTCGCGCCCAGGCGATCGACGACGTGCGACGCTCGAACCGAGAGGCCTGGCTCGGCTGGCTCGAACGCGGCAGCCGCGAGGACTGGGGCGCCGCCGTCGGGCAGCTCGCGCTCCCCGCGCTGATCATTGCCGGGACCGAAGACGGCGATCTCGGCGAGGATGCGCAGCGCCGGCTCAACCTGCCGCATTATGCCAATGCCCGGGTGCGCGTCGTCCAGGGTGCCGCGCACCTCATCCCCTATGAACAGCCCCGCGCGCTCGCCGCGCTGATCCGCGAGCACGCGGCACTGGCGACGACGGCTGCGCTGCCCGAAGATTTCGCCCGGCTGCTCGACTCCGATCGCGTCAGCGGCGGGACGCGCGCTGCGATGCTCGACCGGATCTACCCGATGCCCGTCGGTACCGCGTTATGGGACGAGGCCGACCACGCGACCGTCGCGGCGCTGGTGGCCCGGATCCTCCCCGATTGCGGCGCCGATCGTGCGCTGGCGGGTCGCATCCTCGACTCGGTCGCGCAGGGTGTCGGCGACGGCTGGCGCTTCGCCGAGCTGCCGGACGACCGCGCGGCGTGGTCGCGCGGGCTCGCGACGCTCGATACGGCAACGGGCGGTTTCGTCGCGCTGGCCGATCCCGACCAGGACGGCTGGCTCGATCGCATCGCCGGCGGCACGGTCGGCATCGAGGAGGACGCGACCCGCCTGTCGCCCGTGCAGATGCGGCTCTGGTTCGAGGATGTCCGTGCCGAGACGGTCCGCATCTGGATGGCGCAGCCCGCGACGATGGCGGCGATCGGCTATGACGGCTTTGCGGTCGGCGGCGATGGCCCCCGCAAGCAGGGCTATACCCGCACTGGCGCCGACGATCCCGAAGCGTGGCAGCGCCCGTCGCAGGAGCGCGGGGCGTGACGACGAGGCAGCATGGTGCGAATGACGTCGTCGATGCGGTCGTGATCGGCACCGGCGCGGGCGGTGCGCCGCTCACCGCCCGGCTCGCACAGGCGGGCCTGTCGGTCGTCGCGCTCGAGGCGGGCCGCGCCTTCCGCCCCGACGAGCATGTCGCCGACGAGGTCGCGGCTGACATCTACTGGATGGAGGAACGGCTGAGCGGCGGATCGACGCCGACCGCGTTCGGGGCGAACAATTCGGGCATGGGCGTCGGCGGCTCGACGCTGCACTGGGGCGCCTTCTGCCCGCGTCCCGATCCCCGCGACCTGCGACTCAAGACACTAACCGGCGAAGGCGCCGACTGGCCGATCGATCCTGACGAGCTGACCCGGTACATCGCGGAGGTCGAGGCGTTTACCGGCGTCTCGGGCCCGGCCGACTATCCGTGGGACGCCACCCGCCGCTACGCCTATCCCCCGGTCGCGCGTAACGCCGCCGCCGACGCCATGGCGCGCGGCTGCGCGGCGCTCGGCATCACCGCGACCGACGCCCCCGCCGCCCTGGTCTCGCGCGATCGCGACCAGCCGCACTGGGGACAGCGCCAGGCCTGCGTCAATTGCGGCGCCTGTCACCAAGGCTGCCGCAACGCCGCCAAGACGAGCATGGACACGACCTATCTGCCCCTCGCGGTCGCGCATGGGGCCGAGATCCGCGCGCGCGCCCGCGTGATCGCGTTCGACTATGACGGCCGCGGCCGGATCAGCGCGGTCGTGTACAGCCAGAACGGGCAGGAGCATCGCCAGCTTTGCGCGGCGGTCTTTCTGTGCGCTGGCGGAATCGAGACGCCGCGGCTGCTGCTCAACCTCGGCATCGCCAATTCGAGCGGTCAGGTCGGGCGCAACTTCATGGCGCATGTCGCAACCCAAATCTGGGGCCGGTTCGACGCGGAGATGCGGATGAACCGCGGCTATCCCTCGTCGCTGATCAGCGAGGACATGATGCGACCCGGCGATGCCGGCTGCGCGGGCGGCTATCTGATCCAGAGCCTCGGCGTGCTCCCCGTCAACCTCGCCACCGGGCTCGCCCGCGGTGCCGGCCTATGGGGCGAACGGCTTCAGACGCTCCTGCGCGGCTATAACCGGATGGCGGGGATCGGCATCAACGGCGAATGCCTGCCGCATGCCGACAACCGGCTGACGCTCGCCGACGAGGTCGACGCCTTTGGTCACCGCAAGGCGCGGATCGACTTCAGCTATCACGCCAACGAACAGGCGATCGATCGCCACGCGCGGCGTACGCTCACCGATATCTGGGCGGCGGCAGGCGCGCAGGACATCTTCGCGGTCGATCGCTCGGCGCATACCATCGGCACCTGCCGCATGGGGCATGACGGCGACACCGCGGTGGTTGATTCCGACGGTCGCAGCTTCGACATTGCGAACCTGCGGATCTGCGACAATTCCATCTTTCCCAGCGCACTGGCGGCCAATCCCGCGCTGACGATCATGGCGCTGTCGCTGCGCACCGCCGACCGTTTTCTCGCATCCGACGATTGAGGAGTTTCACATGGATCTGGGTATCAAGGGGCGCATCGCGCTGATCAGCGGCGCGGATTCCGGCATGGGCAAGGAGACCGCACGGCTACTGCTCGAAGCGGGCGTGCGCGTCGCGATCACCGATCAGCCGGGCGGCACGCTCGACGCGGCGCTCGCCGAACTGTCGCCGCTCGGCGAGGTCGTCGCGGTGACCGGCGACGTCACCAGCCTCGACGATGTCCGCGCGATCTGGGCAGAGGTGCGCGAGCGGCTCGGCGATCCCGACATCTATGTCAACGCCGCGGGCGTGACGGGCGCGACCGGCGACTTTCTCGACGTCGACGATGCCGGCTGGGAGCAGACGCTCGACATCAACCTCATGGGCGCGGTGCGCATGTGTCGCGAGGCGATTCCGGCGATGCGCAAGGGCGGCTGGGGCCGGATCGTGCTGTTCGCCTCCGAAGATGCGGTGCAGCCCTATGTCGACGAACTCGCCTATTGCGCGTCCAAGGCGGGGATCCTCGCGCTCGCGAAAGGGCTGTCCAAGGCCTATGGCGGCGACAATGTCCTCGTGAACACCGTCTCCCCTGCGTTCATCGCCACGCCGATGACCGACAAGATGATGCGCAAGCGCGCCGAGGAACGCGGCGAAAGCTTCGACGCGGCGATCGACAGCTTCCTCGAGGAGGAACGCCCGGGCATGGTGCTCAAGCGCCGCGGCAAGGCCGAGGAGGTCGCCGCCGCCGTCGCCTTCCTCTGCTCGGAGCGGGCGAGCTTCATCAACGGCGCGGGCATCCGCGTCGATTCCGGCTCGGTGTCCACGATCGCCGGATGACGGAACAGCGCGTGCACCGGATCGGGTTCGGCGGCGGGTGCCACTGGTGCACCGAGGGCGTCTTTCAGGCGCTTCGCGGTGTGCAGGCGGTCGAGCAGGGCTTCCTCCGGTCCGAGGCCCCGTCGGATGCCTGGGCGGAGGGCGTCATCGTGACGTTCGATCCCGCCGTCATCAGCCTGGCGACGCTGGCCGAGGTGCATCTGCGCACGCATTCGGCGAAATCCGGCTATTCCCCCGGAGGACGCTACCGCAGCGCCATCTATGTGGTCGAGGACGGCCAGCGCCCCGACGCCGAAGCCGCGATCGCCCGGTTCGCGGCCGAGACGGCGGCACCGGCCCGCACGCTGGTCCTGCCGTGCACCGGCTTCCGGCCCTCGGACGCGCGCTTCCAGAATTACTACCGGACCGATCCCGACCGGCCCTTCTGCCGCCGCTACATCGATCCCAAACTCGACTATATCCGCACCCATTTCGCCGCCGTCGCCCTGCCCGCGGAGCCGCGCGCGTGAGCGTCTTCTTCACCGCCGACACGCATTTCGGCGACCACCGCACGATCAACATCGCGCGCCGGCCGTTCGCCGACACCGCCGCAATGGACGCCGCGCTGATCGACCGGTGGAACGCCGTCGTCGGGCCGCAGGACGTGGTGTGGCACCTTGGCGACGTCGCGCGTCGCCCCGCGGACGTGGCGGGGCTGCTCGCGCGGCTGAACGGGACCAAGCACCTGCTGCGCGGCAACAACGATCCCGACGCGACGCTGGCGGCACCGGGCTGGGCCAGCGTCGCCGACTATGCGGAAATCACGCTCGACGACCGGCGGCTCGTCCTGTGCCATTACCCGTTCCGCAGCTGGAACGGCCAGCACCGCGGCGCGCTCAACCTGCACGGGCACAGCCATGGCCGGCTGAAGCCGATGCTCCGCCAGTTCGACGTCGGCGTCGATGTCGAGGGTCACGACTATGCGCCGGTCCGGCTCGACAGCCTGCTCGCGCCCCGGCGATAGGTGAGGGGAATGGGCGGGCGCGTGAAACGGATGGCCGGACTGGCCGAGGCGGCGGCACGGACCGCGCAGGCATCGGACGACCTGCCCTGCGCCCTGTGCGGCCGCCCGCTCGGCCGCCGTGTCGAGCGCCACCACGTCGTCCCCAAGAGCGAGGGCGGTACGCAGACCGTGCCGGTGCACCCGATCTGCCACCGCACCATCCACGCCTTCGTCGCAAACCGCGACCTCGCCACCAGCTACGCGACGATGGACCAGCTCCGCGCACGCGAGGATATCGGCCGCTACCTGCGCTGGATCGTCGACAAGCCCCCGGACTTCCGCGCCCCCACGCGCAAGCGCAGCGCCCCCTGAACGGACCTTGGTGGTGTAACCCGCAAGCAACACCCGTTTCGCAATTTACCATTGCTGATCGTAACGGAGCAGCAACATATGGTCATAAAAACCATTTTCGTCGTAACCATGGTGCACCGCCGTAAAACGGGGTGTCACAAGGGGGACAGAAATGCGTTGGACGAAATGGATGATGCGCTCGTCGCGGATGGCGATGGGCGCGGGCCTGCTGATCGCGGCCAATGGCGCCGCGGCGCAACTGGCGACCGACCCCCAGACGCCCACCGCCCCCGCGGCGACCGAGGCCCCCACCGAAGACATCATCGTCACCGGATCGCGCATCCGCCGCGACCCGCTCGATCAGCCATCGCCCGTCATAACCGTCGATGAGAACGCGATCGCGCGCACCGGCCTGTCGTCCGTCGCGGACATCCTGCAACGCCTGCCCGCCTCGTCGGGCGGCCTCAATTCGAAGTTCAACAGCTCGGGCAATTTCGGCAACCCGCCCGATGGCGGCGGCGTCGGCGCCGGCTCCGCGGTGCTCGACCTGCGCTATCTCGGCCCCAAGCGGACGCTCGTGCTCGTCGACGGACTGCGCTTCGTCAACGGCGCGTCGGCCAGCGGCATCCCGGCGACGGTCGATCTCAACTCGATCCCGTCCTCGATGATCGAACGGATCGAGGTGCTGCAATCGGGCGCCTCGACGCAATACGGATCCGACGCGATCGCCGGCGTCGTCAACATCATCACCAAACAGAACCAGAAGGGGTTCAAGGGATCGGCGCAATATGGCCAGTATCTCGGCGACAATGACGGCAAGACGCAGGATTACCAGCTGAGCTACGGCTTTGGCAGCCAGGGCGTGCACGTCGTCGCGGGCGGCTATTACACCAAGCAGGAATCGGTCAGCGCTGCCGACCGCGACATCTCGCAATTCCCCAATCCGGGGCAGACCAGCTGCGCCGAACCCATCGGCGGCTGCTCCAGCTTCACGCCCTTCGGCCGGTTCCTGGTGAACGGCCAAAACATCACGCTGCGCGGCCCCGTCGCCAGCGGCCGCCCGGTCTACGACCCGACACTCGCCACCGGCGACTTCAAGGCGTTCACTGCCGCCGATCGGTTCAACTTCGCGCCGCTCAACTATTTCCTGACGCCGGTCGAGCGGTTCGGCGGCTTCGTCAACACACGCGCCGAGTTTTCGGAGGCGCTCAACCTGCGCGTGAAGGCGGTCTATAACCGCCGCAATTCGCAGAATCAGGCGGCGTTCCTTCCGCTCGGCATCGGTCCCGACGTCGGCAACGGCAACATGCTCGACACGCTCTCGGTCGATGCCACCAACCCGTTCAACCCGTTCGGCGTGACGCTCGTCCCCGGGCAGAACTACACCGCGATCTTCCGCCGCCTCGTCGAGGCGGGGCAGCGCACCTACAGCCAGCAGGTCGACACCATGTCGCTGACCGGCACGCTGGACGGCAAGTTCCAGATGTTCGGGCACAACTGGTATTGGGATGCGAGCGCGGTCATCGGCTATAACGATGCCAAGCAGCTGTTCACCGGCAACATCAACGCCGCGCGCCTCGCCCGCGCGATCGGCCCGATCAGCCAGTGCACCGGGGAATGCGTGCCGTTCAACTTCTTCGGCGGGGTCGGCTCGATCACCCCGGCGATGCTCGGCTATATCGGCTTCGACGAACGCGACCGCAGCCGCCAGAAGCTGAACGACTATACCGCCAATATCTCCGGCGAGCTGTTCGACCTGCCCGGCGGGCCGGTCGGCATCGCGATCGGCTATGAGCATCGCTATCAGTTCGGCAGCTTCACGCCCGACCCGATCATCCAGGCGGGTCTCGGCGCGGACATCCCGGCACAGGCGGCGAGCGGCAAGTTCAACGTTGACGAGGTCTATGGCGAAATCCGCCTGCCGCTGCTGCGCGACATTCCCGGCATCGCCTCGCTCGAACTGAACGGCGCGGTCCGCCATTCGAACTATTCGACCTTCGGGGGCAATACGACGCTCAGCGGCGGCGCGCTGTGGAAGCCCGTCAGCGATCTGCTGCTGCGCGGCCAATATGCCGAATCGCTGCGCGCACCGTCGATCGGCGAGCTGTTCGGCGCGCAGTCGCGGTTCGACGCCTCGATCGACGATCCCTGCACCAGCGCCGCGGGCGGGCTGTTCCAGTCCAACCCGACCGTCCGCGCGAACTGCGTCGCCAACGGCGTCCCCGCCAGTGGCAGCTACGCCGAACCCTCGGGCCAGTTGCCGGTGCTCACCGGCGGCAACAGCGAGCTGCGACCCGAAACCGCCCGGACGCTGCTGTTCGGCGGCGTCTACAGCCCCAGCTGGGCCCGCGGCGGCACGCTCTCGGCGCTCAGCCTCGAGGTCAACTACTACGACATCAAGGTCGACGACTCGATCGCGTCGATCCCGGCCCAGGTGCTGCTCAGCCGCTGCGCCCAGACTGGCGACGCGCTCAGCTGCGCGGCGGTGCGACGTGCCCCCAGCGGCATCGTGACCGCGATCAACGGCCTGCTGCTCAACACCGGCGGCATCCGCACCAAGGGCATCGACGCGACGCTGACGGTCCGCTCGGGTGAGACCGGCGCCGGGCGCTTCGGCCTCTACGTCTCGGGCAACTATCTGCTCAAGTACAGCGAGCGCACGCCCGCGACCGACGGCTTCGTCACGACCGACTATGTCGGCACCGAACGCGGCTCGCCCGATCAGACCTATCCGCACTTCAAGGGACTGGGCACGATCGACTGGTCGGTGGGGCCGGTCACCGCGAGCGTCACCGGACGCTATATCGACAATGTCGACGAAATCGCTGCGGAGAACGCCCTGAAGAGCCGCCTCTACGGCGACGTCCAGCTCCAGTTCCGGCCGGCCTGGCTCGATTCGAAGCTCGCGCTGACCTTCGGCGTGAACAACGTCTTCGACAAGGATCCCCCCGCCTGCTTCAGCTGCAGCCTGAACAACTTCGACCCGACGACCTATGACATCCCGGGCCGGTTCGGCTATCTGCGGCTCTCCTACGGGCTGTAGGACGAAGGCTGCCGACCGGCGCGTCGGTCGGCAGCCACACAGGCGTCGGAAACATAGGATGCTCCGATCGCCAAAAGACCCTCGTCTCACCGATTGTGAGGAACGAAGTAGGCCGTCCCCGCGCTCGACCCCGACAGAAGGAGACGAGCAATGGACGACACCAGGGTCTGGGCATTTGAAGAAAGCCTGTGGACGGGCGACGCGGACCAGTATCACACGCTGATCGACGACGAATGCGTGATGGTGCTTCCCGAGCAGCCCTTCGTGATGACCGGCGCGCAGGCGATCGAGGCGGTCGCCGATACGCCGCGCTGGTCGGAGGTCCGGTTCAGCGAACAGCAGATCATGCGCCCGCAGGAAGGCCTGATCGCGATCGCCTACAAGGCCGAGGCGAGCCGCGAAGGCGCAACCGGCTATACCGCCTATTGCACCACCACGATGCGCCGGCTCGAGCATGAGGAATGGCGCGTGGTCCAGCACCAGCAGACGCTCGCCCCGGTCGCCGGCGGCGCCTGACCCGACCAATGCGGCGGTCGCCCGACGACCGCCGATGATCAGGAGCGTGTCGCCAGCCCCCCCGCCAGCGGCATGCTCCTGGTCCTGACCCCCGTCGCCGCCGCCAGCGCATTGGCGAGCGCGGCGGCGGTGGGCCCCTGCGCACACTCGCCCGTACCCAGAAACGGCGTACCCGGCCGGTCGGCGACCTCGACGACGACGCTGTGCGGCACGTCCGCGAACCGCAGGATCGGATAGCCGCTCCAGTCATAGTCGGTCCGGCGCGTGCCGTCGTGCCCCGCCGCCTCGTAGGCGGTCCAGCTCAGCGACTGGAGCAACCCGCCCTCGACCTGATTGCGGATGCCGTCGGGATTAACAGCCTCGCCGCTGTCGACCGCGACGACCGCGCGATGGACGATCAGCCGCCCCTCGTCGGGGATCCGTTCGACATCGAGCGCGACCGCGCAATAGGCGCCGTGATTCTTGTAGCGCGCAAAGGCGAAGCCCCGCCCGCGATTGGGCCGGGGCCGATAGCGGTTCCAGCCGAACCGAGCCGCCGCCCGTCGGATCACCTCTGCAGCGCGCGGATCGTCGAGATGCGCGAGCCGGAACGCGACCGGATCGCGCCCCGCCGCCGCCGCCAGCTCGTCGATCGCACTTTCGAGCGCGAAGATGTTTAGATGCGCGCCCAGCCCGCGCAACGCCGACACCCGCACCGGCATGTCGGGCAGGAAATGGCTGACGATGCTCTGATTGGCGAAGCGATAGAGCGGGATGGCGTTGCGATCGCCGCCGCCATTGGGCTGCGGGATCGGCTTGGGCGGCGTCGGCGCGAACGGCGGCACCACCTCCACGCCCGCGAGAAGGTCGCCCGCCGCGACGGGCCGCGTGCTGTGCGTGTTGCTCCACACCTGATGCCGCCAGTCGACGATCCGCCCCGACGCATCCAGCGTCGCGTCGATCTGCGCGAGCATCGCGGGCCCGAGCGGTTCCCAGCCATGTTCCTGCTCGCGGCTCCATTGCAGCCGGACGGGCACGCCGGGCATCGCGCGCGCGATCAGCGCGGCATCGCCCGCGACGTCGTCCGCCCCATTATGCCCGTAACAACCCGCCCCCTCGCGGTGGACGCAACGGACGCGGTCGGCGGGCATCGCGACCAGCTCGGCGATCGCGGTGCGCAGCGGCTCGACGCCCTGGCTGTGCGTCCACACCGTCAATTGCCCCTCGGCCATCAGCGCCACCGCGCAGGACGGCCCGATCGCGCCATGCATCAGATACGGCCGGTCGTACCGCGCGGACAGCCGCCGCACGCCCGGCGCGGCAGACGCGTCGCGCCGCGTGTCGATCACACTGCTCTCGCGCCGCATCTCCAGCAGTCCCGCGGGCATCGGCGGCAGCGCGGGCACGGCCGCGTCGCGCGTCCATGCACCCTGATTGGCGACGCGCAGCGCCTGTTCGAGCGGCCATTCGCGCGGACCGACGATCGCCGCGAACCGCCCGACCTGCACGACCCGCGCGACGCCCGGCTGCCGCCGCAGCGCGGCAAGGTCGGGGGTCAGCCGCGTCCCCGAGGACGGCCCGCGCAGGACGCGCGCATGCACCATGTCCGGCAGCCGCATGTCCTGCACATAGCTCGGCAGGCCCGTCAGCTTGGCGGGCAGGTCGACGCGCGGCACCGGCCGCCCGATCAGCCGCCGCGCCGCCACGGGCTTGCGCGGCACGTCGGCGCGTGCGCGCACCGCCAGCGACGTCGACGCGGCGAGCTCGGCATAACTCGCACGCCGTCCCTGCCCGTCCAGCACGACGCCGTCGCGCGTGAACAGCGTCGTCGCCGCCACCCCCCAGCGCGCCGCCGCGATCTCGGCGAGCAGCAGCCGGACACAGGCGGCGGCATTGGCGATCGCGGTCCCGCTCTGCTCGAGCGTCTGGCTGCCCGCGGTCACGCCCTCGTTCGGGGTCAGCGCGGTATCCGCGGTGATCAGGTCGACCCGCCCGATCGCGACGTCGAGCTCGTCCGCGGCCAGCTGCGCCATCGCGGTCTTCACGCCGGTGCCGAGCTCGACCTTGCCCGTGAACACCGTGACCCGGCCATCGGCACCGATGCGGATCCACGCGTCGAGATCGGGGAATTTTGCAAGCGTCCCCGGCAAATCGGGCGCGACCGTCGGCGGTCCGCCGCTGCCCTCGCCGCCGCCGGTCTGTGCGAGCGCGGCCGTCGGCGCGAGCGCGAAGGCGACCAGCAGCCCGCCGAGTATGTCGCGCCGTGACGCCTGTCCGCTCACGTCACCGGCTCCGCAGGCTCGACCACCCCGCCGCCGCGCATCACCGCCGCGCGTCGCACCGCGCGCAGGATCCGCATATGCGTCCCGCACCGGCAGAGCGACGGCGCCATCGCGCTGCGCAGTTCGGTTTCGGTCGGCGTCACCGTCTTGCGCAACAGCCCCTCGGCACGCGCGATCATCCCGGGGATGCAATAGCCGCACTGCGCCGCCTGCTCGTGCAGGAACGCGCGCTGGACGTCACCCGGCGCCGCTGCTGTACCCAGCCCCTCGACCGTCGTGACCGTGCGCGTGCCGACCGCACCGACGGGCAGCAGGCAGGCAAAGACCGGCCGGTCGTCGACCAGCACGGTGCACGCCCCGCACTGCCCCAGCCCGCACCCGAACTTGGCTGCATGCAGCCTCAGATCGTCGCGCAGGACATAGAGCAGCGGGGTGGCGGGATCGACATCGACGCGCGCGGTCGCCCCGTTGACGGTCAGGTCGATCATTCACCCTCCTTGCGCGCCGCAGCGACGTCTTTCTCGAGGTCCGGCCAGGCCGGCCCCGTCCCGTGCCGGGCCTGCAGATAAGCCACGACCTCCGCCACCTGCCGGTCGTCCAGCGCATCGGCAAAGGCGGGCATATACGGCCCGCGCGGCGCGACCGGCGGTTTCAGGCCCTTAAGAATGACCTGGATCGTGTCGCGCGGGTTCGCCTCGTGCAGCGGCGTGCCGAGCGGCAGCGCGGGACGCCCGGCGACCATCATCGCCGCCCCCGGCTCGTGGCAGACCGCGCACGCCCCCGCATACAGCCGCGCGCCCTCGGGATGCCGCTGGCTCGCGAGCGCGCGACGATCGGGCAGCCGCGGCTCGGCCCGCGCGGCAGGCGCAGCGCGCATCTGCCACGCATAATAGGTCGCGAGCGCGCGGACATCGGCCGGCGCCGCACGCGCGAGATTATAGGTGACCGGCCCCATCGGCCCCGCCGCTGCGGCATGCGCGGTGCTGAGCCCGGTCCGGAAATAGGCGTCGAGCCGCTCGACGGTCCAGGCACGGACCGCGGGCGAGTGCGCGTTGATCGGCGGCGCATACCAGCCGCCCGACCAGCCGCCATCATAGGCCTGGTCGCCGCGCTTCTCCTGCTGCAACAGCCCGCGCGGACTGTGACAGGCAGTACAATGCGCCAGCGTCTCGCCGATATAGCGCCCCCGGTTCCACGCGGCCGACTGGCGCGGATCGGCGACGACCGGCTGCGGATGGAAGAACAGCAGCTTCCATCCCGCCAGCAGCGGCCGGAAGCCGAGCGGCGGGATCATCCGGTTCGCGGGCGGCACCGCGCGCAGCGCCGGCCGGGTCATCAGGAATGCGTAGAGCGCGTCCACATCGCCGTCCGCCACGCCCGCATAATGGGTATAGGGAAAGGCCGGATAGAGATGGCTGCCGTCGCGCCCGACGCCCTCGCGCATCGCCCGGCGAAACGCGGCCGGCGACCATGATCCGATCCCGGTCGCGGCATCGGGCGTGATGTTGCTGCCATAGATCGTCCCGAATGGCGTCTTGATCGGATAGCCGCCCGCATAGGGCCGCCCGCCCGCCGCCTGATGGCAGCTGACGCAATTGCCCAGTCGTGCCAGATTGCCACCGCGCGCGACCAGCGCGGGATCGAACTGCCGGGGATCGGGGCGCGTCACGCGGGCGATGGCGGGCCGGTATGCGATTGCGGCGAACGCGATCCCGCACAGACCCAGCAGCACGACGGCGATGACGAGGATGCGCCTGATCCCGGGCCGGCTCATCCTCGCCTAGCCCCTTGCGTCGCCGAACACCGTCATACGCATCGTCTCGTCTCCCCCGTGTGACATCGGACGCACGGGCCGATCGGACGGGGATTGAACGATCCGGATGCCGACAATCTCCCCGCGCCGGGAGATAATCCCGACCCGCCGCATCGATTCGCACCGTGCCCGCGCTGTGCTAGGCTGACCCCACACTATGCGGGGGGCGGAGATGCGCGTGATCCTGACGGCGGCGGCCCTGCTGGGCGCCGCGTTGACCGTGTCGGCGACAGCTGCGCAGACCACGCCGCCACCGGCCTCGGCGCCGGCGCTGCGGGGAACGCTGGCCGGCCCGTTCGAGCTCCGGTCGCGGCGCTTCGCCGGCACGGTGCGGCGCTACTGGGTCTATGTCCCGCCCGGCTATGATCCGCGCCGTCCGCCCAATCTGCTGCTGTTCCAGGACGGGCAGCGCGCGACGAATCCGGCAGGGTCGCTCAGGGTCCCCGCGGTCCTCGACACGCTGATCCTGCAGCACGCGATCCCGCCGACGCTCGGCATCTTCGTCACCCCCGGTCACCGCGCGGCGCACTATCCCGACACGCTTGGCATGGCCAATCCGGATCACCGGGTGGAGGAATATGACGCGCTGTCCGACGATTATGGCTGGATGACGCTCAACGAACTGCTGCCCGCGGTGGCGGCGCGCTGGCGGTTCGCCGACGATCCGAAGCGCCGCGCGATCGGCGGCACGTCGAGCGGCGCGATCGCCTCCTGGACGATCGCGTGGCGGCATCCGGAAGCGTTCGGCAACGTCATCAGCTTCATCGGCAGCTATACGTCGATCGGCCTCACGCTCGGCCCGGACGGCGCACCGCGCACGCTCGGCGGCGACCTCTATCCCGGGCTCATCCGCAAGAGCCCGATCCGCCCCTTGCGCATCGTCCTGCAGGACGGGGCCGCCGATCTCGACAACGAACATGGCAACTGGTTTCTCGCCAACCAGCAGATGGCAAAAAGCCTCGCATGGGCCAATGCGCAGGCCGATGCGGAGCACCGCCCGGGCCCGCGCTACGACGTCCGAACGGCATGGACGCTTGGTGGCCATTCGGACGCGGACGGCGGCGCGATCCTGCCCGACATGCTCCGCTGGATCTGGCGCGACCAGCCCGCAACCGCGGACGCCCCGCTCCCTACTGTCCCGCCCCCTACTGCCCCGCCCCCTACTGCCCCGAGACGACGATCTTCGGCAGGGTCGTGATCGGCTCGACCGTGATCGCGCGGAACCAGGTCTCGGCGCCTTCGGATTGCAGCTGGATCCGGCCATGCGTCAGCGGCTGCCGGCCGTCGGGGCCGATCGTCGCCAGGTCATGCACTTCGCCGACCGGTACGCCGTTGACGACATGCACCGCGCGGTCGCCGACGACATAGAGGTCGAGCGTGTTCCACGCGCCGATCGGCCGTTCGGCGTCGGTCGCCGCCTCGACGTTCCAGGTCGGCGTGCCGTTGACGATGTCGATCTCGCGCCCCCCGGCACGGAAGCGGAGATGCGGTTCGACCAGCGACGGGTCGAACGTCACCCCGGTACGGCCGCGCAGCTTGCTGCCGACCGCGACGATCATCCCGGTCGATCCGGTCATGATCTCGAACTCGACCGAGGGCCGCCACGTGCCGAACACCTCGCCCGGCGCGCCATGCGTATGATAGAGCAGGCCGTTGTTGCGCGGCTGCGTCGCGCGCGGTGCCCAGGTTTTGGCCCCCCATTTGAACTGCAGCCGCAGGTGATAGTCGCGAAGGTCGGCCTGGTGGACCAGGCTGCCCCAGGTCTCGCCCTTCACCCAGATCGCCGGCGCCCCGTCGACGCTGCGCACCGCGAAATCGCCCTTGGTGTCCCGGCTCGTGCCGATCGGCGGGGTGCCCGGCTTTGCCTGATAGGTGATCGACGGGTCGGGATAGCCGAGCCACGCGGTCCAGCCCGTGAGGCTGCGCCCGTCGAACAGCGCGGTCGACTTGCCCGTCGCCACGGGAACGTCGGTCAGCGTGAGTCGCTGCGGCCCCGCGGCGGGCTCCCCCGCAATCGCCCGCGCCCGGTCCTGTGACGTCTGCGCGGTTGCAGGCGCGGACACCAGCATCAGCGCGACCAGCGCGCGCTTGGATCTTCCAGACATTCGCTCTCAACTCCCCCGTCATATTTATGGCTTAGCATAGCGCGTTATCGCTACCAGTTGAACTCCAATGGTCCCGCGCGCTAGGACCGGGTGGGAGATTGCACGATGCTCAAGATGTTGGCGCTGGCCGCCCTGCTCACCACGGCGCAGGCCGCGCCCGATCCGCATTTGCCGAAGGCCACGACCGACACCGTCGCCCCCGTGCTGCCCAAGGACTTGCATGACGCGGTGCTGATCGTGTCGAAGACCAATGGCTGGCGGCATATCGAGCATATCCCGCATTCGAACCGCGTGCTCGCCGACATCGTGCAGGGCCTGGGTCGGACGAGCTACGCGACCGAGAATGCGGCGGTCTTCAACGACGAACAGCTTCGCCACTTCTCCGTCGTCGTGCTCAACAGCGCCAGCGGCGCCTTCCTGACGCCAGACCAGCGCGCGGCCTTCGCCCGCTTCGTCGCGCGCGGCGGCGGCGTCGTCGCGCTGCATGCCGCGGGCGACGACAGCCATACCGACGCCTGGTACAGCGACACGGTGATCGGCACGAAGTTCATCGGCCATCCGGGCGGCGAGGATCAGTTCCAGCGCGCGCGTCTCGTCGTCGATCGCCCCGACCATCCGGTCATGGCGGGGGTGCGCCTGCCCTGGACCGCGGTCGACGAATGGTATTCGTTCAACGCCAATCCGGCCGCCCGCGGCATGACCGTGCTCGCGACGCTCGACGAGGCGAGCTACCGTCCGGGCGCGAAGCTCGCGATGGGCACGCACCCCGTCATCTGGACCAACCCGCGCACCAAGGGCCGGGTGGTCTATTCGGCGCTCGGCCATTCACCAGAGGCCTATGACGACCCGACCTATCGACGCGTGCTCGTCAACGCGATCCGCTGGGCGGGCCGGCAATAGCCTCATTCGATCGCGAGGAATGCGGTGATCGTCAGCCGCCCCGCCGCGGGATCCGCCGACAACACCGCGTCGCGCGCGATCGCGCCGCTGTGCAGCACATAGCTGCGGTACAGCAGCGCCCGGTTGTACTCGGCGTCGACCAGCGCGGTCCGCTCGAACAATGCGGTATCGTCGGCGATATAGCCATGCGGCGGCATCGCCGCGACCTCACGGCCGAGCCGTTCGAAAAAGTCGGGCGCGCGCGTCTCGTCGACCGTCTCGAACCCGGTGGCGCGATGACGGAAGAAGGCGGTCCCGTCGCGGTTCGTCGGCGACAGATAATGAATCAGCGCGATCCGGTCGCGCGCATAGGCATCGACATGCGGCAGCCGTTGCCGGATCTCGAGCGCGTCGGGCGTCACCGTGACGATCGAGAATTGCGCATCGACGACATGGATGCGGCGGCACGGCC
>Ga0265780_10002458_pt1 | contig 25085 bp, 25 predicted proteins | sample P1T30metagenome_FD_192432 | JGI IMG/M metagenome (GOLD analysis project Ga0265780, IMG submission 192432) | Plant litter microbial communities from East Loma Ridge, Irvine, California - P1 T30 | ecosystem: Environmental > Terrestrial > Plant litter > Unclassified | place: USA: California... | reverse complement strand
CATTTTTATACAGTTTTATACTAAACTATGGTTTGTGGATAGTGTCATTTGCACTGGTTAAAAAGATATTTAAAGAACTTTATCCTACACAAGATTTTACGTGGCCCATTACCCTGGCATTGCTACTTTCTATCGCTTTTTACTGGCATAACTTTATTTGGATGAACGCCAATATGCCGGTGCTTTGTTTAACCTTACTGGGCATTTATTACTACATTAAAAAGCAGTTTACCTGGAGTTATGTATTTTGGATGGCCGCCACTTTCTTTAAAATAACACCTATCCTGTTCCTGTTTTTTGCGGCCATTAAACGCGGACCAAAAGATTGGCCCAAGATCATTTTAGCCGCGCTTCCTTTCATTATTATCCCAGCTATATTAAGAGGCTTGCCTACCGGGATTAACGATTGGAAAGATTATTACGAAGCCTTTGTGGCCCCATTTAGCAAAGGGCAGATAGACGAAAATATTATTAGCCTGGGCGTTCCGGCTTTATTAAATAAACTGAATGCCGGCGATGCCGAAATTGACTATGCCCCGGTGCTGCACCTCTCTGCTCATGCTTTAAAACTGGTTATTTTAGGCTTTCAATTGCTGGCTATAGGCGCGCTGACCATAAAAATAGTTTATGACCGTTACGTGAGGAAAATAGAAGATTTTACCGCTGCTGATTTTTGCCTCATTTTCCTAATACCCCTGCTGCTGCCGGGGCGGGTATGGGCGCACCACCACGTATGTACAAGTTTCATTTACACCTATGTATTCTTTATCATGCTTCAGCAAAAACGGACGGTTCTTTTAGGCATTACCTGCTTTTTATGCCTGCTGCTTAATGTAATTACCAAAGATGTAATAGGCCAAACACTAACCGATATGCTGCGGCATTATAGTATAGTTACACTGGTGATGCTGTTTATTACCGGGCTTATTATAGCTTTTAGTGGTGGTTTGCTTAACAGTAAGGCGTTCAATTAGTATACTGAATCAGAATATGTCATTGCGAGCGTAGCGCGGCAACCGCACGCGTTTATATTTACATGCGTGCGGTTGCCACGTCGCTATCGCTCCTCGCAATGACATTGGATATTTAAAATTGCATGAAGGTCTTGGACAAACTAAGACTGATAAAATAATTTAGTTCTTCGCCCCATCAACTTCCAAACGGACCACATCATAACAAATACCGTTGGCAACGCCGCCTGCCGGTACTGTTAACACAATAGTATTTTGACCGGGTTTGAGTAAAGCAGCGTCGAAGTTAAAATCGCGCTCTACCCAGGTACCTTCTATTCCATCGCGAATCATGTTGGCACCGCCGCCGCCTATATCGGTAAAGGGGCCAACGTCTTTGCCGTTCACCATCACCCCTAACGAGCGTGCACCCGAACCTGCTATACCAAAGCGCAGCGTGGCTTTACCGGATGCAGGTGCATCTTTGGGCATAGTAAAGTTAATGGTCCATGGTGTGGCCCGGCCGTTGTCTTTGCCGTCGGGTTTAAAATCAGTATCGTGCGGTACGTGGTATATGTACCAGTCTTTAGCCGGGTCAGATTTTCCTATGGTAAAGTTTACATCGTTAGGGAAAAACCTAGCATACTCAATATACATACCCCAGTGCCAGTGGTCATCGCCTTTATAAAACTCCTTTGCCGAGCGGTTGGGCGTGCCTATTTGCCATATTTGCTTGCCAAAATGGGTTGGTTTCCATTCAATGGTGCCTAAATCAAGCTTTTGTCCGGGCGTAATAGTCACGGTGGCGGTAGCATCATAAGCACCTAAAACACCATCGGCTATGGCATGCAACTGGTAAGTGCCGGGCCTCACGTTAGGGATAGTAAAAGTACCATCGGCAGCACCTTTGGTCCAAAACTCGTAATGCTTGGCATCGGTTTGCCAGTTTACCGGTTGCGGGGGAAAGTTAAAGTTCTGCGGTCGCCCGTTAGCGGCACGGGGCGGCAAATAGGTACCCCGGTTAGCGCGTTTGCCATTAGGCAACACTTTGGTAGCAGTATCGGCAGGTGCAGCAGCACGTACCGGCTCTGGGGTTGGCGCAATGGCAGGTGCGGGTGCAACTTCGGCCATCATAGGGCGGGGTATGCGCGGCAACTCTTTTTCGTCGGGGAAAGATAAACCTACCAGCAAATTAGACAATTTTATTGCAGGTGCCTGCACATCAACCAATTTCATGCGGCCTTTTACGGTAGCACGCTGGGCAGCAGGTGTATAATCAACCCCTTTTACCCAGGCATAAGGCCAGGCGGCTTGTTGGGCTTTAGCCTGGTTTTTAGCATCTGTAAAAAGCGCCTGCGGGTCATTCCCGGTGGGCACATAAATAAACATAGGGCCAACTACTTTGGTCCAGGGTTCGTTGGCTGCAAAATTGAGCTGACTGCCGCCATAGTGGGTACCGCGCCAGTAATTGAGCAACGTAGGGTCGCCGCCGTCACCATCGTCAAGATGACCGGTCAGCTCAAAATGGTTTGGCCCGCTGCTCAGGTATTCGAAAGATGGATTGATAATATATAAACCTACTTTTTGCTTGGTAGACGACCAACCAAAAGCCGGAATGTCGGACTGCTTGGCCGAGTAATCGTACTTGTGCTCGGCACGGCCCTTGTAAACGCCCGTGGTTAGGCGGCGTGCCTCTTTCATGTTCAGGTCATCGCCCTCATCCCAATCTTTACCGGTGGGCATAATGGCGTTGCGCTGCTGGTCAATAGATAACCAATCGAACACGTTAGCTGCCAGTTTAAAGCCAAAGCGCGATTCGCCTACAGAACCAGCCGGATACGTATCCTGGTGGGTAAAAATAGCGTACGTGTATACGCCGTGCGCACCGCGCTCCAGGGTATAGCGTATTTCCAGGTCGGCAATTAAACCGCCGCCTTGTCCTGCTGCGGTAGGGTTTGCCCCCAAAATAGATTTTCCGTCCGAATAACCTTTTACCGAAACCTCGCCGCGGGCACCGCCCACTTTGGCCGGGTCTATAGTAATGCTGGCCACTTCGCGCGCGGCCAGGGCCGGGCTTTGTTCCCAGTAACCTGCATGATGGCCCGATACATAACCCATTAGTTCTATATTAGGGGTGAGCGTTTTAGGGGTTTTAATTGAGGTCAAGTCGCCTGTCCGCTTGTTTACCACCACGGTAAGGTAGCCGTTGCTAAGGGTATAGGTGGCACCATCGTAGGTCACGGTAACCGGCGGATCGGCCGGGGCGTTGGTATGGCTTTTGGCATTGATTACCGGCTTGGGCTTATTTACCACGAACGATGAAAACGCAGCAAGGGCAACCAGCAGCATGAGTTTGTACTTGTTTTGCATAAAATGCTATTTAACAGGTTTAAAATTAGCCAAGAAGGCTATGATTGGTTATCAGGAAACCAAAGTAAATATCCTGCTTTAGTTAGCCATCCTGTACTGTAGTTGTGTGATGTTATTGTTACAAGGTCAACCATCAATACTCATCAATTAGTGCAAAAGCAATCAAACATTAAGCGGCGTAGCAGCGGTGTTAAACCTCTTAATTAAGCCTCACTTTCTCAAAGTGTTTTCCGGTAAACTTATAGGTAATAAAGTTCTTAGTCACCTTTTGACTGGCGTTAACCAATGGGATCTTTACTTCATTAGTACCAGTATTGAACTGAATTGATGGTCTCACTTTCCAATCAACTACCGAAAAAAAGTCGTAACTATAATTAATGCTGTTGTGCATACCCGATTGGGTTTTAATGAGTTTTACTTCGGTGTCAAGAACACCGTTATCTATACAGAATATACGTATACCTTCGCCAATATCTTTGCTAGAATAAATGCCTTTATAGTTAACAAGGTAATAGTTTTTATTTCCTGTTTTAAGTGTATGAATGGCTTCGTAACTATAACCTGTTTCGCCCTCCTTGTTAAAGTTGTTAAGCGCTAACGATCGGGTTTGCGTCCCCGATTTATACTGAACCACCTCTCTGAAAAAATGCATGGTGCCACCTGTGCCTGTATCCCAAGAATATATGCGGAGTAGTCCATCAGCAGATGTAACAACCTTCAGGCCATTAATACCGTTAAATTGTACCCGAATCATTTGAGGGTATTTGCTGGTATAGGCGAGCAGCAATTTCTGGAAGTTCTTATTGGCTTGCTCCAGCGAGTCATCTTTAACATTGCTTTCACTATCCATCCAGTAGGTAATGCGATTAAAGCTATTGCTCACATGTTGCCGGACGTTAGCAGCGCTTTGTGCAAACAGGTTGATCGTAAAAAGCAAGGCAAATACAAGTAAAGCAAATCGTTTCATCGTTGACTAACAACGCAAAAGGGATAGCGTTTTAACACTATCCCTTTTGCATAAACTACTTGAGTTATAAACTTAAGCTACTACAGCCTCGCCCACCAAATTCTTAGCCACCAAATACTCAGCTATTTGCACGGCATTGGTAGCTGCACCTTTACGCAGGTTATCAGATACTATCCAGCAATTCAGTGTATTGGGCTGGGTTTCATCGCGGCGCAGGCGGCCAACAAATACGTCGTCCTTTTCGTGCGCTTCTAACGGGGTTGGATATTGCAGGTTGGCTACATCATCAATAACCACTACGCCCGGTGCTTTGCTCAGCAGGTCGCGCAGTTCGGTTAAATCAAAATCGTTTTCAAACTCTACATTAACCGACTCCGAGTGACCGCCCATTACCGGGATACGCACCGTAGTAGCCGTAACGCGGATGCTGTCATCACCCATTATTTTCTTGGTTTCCAGCACCATTTTCATTTCTTCTTTGGTATAGCCGTTATCGGTAAACACATCAATATGCGGCAATACGTTCAGGTCTATTTTATACGGATAAGCCATAGGGCCTTCAATGCCGTTACGCTCGTTAAACAGCTGGTCTACCGCCTTAACGCCGGTACCGGTAACCGATTGGTAGGTAGATACTACTACGCGTTTAATTTTATATTTATCGTGCAGGGGCTTTAAGGCCACTACCATTTGTATGGTTGAACAGTTAGGGTTGGCAATAATTTTATCTTCGGCAGTTAATACGTCGGCGTTAACCTCGGGCACTACCAGTTTTTTAGCAGGGTCCATTCTCCAGGCCGATGAATTGTCGATCACGGTAACGCCGGCCTCGGCAAATAATGGGGCCTGCTCCAATGAAGTGCTGCCGCCGGCAGAGAAAAGTGCAATGTCGGGCTTTTGCTTTATCGCATCCTCTACAGAAACCACCTTATACGGCTTACCCTTATAAGTAACTTCTTTACCTACACTTTTTGCGGATGCCACGGGGATTAACTCTGTTACGGGAAAGTTGCGTTCTTCCAGAATCTGCAACATTTTAGTGCCTACCAAACCGGTGGCACCTACTACTGCGACTTTCATTGTCTTGATTTAAACTTTAAATAATGAATAAATGTTAAACTCAAAGGTACATAATTTTGATCACTCAAACAGCCTTTAAACGCCTGTAATAAGGATTTTCATAGTACACATATAAAATCTGCAACCTGTTAAAGCAAAATTATATTTGCCAGATTTTAATTCCGATTTAAAATTCGACTAAAAAATTATTACCTTTCAAATACGCTTTAGGCTATTAAACATATCTAATAATAGGTTTAGCCTCATTTTTTTACCTTTGTCCTATACAAAATATTATACTGCATGAGCGAGAAGATTTTAGTTATTGGCGCTAATGGTCAAATTGGTACCGAATTGGTAATTGCTCTCCGAAACCAGTATGGCGCCGAACAGGTAATTGCTTCTGATATTAATAACCCGGCTTATGCTATCCGTAACAGCGGCCCATTTGAGTTTGCCAACGTGCTGGATAAAGACACCCTGCACCACCTTTTTCAAAAACATGAGCCTACACAGGTTTACCTGTTAGCGGCCATGCTATCGGCCACGGGCGAACAACGCCCCAAAATGGCCTGGGATCTGAACATGAACGGCCTGCTACATGTGTTAGACCTGGCTGTTGAATTTAAAACGGCTAAAGTTTTTTGGCCAAGCTCTATTGCGGTATTCGGGCCAAATTCGCCTAAGCAAAACACGCCGCAGTATTGCGTAATGGACCCCAACACGGTTTACGGTTTCAGCAAACTGGCCGGTGAACGCTGGTGCGAGTACTACCATGCCAAATACGGGTTGGACGTACGCAGCATACGCTACCCCGGTATAATTAGCTGGAAAGCGGCACCCGGCGGCGGCACTACCGATTATGCCATCCATATATTTTACGAGGCTTTAAAAACTGGAACCTATCAAAGCTTTTTATCGGCCAATACCATGCTGCCCATGATGTACATGGACGATGCCATACGGGCTACCTTAAGCTTGATGGATGCGCCGAGCGAAAGGATCAGCATACGTTCGAGCTATAATTTAGGTGGGGTGAGTTTTACGCCTGATGAGTTGGCAGCACAAATTAAAACACAAATGCCCGACTTTACCATAAGCTACGCCGACAACGACCCAAGGCAGGCCATTGCCGATAGTTGGCCACAATCTATAGACTACACGCAGGCTCACCAAGACTGGGATTGGATACCTGACTACGATTTAGCACGCATGACCACAACCATGCTTGAAAATTTAAAGAATAGCTTAGTTTTGTAGTTAATAATATAACCGTCATTTCGAACGACAGTGAGAAATCTTGTTCAGTGTTTCAGGTTACACCTAAATTTGAAAGAAGGATTTCTCGTTACCACTCGAAATCATAGTGCTATACACATACCATAACCATTAACTAAATAACTACTCACTAAAAATGGGAAGAGCATTTGAGTTTCGTAAAGAAAGAAAATTTAAGCGTTGGGCCAAAATGGCCGTACAGTTTACCCGTTTAGGTAAAGAAATTGTAATGGCTGTTAAAGAAGGTGGCGGTCACCCCGAAACCAACTCGCGCCTGCGCACGGCTATGCAAAATGCCAAGGCAGTAAATATGCCTAAAGACCGTGTAGAAGCGGCCATTAAACGTGCTACCAGTAAAGACGAATCTAACTACGAAGAAATTGTATACGAAGGTTACGCCCCTCATGGCGTGGCTGTACTGGTAGAAACCGCTACCGATAATACCAACCGTACCGTAGCCAATGTGCGCAGCTACTTTACTAAAGTAGGCGGCACCTTGGGCAAAACAGGTTCGTTAGACTTTATTTTTAGCCGTAAATCGGTTTTCCGCTTTGAGCCGGGCGAGCGCGACTTGGAAGAACTGGAGTTTGAACTGATTGACGCCGGACTGGAAGACCTTTTTGTAGAAACCGACGAAGAAGGAAAAGATATTGCTGTAGTTCATGCTGCTTTTGAAGATTTTGGCAAGATGCAGAAAACCTTAGAGGGTATGGGCATCGAACTTACTTCATCTAAATTGGAGCGTATTTCTCTTTCCACCACAGAGATTAGCGAAGAAGCTGCTGCTGACGTACTGAAACTAATTGATAAGTTAGAAGACGACGACGACGTACAGGCAGTTTATCATAATATGGCGGAGTAAGGGAAAAGAGCCGAGAGCTAAGAAAAAAGAGCCAAGACCTTGGCTATAAAATATGTGTCATTGCGAGCGTAGCGTGGCAACCGCACGCATAAATGCACCGTTGCGGTTGCCACGTCGCTAACGCTCCTCGCAATGACATACAAATTCCGAAATCAAACATCCGAAATCAAATGCCACTATTCACCTCACGTAAGCAGCAAGCCAATATTAAGTTAGCCTTTCAGGATGATATGCTGCTGGTTGAAAAGCCCGATGGTAAGCAACAGGCTTTTCCGCTAGCCTTTTTTCCGGCGTTATTGAATGCTACCAATGAGGAGAAAGAGGAATGGGAACAAACCACCACCGGTATTCGCTGGAAAAAACTAAATGTTGATATTAGCATTTAATTAATATGATGCTGTTCGAGGAGTTTTTTAAAAAGAAGAAAATTAACCTGGTAGCCTTGAACGAGGCTGATACCGGGCTGTTTTCTGAATTTAAAGACCACTACGCGCAAATGGGCGAAAAGAGCTTTGACCATACTAAAAAGTACTGGTTCAATAAACTGCGCCGCCAATACCCTTTGCCTGCCGAACCTAAGGTAGAAAAGTTCAAAGCCGAAAACCAGATAGCCGAGCAAACCGTTGCCGATACACTTACCGAACCCACACCACGCGATGCCGCGCCCGACTTAAGTAAGTTGGAAACACCGGTAAACGAGCAAGCTACACCTGCAACACCGGCACCTAAGTTAGGCTTTAAGCCTAAGTTTAAAACAGCTGCCACACCGCAACCACCGGCAAACGAGGCGCCCGTACCTGCGGCCGAAAATAAAGAAGAGCCTGCCGCAGAGCCCGCAACTTCCGCTCCTAAAAAGCCAGGATTCAAACCGCGCTTTAAACCAGGAGTAACCGCTGCTGCTGCTAAACCGAACGAAGAAAGTGCGGATGCACCAAAAGCTGAAGTAACGCCGACTGGAAGCACCGAACCCCAGGTAAGCGAAACGCCTGCGGCTACGCCACCTAAAATGGGGTTCAAGCCACGGTTTAAAGCAGGTGTAACTTCGACTACCAAACCTGCAGAAGAAAATACCGAAGCTGCAAAACCAGATACAGCAGCGCCAGATGACACTGCAAATGAAGTACCGGCTGCCTCAACCAAAATAGGTTTCACGCCCCGGTTTAAAGCAGGCGTGACAAATACTAAACCAACCGAAGCAACAGTTAAGCTTCCTGAATCACAAGAAACAGCGCAGGGAATTCCCGAAGAAAATACAGAAACGAAAGGAGAACAACCTGCACCAGCTAATTTAGGGTTTAAACCAAGGTTTAAAGCGGGTGTTGCTACAACAAAGCCCGCTGAGGAACAAGCACAACCTCAGGAAACCGAAGCTAAAGAGGAATTCGTAACGGCTACTGAACCACCAGCCCAGGCATCTGCCGAGGAACCAGAAAGCCCTGAGTCTAAACCTGCCTACAAACCACGCTTTACGCCCAACATGATCAAGCGCAAACCGCCGGAAGAAGAATAAACTAACATTACAAACTGTCATGCCGAGGAATATCGGCACCCCATTAAAAAGGTAAAAAACTAAAAAGCCAGCTACTGTTAGATAACTGGCTACTTTGCCTGTGAGATGCCGATTTCATCGGCATGAGATGATTGACTTTATATCAATAACACTTACAAGCTACTTACTCAGCAGCCTGCAACTTACTTTTCTTGGTAATATTTACCGGTTGTGGCACTTTTACATAATACCCGGTACCATCATAAACGCGCTTGCGCGGGTGGCTTTGGCATTCGGTCGAGCAAGCGCCTTCCAGTTGGGTACCACATTCATCGCATTGGGTAAAGTGTTCGTTGCATTCTGGGTTGGCACAGTTAATCATTTTATCGGTGTGCTTGCCACAATTACGACAGGTAGAAATCACTACCGGGTTTACTTGGTTCACATCAACCGTTAAACGATTGTCGAACACATAGCATTTACCTTCAAAGTCTTCACCGCCGGCTTCTTTACCGTATTTAATAATACCGCCGTGCAGTTGATACACGTTTTCAAACCCTTCGTGCAAGAGCAATGCCGAGGCTTTTTCGCATTTGATGCCACCGGTGCAATAGGTCAATATCTTTTTGTCCTTGAATTGAGCCAACTCGTTGATCTTTGATGGAAAATCGCGAAAATTCTCGATATCCAATGTCACCGCATTTTTGAATTTACCTACAGAGTGCTCGTAGTTAGAGCGTACGTCCAGGATTACCACATCATCGCGGTCTTTCATGGCCAAAAATTCGGCAGGTTCAAGGTGTTTACCTGTTTGCTTTTTAGGGTCTATGAGGTTTGGATCGCGCAGGCCGGAGTGTACAATTTCAGTTTTGTAGCGGCAGTGCATTTTTACGAACGAGGGCTCGTCTACCTCGTCTACCTTGAAATCAGTATGGGCAAAACGGGCATCAGCATGCACGGTATCCATATAGGTTTGGCAGGCTTCTGCCGTGCCCGATACAGTGCCATTCAAGCCTTCTTCGGCCACAATAATACGGCCGGTTAAACCTAAGCTTTTACAAAATTTAAGATGATCGGTCGCAAATTGCTCCGCATCGGTTATTGTTGAATAACAATAATACAGTAGGGTGTTATACTTTGCCATAATAACATTGATACTGCTTCAAACAGCGTTTAATGAGGCGCAAAGATAAGGCTTTGAAGATTGATGTGCAAATGCGAGAATGTGCGGGTAAGAGCCGGTCTGTTTACCGCATACTGTTTAAATTTAGTTTAAACAGTAATGCAGATCTGCACATTCTCGCATCCACACATCAATTTACCTTATACCGTAAAATATCCTGAATCCCTGAACCAGCTTGCGGCTACCATCAAAGGCAAAACCATAATCAACCCTGAAAATGAAACGCTGTACGCCTATATAAACCTCAGAGTAATTACCCTTGGTTGGCTGGGTAAGGCTGCTGTTACTAATACCTGCATAAGAAACATTTCCGGCCTGGGCCAGGTAGTTAACACCCACCATTTCTTCTAATTTCAGTTTGCGGATGTAGGGTATCTTGCTTAACAAGTTTCCTGCAAAATTATGTTCGTAATGCGCTTCTAAGAAAGAGCGATTGGTACTGTAGGTATAAAAAGGCAGGAAATGGAAATTGCCGATAGTTGGATTGAACACCGTACCCTGGTTACCAAAAAAGTGGTTGTAATCCATAAAGTACATGCTCTTACGGTTTAAAAATGTTCCGGCAGTTACCCTAAAAGCCGAATAGCCTGCCAGCCCAATTTTCAGGCGGTCGTCAAATACATCTAACGAGGTAAAGTCGTAATTAACATCCGATCCGAACACCCCGCTAATACCTTTACGGTAATTCAGCCTAATTTTAGGGTAACGTGAGGGTTCAATGTACTTACCATCGGGGCGGGTAATGTACTGCTGACGGAAAGTATAGGTTAATGATGCCTTAAAGGTAAGCGCCTGGTTGGTAGGAAACAGTAACGATTCTACCTCAGGTGGATTAGCCAGTGGGTTATTAGCGGTGTAACGCCTATCCTTAATATCTTTAATATGATTGAACGAGGTGTTGTATAACTGCTGACGATCGGCGTAAGACAGTTGCGTATTAAACATAAAACCGTTACTTACCTCGCGCTGCCAGGCTACCAATCCAAATTTGGTACGGTAAAGTTTTACATAGTTATTCTCGCTCAGTAACGAGCTCATGGTATTAAATATCAAGCTTCGTGTTCCGGCATTATTCAGGTCAAGCACATCGCTACCCATGCGTACTGTAAAAGCCGATTGGGTTTTAGGATCGTAATTGAAAGTAGCCGCTATGTTAGCACTAAACAACTTGGCCCCAAAGCCATAACGCAGGTTTGGAGTAACAGAGAACGACTGTCCATTATCAAACCCTTTAATGTAATGCACCTTAGAGTTAATACCCCAACCCTCTACCGTATTATAAAATATGGTTTGAAATATAGGATACATATAAAACGACTGCCTGTTTTCACGGTCATAATACTGATACCCAAACGCCGCATAGCTTAACGGACTAAACCCGTTTTGCGCACGGTTAAGCGAGTCGAGATAGTGTGGTGTATTATGTATTTTGGCTACACTGTCTTTTTTAACATAATCGGCTTCTTCAAGGGTGGTTAATGGCACAGGGCGGTTCAAGTCCCAGTAGCGGTTGCTTTTAGCGTTGGCCTGTGTATCAACACGCATAATTTCACCATTAAAAAATCCCTTTTTAAAGCCGGGGTTTAAGTTATAGTTGTTGTAAACGGCCAGGTAGTAACCTTTAAATTTAAAATTAAATACATCGCCCGAAAAATTGAACAGGGAAGAGGTTGGCAGCCAAATGCTATCTGTAATGGGTATATATTGCTGACTGATGTTTAAGGTGTCTACCAGATTTATATTCGCATCTTTTTTGGTAAGATATAAGTCTACGCTATATATGCGCCAATCGCCCTCAACTACATAAATATTACCCTGGTATACCGCTTCGTTCTTACGTTTTGGAATTACCTGTATCTTATCTATCCGGCGACCGCTTTTTACTGACCGACCTAAAAATTTATAATCATAAAACGACATGGCGTTTTCGGCAAAGGGCGACACAAAGGCACGTGTGCTTAAACCTTGAATATCAAAGCTGTTCTGGTAAAAGTTAATTTGCAGATCGGAAGCCTTATTATAACTGAAGGCAGTATTTAAACCCGCTGTTTTAGAAGAGATCATTACCTCTTTAATATGATCGGGGCTTTTAAAGTTATATTGAGATATAGATTCTGACTGGTATAAAATACCCTTGCCATTAGCATCTAACTGCAAGGCGCGTGCCACGGTATTATTCATGAGCGATTTAGGGGCGCTTACCAAACGTTGTACACCTTTTACAAATACTGCGCACGAGTACTCATTAACCTGGTTTAAATAATATTCGCGCTTATCAATCACCTGTTTCATGATGCCTACTGCAGGGTCGCCATCGTTGCCGGTACCGGCTTCGGCCTGTAGTACAAACGGCTCGCTTTCCAGCTTAATGTTACGTTCCTGGTCGCCACCGCTTATGTTTACCTTTTCTATGTGTTCTAGGTAGCCTACATAACGGTACACCACCGTGTAAGTGCCGGCGGCTAATTTAAATTCGTAGCTGCCGTCTTCATTGGCTGTACTTCCGTAAGTGGTATTGCGTATATAGATGGATGCAAAAGATACCGGTGTGTTTTTTTCATCTACAATTTTACCTGATAAACGATAAGTTTGGGCAGATACTTGTACGGCAACAGCAATGAAAAATAAAAATAATAAACGTGCTTTCATGGTAGGGGATGTATAAGTACATATAGCGTTTATAGCTAAAATGTTTGTGCTGAGTCTAATTAATTTCTACCTGGGCCTTAATGTGAGATAATGATTACTTTTGTATTTTAAACAAACTACCATGTACAATACTTTAAAACCGGTTTTACAGCAAGAATTGGCTGATATTGAAAAAGCCGGTCTCTATAAAAAAGAACGTGTTATTATTTCTCCGCAAGGCGCAGATATTGAAGTGCTTGGCGGACAAGAAGTAATAAACTTTTGTGCCAACAACTATTTGGGCCTGTCGGCACACCCTAAAGTAATTGAGGCCGCCAAACAAGCTATGGATGCACATGGTTACGGCCTGTCATCGGTACGCTTTATCTGCGGAACGCAGGATCTGCACAAAGAATTAGAGAAAAAGCTATCGGAATTTTTAGGCACCGAAGACACCATATTATATGCCGCAGCCTTTGATGCCAACGGCGGTGTATTTGAACCTCTTTTTAACGAACAGGATGCCATTATATCTGATGCACTGAACCATGCCTCCATTATAGATGGTATACGCCTGTGCAAAGCGCAGCGGCACCGTTATAACCATGATGACATGGCCGACCTGGAAGAAAAGCTGAAAGCTACACAAGAACTCCGTCACCGTATTATTGTAACCGATGGGGCTTTCTCTATGGACGGCACCATTGCACAGTTAGATAAAATTTGTGACCTAGCCGACAAATACAACGCTTTAGTGATGATCGATGAAAGCCATTGCTCGGGTTTTATGGGTAAAACCGGCCGTGGTACGCACGAGCACCACAATGTAATGGGCCGTGTAGATATTATTACCGGCACTTTAGGTAAAGCCTTAGGCGGTGCATCGGGCGGTTTTACAGCAGCCCGTAAAGAAATTGTGGATATGCTGCGCCAGCGCTCTCGCCCCTATTTATTCTCTAACACTTTAGCCCCATCTATTGCCGGTGCATCTGTGGCGGTATTAGATATGCTGAGCGAGGCTACTACCCTGCGCGATAAGCTGGAAAGCAATACCCTATACTTCCGCCAAAAAATGACCGAGGCTGGGTTTGATATTAAACCAGGCGTACACCCTATTGTGCCGGTAATGCTGTACGATGCCAAGCTATCGCAGCAGTTTGCCGCCCGCATGTTAGAAGAGGGTATTTATGTAATTGGCTTTTACTACCCTGTTGTACCACAAGGCAAGGCCCGCATTCGCGTACAAATATCGGCCGCACACGAACAACACCATTTAGATAAGGCGATTGCAGCGTTTACCAAGGTGGGTAAAGAGTTAGAGGTAATTAAATAAAAGGCGCATTTTAGCTATATTTGTGTAAAGGAGTTACGTTATGGCAAAGCTGGTATTAGATATTGAGCCTGAAATTATTAAGGTAATTAACGATGTTGCCGAAAAGAAACATCTAAGTGTATCTAAGGTGGCCGAAGACTTGTTTAAAAGCTTGATCGATAAAGACAAACAGTCTAATGTTAAACCAGAAAGTGAGTTATCTGACTGGGTTAAAAGACTCGTAGTTTCACACAGTCCTACCCCAGATTTTGACCATAAAGTTGAATATGGTAAGCATCTGGAGCAGAAGTACGGTTTATGATTAAAGTTTTTTTAGATAGCGATATCATATTAGATGCTATTTTAAGACGTGTTCCGTTCTATCTCGCTGCTATCAATTTAATGGAGTTAGCGCACAATAACAGAATTAAAATCTATACCTCCGCTGTTGCCTTTGTTAATGTTAATTACTTCTTAAATAAAGCCAAAATAGAAAACAGAATAGATGTTCTTATTCAGCTTAGAAGCATTCTTGACATTATAGAAGTCAATGCAATAATCATTGATCAAGCACTGTCATCTACTTTTACCGACTTTGAAGATGCTGTGCAATTCTATGCAGCAACGAGTGCTAATGCCGATTCCATTATTACTCGTAACATTAAAGACTATACACACTCGGCTATTCCCGTTTTAACCGCCGAACAATTTTTACAAACATTATAACCCGCACCATGCAGGAGCAAATTGATCAATACACTAACGAAATAGAAGCTTTCAACCCAGCTAACGCTGATGAACTGGAAACTTTCCGTATAAAGTACCTGGGTACCAAAGGCCTTATTAAAGACCTGTTTGAGCAGTTTAAGAGCACTACGCCTGAAGAAAAACGTACTTTGGGTAAAGTACTTAACCAGTTTAAACAACTGGCCGAAGGTAAATACCAATTGCTAAAAGAACATTTTGACGCACAGGTAACTACTACGACTGCCAAACAAGATTTAACTTTGCCTGGTGAAGGTTTTGCGGTAGGCTCTCGTCACCCGTTATCATTAGTGCGCAACGAGATCATTGATATTTTTAAACGCCTGGGCTTTGTGGTAGCCGAGGGACCTGAAATTGAAGACGACTGGCATAATTTTTCCGCCCTAAACTTCCCTGAAGAGCATCCCGCCCGCGATATGCAAGACACCTTCTTTATCACCAAAGATGGTGGAAAGGACAGTATTGCACTGCGCACACACACCTCATCTGTACAGGTGCGTATGATGGAAAGCGGCAAACCGCCGTTCCGTGCTATTATGCCGGGCCGTGTTTACCGTAACGAGGCTATTTCGGCACGTGCACATTGCTTTTTTCACCAGGTGGAGGGCTTGTATGTTGATGAGAACGTATCCTTTGCCGATTTGAAGCAAACCCTATATCACTTTGTTCAGGAATTATATGGAGAAGGCACCAAGGTGCGTTTCCGTCCGTCGTACTTCCCGTTCACCGAACCATCGGCCGAAATGGATATTTCGTGTACCATTTGTAAGGGTGCAGGCTGTAACATGTGCAAATACAGCGGCTATGTAGAAATTTTGGGTTGTGGCATGGTTGATCCTAACGTTTTGGAAAACTGTGGCATTGACAGTAAAAAATATACCGGCTTTGCCTTCGGGATGGGAATTGAACGTATTACCAACCTAAAATACGTGATACGCGATCTGCGCCTATTCTCTGAAAACGATGTACGCTTTTTAAAGCAGTTCAAAACCGATATTGTATAAGATGAATAAATGGTATTGCCTTTTGTTGGTGTTGATTTGTGTAGGCTGCGGTAAAGGCGATAACAGTTATGTGCCCAGTGTGAGCGTAAATTTCCAGGCGCCATTGGCCGATCCCAAATTAATTAAATTAAATAGTGTTGGCGGCTCCGTGGTCATTAATGGTTACGGAGTGGCTGGCTTAATTATATACCGGGCAGGTGCCTCTTCTTACGTAGCCTTTGATCGCTGCAGCAGTTACCAACCCGAAAAACGCTGCGCCGTAACTATTGATGATACCGGCTTAACCGCAACTGACCCCTGCAGCGGCGCTAAGTTTTTACTGAGCGATGGATCGCCGGTGAAAGCGCCGGCTACACGTTCACTGAAGCCGTATAGTGTATATGTCAATAATTTTAACATATTTGTATCTAATTGATACATGGAAGCCGATAAAATAAGAGAAAGCATAAAACGGTCGTCGCAAGAACTGTTTCGCAAATTCGGTTACCATAAAACGAGTGTTAACGAGATTGCCAAAAAAACCAAGATAGCTAAAGCCACTATCTATAAATACTTTGATAGCAAAGAGGCTATTTTACACTCGCTATTAATGGATTATATACAGGTAAGTGTAGATGAGTTGATTCATAGCGACACACCCGACCTGGATGAAGAAACCCACCTGAGCAACCTCATCATGAAAACCTGCCGCTTATCTTACACTGTTTGCAACGAGTTCATTGGCTGGGATTTCATCCGCGAATCAACCAACTCGCAAGAGTTTTTGCGTAATCTCTCTAACGAGTTGGAAGACCTCCTGGTAAGTTCGTTCACCACATTAAGCGGCATCCGCAAACACGACAGCTACCAGCAACGCATCAGGTTTTTAATTAAATGCAGCAAGAATATTGTATTTAGCTTTGCCTTTACCTCAGTAAGCGATAGCGATGTGCGTAAGAACTTTGTATCGTTCCAAAAAGAAATTTTACCTTACTTGGTAAAAGCGGCTATTACTGTAACTTAATTGCGGACCCTTAGTGGGTTCATTTCTTCTACAGTAACAGCCTGCTCATATTAAATTTGTTTCCTCAAAAGCGGCGCTACCTCAGTGCCCAGCAGCTTAATAGCATTCATCAATTTTTCGTGCGATAGCTTGGCATTGTCCATTTGAAAAGTAACGCGGTCAATACCCCCTAAAGCATCGCTATGGCGAAGTATTTTCTGTGCTACCTCTTCGGGGCCGCCAATTAAGAGTGCACCTCTTGGGCCAGCCTGGGCATCAAACTGCGGACGGGTAACCGGTGGCCAGCCGCGTTCTCGTCCAATTTTAGTGAACGTTTCGGCATAACCAGGATAAAATTCATCCATAGCTTCTTGCGTACTATTACCTACATAACCTAAAGAATGCAAGCCAACTTTCAACTTTTCGGGCGAGTGCCCGGCACGTTTTCCTGCTTCGCGGTACAAATCTACCAGCGGACGGAAACGATGTGTTTCTCCACCAATAATGGCCACCATTAAAGGCAAGCCCAAGGTACCCGCCCGCACAAAAGATTCGGGCGTACCGCCTACACCCAGCCATATTGGTAATTGCTCCTGTGCCGGCCGCGGGTATATAGACTGTGCATTCAAAGGTGGCCTGAATTTCCCCGACCAGGTAATCTTTTCTTCATCGCGTATGCGCAGTAACAAATCAAGCTTTTCGGTAAACAGCTGGTCATAGTCTTGCAGGTTTAAGCCAAAAAGTGGGAACGACTCAGTGAACGAACCACGGCCTACCACCATCTCGGCACGGCCTTTAGAGATCAAATCAAGGGTGGCAAAGCTTTGAAATGCGCGCACAGGGTCGGCGGCACTTAAAACCGTTACCGCGCTGGTTAAACGGATATTTCTTGTACGTGCGGCGGCGGCGGCTAAAATAACCGCAGGGGCCGAATCTAAAAACTCTTTACGATGATGCTCGCCAATACCAAAAATATCCAGGCCAACGCTGTCGGCCTGTTCTATCCTATCAAGTAACTGGCTCATGGCCTCCATAGTGCTTATGGTTTCAGCACCGTTATCAAAATGTGCCGCAGCAAAACTGTCAATTCCAATTTCCATAATTATGAAATACTCCTTCTTGTTTCTTATGGATTTATAAACATTTGCTTTCGAAGCCATATAGTTTACTATCCACTTTAATGGACAAATTACGTGTTAATAACACCAATTAAATTTGATAATTGTCAAGAAATATTGGGCAAAGATGTTTTACAACTTAGTACACGATCTCTTAAAATTGCATAAGAATACTCTCTTTTATGTTAATCGAAATTCAAGAAGCTGCAAATGGCTAAAAAGGTATTATACGGCGTCCTATTATTGCATTTATAATAATAATTAAAATATTGTATATTTCAGCCTAGTTATTTACGTATCTTGCACCACATTATACAATACATTGAAATTTTAATATCTCTATTATGAAAGCAATATCACCAAATAACCTTGCCCCGCAAAACGTTGGACCAAGGAATGACGATAACAATTTCTATTTAGTAGCTATGTTGATCACTGTAGTTTTATTATTTGGGTTTGCCTATTACGATCAGGTCTTGTCTGGCTTAATCCGTTAATTTAGTTTATCATTTGATTCTAAACAACTGCTACATTCAGCCTCGTCTCTAAAAACTGATTGGCAGCATTACACCTCTTTTATATCCCTTTCAATATTATATGTAGCCGGGCGGTAATGTCAAACATTTCACCCCAGTTGCCTACAGGTATAACTGTTATTATACTGCTTTCTATGTTTCATTAATAACAAAGTGATTGCACAAGCATATCCCGGCTTTAAATTGTTATTGATCGAAAAAAGTTAATGAGCCTCTTTCTTCAACTATTTTCACATTCATTTGCATAAACAAAATACATTTCATTACTTTGAAAACAAAAGTACTTTTTAGTGGAAGATAGTAAGTTACAAGAAGACCTGGCCTCCATCCGCAATATGATGGAGCGCTCGTCGAAATTTATATCGCTGAGTGGCCTATCGGGCATCATGGCCGGAGTGTACGCTTTAGTGGGTGCAGCATTGGCTTATAATATAATTTATGAGCCCAGCCGGTATAACTTTGGCTATGTACCACAAGGCGGCAACCCTTACTTGCAGCGTGGCGTTTGGGAAGAACTGGTGTTTTCGCCCGCTATACTGCAGTTGTTATTTATAGCATTTGGGGTTTTATTTGCAGCACTAGTAACCGGTTATGCTTTAACAGCCCGAAAAGCTAAGAAGCACGGCCAGGCTTTGTGGGGCAAAACAAGCAAGGCATTACTTTTTCAAATGGCAACTCCACTATTAACTGGTGGATTATTGATCATTATATTAATTTCGCGCGGTTATTTGGGTATAGTAGCACCCGCATGTTTGGCATTTTATGGCTTAGCTTTAGTAGGTGCCAGTGCCTACACCTTTACCGATATTAGGTATTTGGGTATTTGCGAAATTATTTTGGCCATAATGGCTGCTGCCCTGCCCGGTTATGGCCTGCTGTTTTGGGCTATAGGTTTTGGCATACTGCATATTATTTACGGCAGTTTAATGCATTTTAAGTACGATAGGTGAAAGTTGATTTTAACAAGTTAGATAAAGCCTTTGAAAACAGGGTTAGGCTGCAAATTATGAGTATACTCATGGTAAATGAAAGTTATGACTTTACCTCACTTAAAGAACTGCTTGATGTTACCGACGGCAACCTGGCCAGCAACCTCAAGGCGTTAGAAAAAGAAGAGTACATTGTTATTCACAAAAGCTTTGTGGGTAAAAAACCCAATACCAACTACCAGGCATCGGTCAAAGGCAAAAAGGCTTTTACAGATCATCTAAATGCGTTGGAGCAGCTCATAAAGCAGCAAAAAAAATAAGAACAACCTATCAACATATATTTTTTTACCCATTTACTTTCAATTTAAAAGTACTTTTAATTATGGAAAACCTACCATCCCCTTCTAACTGGCTTAAAGATTCGATTGTTTTTAAGCTGGTATTTATTGTCTTTATCGCGCTTATACTACTTATTCCCTCTTCATGGATACAAGGGCTTATTAACGAGCGTTCGTCCCGGCAGCAGGAAGTTATTAATGAAGTATCGGACCAATGGTCGGGCAGCCAGTTAATTCAAGGCCCGGTACTGGTTATTCCCTACAAAACGCAGTTTTTTGTTAAAGATACCGCCAATCATGTGGTGGTTAAGCAATCTGTACAAAATGCGTACCTCCTGCCAGAAAGTTTAAAGATAAAAGGCCTGATAGAAACGAAGACCCGCAAGCGGGGTATTTTTAAAGTTGGCGTATATGATGTAGGTTTAACCATAAGCGGAAGTTTTAACCGTGCCGACTTAGCCAAACTGCAAATAGATACCGCTAATTTGATGCTGGATAAAGCGCGCGTCATATTCGGTATAAGCGACCTGAAAGGATTAAAAGCTAATCCAGCTATAAAAATCCAGAATCAGAACATCACCGTAGAGCCTGTTTTAAACGGCGATTTACTGGACAATGGCCTACAGGCTTCAGTAAATTTAAGCGTCAACACAGGCAACAGCGTTACTTTTAGTTTCAACCTGGGTTTAAAAGGTAGCCAAAGTCTCGACTTTGTACATACCGGTAAAACCACCGAGGTAGAACTTACCGGTAATTGGGACAGCCCCAAGTTTACCGGCCGCTACCTGCCCGATACCAGTACCATTAATAAAAAAGGGTTTAATGCCAAATGGCGCATGTTGTATTACAACCGCCCTTTCCCGCAGCAATGGGCCGGTAACGACACGCTATTGAATACCTTCAAGAGTACTAAAGATGCATTGTTTGGTGCAGAGTTGCACATACAGGTAGATGAATACCAAAAAACCATGCGCACCAGTAAGTATGCCATCTTAATTATACTGCTCACTTTTGTATCGTTGTTCTTAACCGAGGTTATTCAGAAAGCGCATGTTCATGTATTTAATTACGCTTTGATAGGCGCCGCCATGATCGTGTTTTACACGCTGTTACTTAGCTTTTCGGAGCAGGTGGGCTACAATATAGCTTACCTTATTTCGGCTGTGGCTACAGTAGCGCTTGTTACCTGGTTTACAGCATCGTTGCTGCACAACAGTAAAGCGGCTTATTTCTTTGCTGTTATCCTGAGCATATTTTACGGGTTCATCTTTATTATTATTCAGTTAGAAGATCTGGCCCTGCTGGTAGGTAGTATAGCACTGTTCATCATTGTATCGGCCTTAATGTATTTTTCAAGGAAGATTAGCTGGGATTAGTAATTGTTCAGGAGCAGCTTAAAGCTGCTCCTGAATATAACAGTGTATTATAATGTATATCAGAAATAATGAAGAAGTTGAAGGCATCAAAAAATGGTGGTTCAAAAAAAGAAGTAAATATAATAAGGGGCTTATAATTGGTGGCTTTTTTGCCCTTGTATTATACTTTTTATTAGGGGTTATAATAATTGAGCCACGAGAAGAGCTTGAGGCAACCTTATTTACAACCCTATTTCAAGGTATCGCTTACTTAATAGCCATAGGTTTGGCAAACATTTTTTATACACTTGGCTCAATTACAGACCTTTTATTTAACATAACTAATAGCAATAGCTTTAGAGAACGCTTATTTGCATCGGGCTATTGGTTTTCTGTGCTATTACCCTCTGTATTTATATCAAGCATTATGCTTTACATCTTAACCAGATAATCATGAACATTTTCATCAAATACTATTACGGCGTTAGGTTCTGTATTCACTTGTTGTATAATCACTTTACTAACCTGAATAAGAAAAGGTGAAGCAAATGTTAAATTTAATGCATTCACTATACCAATTTGGTTTTTGGTATAATTATTCGTTACTTTTGCTTACATCTTAATCTTTAATCCTATGAGTCGCGAATTAACTGAATTTTCAAACCTGATAGATGAGCAGTTTGAACCAGACACCACTGTTACCGACGAGCTTTGGAACATGATACAAAGCTGGCTTACGCCCCAGCATTCTAAAGGAAGAACATTGAAGTCTGATGCCCATACCAACGGTAACGAAATAGCTGCCTAAATTACTTACGTTTACCAATATCAATAAAAGTCTTCCTCCCGGGGAGATTTAGAGGGGCTATTTGCTAAATTTGCAGCCTCATGAGAAAAGGCAGAGGTAATACCCCAAACTTAAGGTTTGAGGATGTAACGGTAATTGATATTGCCGAAGAAGGCAAAGGCGTAGGTAAAACCGAAGATTTTGTAATGTTTATAGAAAAAGCCGTTCCAGGCGATGTGGTAGATGTGGAAGTTTACCGCAAAAAGAAAAACTTCGGCGAAGCCAAGATCACTGCACTTAAGCAACCTTCGCCTCATCGCACCCAACCCTTTTGCGAGCATTTTGGTACCTGCGGTGGCTGCAAGTGGCAGCACATGACCTACGAGTCGCAGTTGCAGTTTAAGCAAAAAGCCGTAACCGATGCCCTTAGCCGTTTGGCTAAGGTGGAGGTAAGCCACACCCTGCCTATTGTAGCTTCACCGGCCGACAGGTATTACCGAAACAAGCTTGAATATACCTTCTCCAACAAACGCTGGCTTTACGACGGTGAGAACCGTACCGATGAAACGCTGGAGATGAGCGCCCTGGGTTTTCATATTCCGGGCCGGTTCGACAAAATATTAGATATTAACCACTGCTACCTGCAAGCCGATCCATCTAACGATATCCGCCTCAAAATACGCGACTATGCACGGCTGCACCAAATGAGCTTTTACGATGTAAGGGCACACACAGGAGCGCTTCGCAACTTAATCATCCGTACCTCATCAACAGGCGAATTAATGGTCATTGTAGTATTTGCCCATGCCACCGAAGAGGAAGTGAATAGCCTGATGGGTTATGTAGAGCAGGAGTTCCCTGAAATTACCTCTTTGCTATACATCCTCAATCAAAAAATGAATGACACCATTTTTGACCAAGAGGTGGTAGCCTGGAAAGGCCCTGAATATATTCATGAGCACATGGATGAAATTCAGTTCCGCATTGGCCCCAAATCCTTTTACCAAACCAACGCTATACAGGCCAAACGTTTGTACGAAATAGCACGCGATTTTGCTGGTTTTACCGGCACCGAACTGGTGTACGATTTGTACACCGGCGCAGGTACCATTGCCAACTTTGTAGCCAAGCATGTAAAAGAGGTTATTGGCGTAGAATACGTACCATCGGCTATTGAAGATGCCAAGGTTAACTCGGCCATTAATAATATTAACAATACCCAGTTTTACGCCGGCGATATGAAAGATGTGCTGAACGCAGACTTTGTGGCCCAGCATGGCAAACCCGACGTGATTATTACTGATCCGCCACGTGCCGGGATGCATGCCGATGTGGTAGAGCGCCTGATGCAAATTGAAGCGCCTAAAATTGTATACGTTAGCTGTAACGCCGCCACACAAGCCCGCGATTTAATTGTTTTGAAAGATAAGTACAGCGTAACTCAAATACAACCTGTTGATATGTTTCCGCATACGCAGCACGTAGAAAATGTGGTTTTGCTGGAATTGAAAAGCGAAGAAGAACGAACAAGGATACAGGAAGAAAAAGTAAGGTTAGCAGAAGCGAAAGAAAGAGCGAAGCGCGAAGAAGAAAGCACCAGGAGCGAGGTACAAGGAGCGTAAGTATTTTTTTCGCACCAAATACCCCGCTCCCCGAAACCCAAAAGCTATGGAACCAGAAGAACTATTAAACGATAATAACGACAAAAAAAAGGCTAGTCCGCTGCAAAGCCTGGAAACAGATTTGCGCTTATACAGCGAATCTATCCGTGAAATAGCCGTAGAAATTATGGTGGAGGGCCTTACCTCCTATCCTATTTTTGTGGCACACCAACATGAGGTGGCCCTGGGTGAAATGATCTTAAACAAAGACGACCTGAATACCGAATGGACCATTCATGCATCAACCATGGAGGAGTTTACAGAAAAAGGAATCATAAAAAAAGAGTTACAACAGCGCTTTATCGACACCTATAAAAATCCGCACGAATTTATGTGCGTGTTTGTGGTAGTGCCCGAAGGCGCCAACTTTGTATTTTTTCCATACGGTAAAGAATAATTATATATTTGGTTGCGTTTTGTTGGAGGTTGTGAGTTGGAGGTTCTAAGTACCCCCTCCCTACTTTCAACATATAGCTTTCAACACACAACACCCTTATGCCCGACAAGATTTTAATTCTTAATCACCAGCAAATACAGCAAAAAATTGACCGTATTGCTTACCAAATACTCGAAGACAACTTTGAGGAGAAGGAAATTATAGTTGCGGGCATATTATCGCAGGGAAGTGTAATTGCCAAGCGTATTATTGCGGTGCTGAAATCTATTGCCCCTTTTACCTGCAGCATGATCAACATTCAACTGGATAAAGACAGCAGCACCCTGCAATTCAGCACCGATAAAGACGTAGCCGAATGCAGTAACAAGGTGGTTATTTTGGTGGATGATGTACTCAACAGTGGAAAGACCCTGGCTTACGGCTTTGGCGTTTTTCTGGATGTTCCCCTAAAAAAGCTGCGCACCGTAGTCCTGGTAGACCGTAACCACAAAAGCTTCCCCGTAAGTACCGATTATGCGGGCATAGCCTTATCTACCGTAATAAAGCAGCACGTATACGTATCCTTAAGCGAAACCGGTGATGAGGATGCGGTGTATTTAGGATAAGCTTAACCAATATTATCAGTCCTCTCGAACGATAGTGAGAGATACTGTTTAGCCACGCATGTAGTGAGTCTTGCCAGCATAAAAAGTTCTCGTTATCACTCCAAACGACATAATAATTAGAAGTTTCTAATTATTCCTTATACATATTCATCAGCTTCAACAAAACGCCATTGGTCCAGCCAAAGCCATCTTGTAAGGGGTACTCTCCGCCACCTGCTTTAGCGTTGGTATTTTGAACATCATACTTTTCCAGCAATTTTCCACCTCGGTTAAACTCTTTAAGGTTTACCTGCACCCAGCGTTGGGCTATGGTTTTAGCCAGGGCATCATGTTTGTAGTTGCGCAAGCCAATAATGGTCATATATTGTAGCGGCGCCCAGCCGTTGGGCTGGTCCCACTGCTGGCCGGAAGCGTTGGGCGTAGTAGCTACACCGCCGGGCTGTAAAAACTTTTGCTGCACCAGTGCAGCTATTTTTTTAGCTTGTGTGGCATTAGCTATATAAAAGAACA
>Ga0265780_10002457_pt1 | contig 25087 bp, 24 predicted proteins | sample P1T30metagenome_FD_192432 | JGI IMG/M metagenome (GOLD analysis project Ga0265780, IMG submission 192432) | Plant litter microbial communities from East Loma Ridge, Irvine, California - P1 T30 | ecosystem: Environmental > Terrestrial > Plant litter > Unclassified | place: USA: California... | reverse complement strand
CAGGCCGACGTTCGGGACGGTGCCCATGGTCTTCGGATCGAAGGCGCCATGCCATTTGCAGAAGTTGATGATCTCCTGGTAGATGCGGGCGAAGGTGCTCTCGGGGATGACCGCCTTGACTTCTTTCAGGCGGCCGTCGGCGCCGTACATCTTGCCGCCGGCGCGGATCATGGCCGGCATCGACGCGTCGACGATCACGTCGTTCGGCGAGTGGAAGTTGGTGATGCCCTTGGCCGAGTCGACCATCGCCAGCTCGGGACGGTGTTCCTGGCAGGCGTGCAGGTCGCGGATGATTTCTTCACGCTGCGACGACGGCAGGTCGGCGATCTTGTTGTACAGGTCGGCCATGCCGTTGTTGACGTTGACGCCGAGGCTGTCGAACAGGGCGCCGTGCTTGGCGAATGCGTCCTTGTAGAACATGCGCACGCAGTGGCCGAACACGATCGGGTGCGAGACCTTCATCATGGTCGCCTTCACGTGCAGCGAGAACAGCATGCCGGTCTGGTGCGCGTCTTCGATCTGGGCTTCGTAGAAGTCCAGCAGGGCCTTGCGGCTCATGAACATCGAATCGACGATTTCGCCGGCCTGCAGCGCGACTTTCGGCTTCAGGACGATGGTCTGGCCGCTCTTGGTCACCAGTTCCATCTTGACGTCGCGGGCCGCGTCGAGGGTCATCGACTTTTCGCCGTGGTAGAAGTCGCCGCCGGTCATGTGCGACACATGGGTGCGCGAGGCCTGCGACCATGGCTGCATCGAGTGCGGGTTCTTGCGCGCGTATTCCTTGACGGCGCGCGGCGCGCGGCGGTCCGAGTTACCTTCGCGCAAAACTGGGTTCACGGCCGAGCCGATGCACTTGCCGTACTTGGCCTTGATGGTTTTTTCTTCGTCGGTCTTCGGATCGGCCGGATAGTCGGGGATGTCGTAGCCCTTGTCCTGCAGTTCCTTGATCGCGGTGGTCAGCTGGGTGACCGAGGCGCTGATGTTCGGCAGCTTGATGATGTTGGCGCTTGGCTCGAGCGTCTTCTTGCCCAGTTCGGCCAGCGAATCGGCGACGCGCTGCTCGGGGCGCAGCTTCTCGGGGAAGGCCGCCAGGATACGGGCCGCGACCGAGATATCGCTCGCCTCGACGTGGATGCCGGCCGGCTTGGTGAAGGTGCTGACCACAGGCAGGAAGGCGTGGGTCGCCAGCAGCGGCGCCTCGTCGGTCAGGGTGTAGATGATGGTCTGATCACTGCTCATGCACATTTTCCTCGGTAATCGCGAACGCTGTCGCGAGTATAAAACTGACAATTGGCCACAGGCCAAGACCCTGGCGCTCCGCGCTGATGCCGAACATTCTACCCCTGTCCTTCCCGGGATGGACAGAACGCAAACCAGGAGAACGCAAACTAGAAGAGCGCAAACCCGTAGATCGCAGACAAGTAGAACGACGACAGCGAAGCGCCGCGGCAGCATGCTGGAGTCTTCTATAAGACATAAGACGCGCCATATTATGCCCCAGCTTCGGGCGGCTTACCAGTTTTTACGCATTCGACAACGCGCTCGATGCTTTGTGGCCAAGAAAAAGTGAAATGAAAAGCAAAAAAACCCGCCAGGACCGAAGTCGGGCGGGTCTTTCCAACTGCACAGAACTTTGCCGTCGCGGCGCAAGGCCGCGTCGCACGCGGGCTATTAAGCCGACAGTGCTTTCAGGGCTGCAGCCAGGCGGCTCTTGTGACGCGCTGCCTTGTTCTTGTGGATGATTTTCTTGTCAGCGATGCTGTCGATCTTCGACACGGATTGCTGGAAGATGGTGGTTGCAGCGGCCTTGTCGCCAGCCTGGATGGCCTTGCGAACTGCCTTGATTGCGGTGCGCAGGGTCGAACGCTGCGACGAGTTGTGTGCGTTTTGCTTAACTGCTTGACGAGCGCGTTTGCGCGCTTGTGCGGTATTTGCCATGGAATTTCCTAAATCGGGGTCAAGTTGCGTTTGCAAACATTAGCGACTGTCAAACTGGCGCCGGGGTTAGCGAAGCGGTGCCTGCCCAACGATTAGTGTCTGCTAACAGAATTCAGTACAGCCCACGATTATAGCGAAGCTTTCAATTCTGGGCAATTCAAAATTCAAACAATGTCGGTTTACGCGCCGCGTGGGAGCGCCGGCCGGCACCGTGTATCGTGTCCGTACGGGACGAGTTGCCCAAGTATAATCTCGCGCCATGAACCTGCTCAGAACCCTCGCTGCCATTTCCAGCATGACCATGCTGTCGCGCGTCACCGGCCTGCTGCGCGAAAGCCTGTTCGCGCGCGCCTTCGGCGCCTCGGCCTATACCGACGCCTTCATCATTGCCTTCAGGCTGCCGAACCTGCTGCGGCGCCTGTTCGCCGAAGGCGCGTTCTCGCAGGCCTTCGTGCCGATCCTGTCGGAATACAAGACCCAGCACGGCGAGCAGGCCACCAAGACGCTGGTCGACCATGTCGCCACGTCCCTGATCTGGGCCACGGTCCTGACCAGCATCGTCGGCATCGTCGGCGCTCCGCTCCTGATCATGTTCCTGGCCGGCGACCTGCGCGACACTCCCGATGCCTACAACGCCTCGATCGTCATGACCCAGATGATGTTCCCCTACATCGCCTGCATGTCCTTCGTGGCCCTGGCCGGCGGCATTCTCAATACCTGGCGCCAGTTCAAGGTGCCGGCCTTCACGCCGGTGCTGTTGAACCTGTGCTTCATCTTCGCTTCGCTGGTGCTGGTCAACTACCTGGAACAGCCGATCTATGCGATGGCGATCGCGGTCTGCGTGGGCGGCCTGCTGCAGGTGGCGATCCAGATCCCCTCCCTGGTCAGGATCGGCATGCTGCCCCGTATTTCGCTCAATCCCCTGACCGGACTGCGCGACGGCGGCGTGCGCCGCATGCTCAGGAAAATGGGCCCGGCCGTGTTCGCGGTGTCGGCGGCCCAGATCAGCCTGTTGATCAATACCGCCATCGCCGCCAGCCTGGCCGCGGGCGCCGTCTCGGCCCTGCAGTACGCCGACCGCCTGATGGAATTTCCGACCGCGATGCTGGGCGTGGCCCTCGGCACCATCCTGCTGCCGTCGCTGTCGAAGGCGAATAGCGAGGGCAATAGCGCCGAGTACACCGCCCTGCTGAACTGGGGCCTGCGCCTGACCTTCCTGCTGGCGCTGCCGGCGGCGGTCGGCCTGGCGACGCTGGCCGAGCCGATGATCGCCACCCTCTTCCACTACGGCAAATTCGACGACGCCGCACTGCGAAACTCGTCGCTGCCGCTGATGGCCTACAGCGCCGGCCTGCTGGGCATCATCCTGGTCAAGATCCTGGCGCCGGCTTTCTACGCGCGCCAGGACGTCAGGACGCCGGTGCGCATCGCGATCATGGTGCTGTTCGCCACCCAGCTGATGAATGTGCTGTTCGTGTACGTGCTCGACCTGGGCGTGGCCGGCCTGGCGCTGTCGATCGGCCTGGGGGCCTGCATCAACGCCACCAGCCTGTACCTCGGCCTGCGGCGGCGCGGTATCTACACCCCGCAGCCGGGCTGGCTCGCCTTCTTCGCCAGGCTGGCGCTCGCGGTGGCCGTGATGGGCGCGGTCGCCTGGTTCAGCCAGGCCCAGTTCGACTGGGCCGCGATGAAGGCCACGCCGGCGCTGCGCATCGGCGTGCTGTTCGCGATCATCACCGGCGCGGCGTTCGCCTATTTCGGCGTGCTGGCGCTGCTGGGCTTCCGCCCGCGCGACTTCCGCCGCCGCGCGGTGTAAGGGTCAGGACTTGTACTTGACGTTGCAGCCGTAAGGGCGCGTCACCGCCTGGGCCACGTTCTCGCCTTTCACGACCGCCTGCATGGCGGTCTTGAACAGCGGGCTGGCCTTGTCCAGGTCCTCGACCTTCGCCGAGGCGATGCTGTCGATGCCGCCCGCATAGCGCAGCACGCCCTTGGCGTCGATCACGTACATATGCGGCGTGGTGCGCGCGTCGTACGCCTTGCCGATCGTGCCTTGCGGATCGAGCAGCACGGCGGTCGGCGCCGCATTGCGGCTGGCGGTCAGCTCGTCGGCCTTCTTGCCGTCCACATGTCCCTGCTCCCCCGGCGCCGACGAGATCACGCTCAGCCACACCACGCCGGCCTGCTGAGCCTGCCGTTGCAGGCCCTGCATATTCGCCTGGTAGTGCTTCTTCACGTAGGGGCAGTCGTGGTTGGTCCATTCCAGCACCACCACCTTGCCCTTGAAATCGGCCAGCGTGTGCTGCTTGCCCTTGCTATCGACGGCCGTGAACGCCGGCGCGGCCTGGCCGATGGCGGGTGCGGCCAGGCCTGGAACGGCTGCGCACAGCAGGGCGGCAGCCGAGATCGTGGTGCGCAGCAGCGCGCGGCGTGAGAATGCGTTCATGGAATCTCCTGTGGTTGATTACTGCTCGAATGATGCGGTCACGATGGCCTGGGTCAGCACCGGCGGCAACACGGCCGGCTCCTTCCCTGCCGGATAGAACGCGTAGAACGGCAGGCCATCGCGCCCGAACGATTGCAGGAAGGCCGTGATGGCGGGATCCCGGTTGGTCCAGTCGCCCTTCAGGTAGACCACGCCGCGCTCGCGCATCGCCTGCTGCACGGCGGCGCTCGACAAGGTCGTGCGCTCGTTGACCAGGCAGGTGATGCACCAGGCGGCCGTCATGTTGACGAACACCGGCTTGCCCTCGGCGCGCAGGGCGGCCAGGCGCTCGGCGCTGTACGGCTCGGCCTGCGACGCCTGGGCGGATGCCGGCGCCGCCGACGGCGCGCTCGCATGCAGCGTGACCATCAGGCCGGCCAGGCCGGCAACGCCAGCCAGGGCGCCGCCCCGTGGCCACCATCGCTTGCCGGCCCCATGCTGGCCCAGGCCCACCAGCCAGCCCACCAGGCCCACCAGCACGCTGCCGGCCAGGGCCAGGCGCAGGCCCGCCTCGCCGGCCTGCTGGGCCAGCACCCACAGCAGCCAGGCCGCCGTCGCATACATCGGGAAGGCCATGCCCTGGCGCAGCGTCACCATCCAGCGGCCGGGCCGCGGCAGGCGCCGGGCAATGGCCGGGAACATCCCCAGCAGCAGGAAAGGCAGGGCCAGGCCGAGGCCCATCATCGCGAACACGACCAGGCTCACATGGGCCGGCGCCAGCAGCGCTGACCCGATGGCCGCGCCCATGAATGGTGCGGTGCACGGCGTCGCGACGACCACCGCCAGCAGGCCGGTGAAGAAGCTGCCGGCGTGCCCCTTGCGCCCCGCCAATTCCTGGCCGGCGCCGGCCAACGCGCTACCGACCTCGAATACGCCGGACAGGTTCAGGCCGATTGCCAGCATCAGCCAGCACAGCGCGGTGACGAACAGCGGCGACTGGAACTGGAAGCCCCAGCCGACCGCGCCGCCGGCGGCGCGCACGGCCAGCAGCGCCAGCGCGAGCGCCATGAAGGCGGCCAGCACGCCCAGCGTGTAGAACATGCCGGACAGGCGCACGGCGCGCTGCTCGCCGCCGGCCATGCCGGCAACCGCCGTGGCCTTGATCGCCAATACCGGGAACACGCACGGCATCAGGTTCAGGATCAGGCCGCCGAGGAAGGCGAACCAGGCCATCTGCCACAGCGGCAACGTCGAAGGCGCATCGGCGGCACTGGCCGCAGCGCTGGCCGCAGCGGGCGTCAAGTCAAGGGCGAACCAGCGTTTCTGGCCGCCGCCATCGGTGATCGCCAGCAGGCCGGCGGAGGGGCCCGGCGCGTAGCCCTGCCCTTTCGTGGTCATCAGGCGCAAGACGCCTTCTTCCACCTCCAGGGCCTGCGGCGCGACGTGGTCGACAATGCCCCAGCTGTCCGGGAAATACAGGGCGGCGCTGACCGATCGCGGTGAAATGCCCGCGCCCTTCACGACCAGCTGCAGCGTCGATTCACCGGCGCTTGCCGTGGCCTTCCACGACGATGGCTGCGGCTGGCGCGCATCGGCGGTCTTGAACGCGACGAGGATGTCGTCGCTCGCCGGCCGTGCGCTGGCTTCCACCGGCAGCGTCAGCTGGAACTTGCCTTGTTCGGGGATGCATTCCTTCTCGCAGACGACCCAGTCGGCATTGGCGTCCAGGCGCAGCTGGCTGCCGGCTTGCGCATCGTTCGGGACCCGCAAGGCCAGCGGGAACACGATCTCGTTTTCATAGCCGTAGCTGGCCGCCGGACCGACGATGAAGCGGTCGGGGCCCGGCCATGCGATCTCGCCGACGCTGGCCCCGTCCGGGGCAGTGACCGCAATGCTCGGCGGCGAACCGGCGTCGCCGGGATTCTTCCAATAGGTATGCCAGTGGGGCGCGAGGCGCTGGCGCAGGCCGATGCGCAGTTCCTGACCCGGGGTGACGGCCGCATAGTCGCTCACCAGCGACACCGTGGCGCGCGGGCTTCGCTGCACATTGCTTTCAGCGGCTGACGCCAGGGACGGCGCCAGCCATGCAAGCAGTAGCGCGAGTGATGACGCGAACAACAGGTCGCGCCAACAGGGTCTGCCAAAGGTGTGTAATGACACGGTCATGGGCTTGTCGGTGGTCTACCAGCGTCAAGGTACCATGTCGCCACATTCCAGTGCAACCGCCTCGCTGGCGCCGTTTCAGCGCACCCGCGCCGTACTGCGCTCGCTTGCGGTGAAGCGCCATTCCGAGATTTTCTCGCGGTTTTCCAGGCCCCGGAAACGCCGGTCGAAGTTGGCGATCTTGAGCGGCCTGGCGTCCGACAGGCTGTGGATCGCCGCCACGCCGGTCGAGCCGCCGTCCGGATGGGCGATGCCCCACTCGGCCTTGCCCGTCAGCGGGTCGACATAGATCTTGCGCAGGTGGCGGCGCACGGCCAGCGAGCGCGGGTCCTTCAGCAATTCCTGCAGCGACGGCGGCACCGGCGAGGCGCCGCGCGGCGTGGCCGCGGCGTAGCTGTCCAGTGCCGCGATATAGGCTGCGCCGATGTCCAGCAGCGCTTCCTCGGCCGCCGCGCGTTGCAGGAGCGAACCGACCTTCAGCGTGGCTGCGCCCACCATCCCGATGATCGCCACGAAGATGATCAAGCCCAGGTAGGTGAAGCCGTTCTCGCGTGCGCCGCGCATCACCACTCCAGGTACGGCCGGCCGTGCCGGTCGTTGCCGGGCGCGCCGCTGCGCAGGTTGGCGAAGCCGCTTTGCTCGCCGTCCATGGGCGCTTCCAGGATCCAGGTCTCGCGGCTTTCGGTCACGGGATCGAACGGGATCTCGCGCAGGTAGCGCGCCTCCACCAGTTGCTCGAGCGTTTCCGGATAGCGCCCGGTGTCGGAACGGTACTGGTCGATCACGGCGCGCGTGTTGCGCAGGTTGTCGGCCAGGATCGTCTCTTTCGCCGCGTCGACACTCGGGAAGAAGCGCGGCGCCGCGAGCGTCAACAGCAAGGCCACGATGCCCAGCACCACCAGCAGTTCGATCAGCGTGAAGCCGCGCGCCGTTTTCATCGGCTTCACCATGTTCGGTAGGGCACGCCGTTCAGGCCGACCCGCTTTGACAGCGAATACACGTCGTAGACGTCGTCGCCCTCCTTCGGTTCGTCCGGCTCGCTGGCGTAGCTGCGCTTGCCCCAGGTGGCAGCGTCCGGCAGCGCGCGGTCGGCGTTGAATGGGTCGCGTGGCAGCCGGCGCAGAAAATACAGCTTCGCCTGCCTGGGGCTGCGCAAGTCGGGCACGCCTTCGACCAGCAGTTCCAGCCGTTCGGGATAGCCGCTGGCGTCCTGCGACCTGGCCACGCGACCCTCGTCCCCCGCCTTCTTGTAGGCGTCCAGCCCGGCGCGGATCTCGCGCAGCGCGCGCCGCAGCTCCTGCTCGTCACGCCGCTGCACCGTCACCTCGGCCACCGGCAGCACCAGGGTGCCGAGCAGGCCGAGGATGGCGAGCGTGACCAGCAGCTCGATCAGCGTGAAGCCACGGTGGCGTTGCGTGATCATCTTTCCTGCTGCGCTGGAGTGGCGGGCGGCAGCGCTTCTGGCTGCGTCCCCGGCTGTGTCCCGGGCTGCGTCCCCGGCTCCGGATCGGCCGGCGACGGCGGCGGCAGCGGCGAACCGGGCGGCGCCGACGGCGGCGAACCCAGTTGCGGCGTCGCCGGCAAGGCCGATGGCGGCACCGAGAAAGTCTGCGGCTCGGACGGCGGCGGCGGCGGCGCCGGCGGACGCGCGCCCGCCGGCAGCTGCAGCGGCGCACGCACCACGTTGTCGGGCCGGCGCCGGAAACTGGCCTCGGTGCCGGCGCCGAACTCCGACGCCGACGCCGGCGGGCGCTGCACCGCGCGCACGATGTGCGGGGTGATCGAGAGCACGATCTCGGTACGCTCGCTGCTGTCCTGGGTGCTGCCGAACAGGCGGCCGACGAGCGGCAGGTCGCCGACACCCGGCAACTTGGCGCCGCTGGAACGGTCGGCGTTGTTGATCAGGCCCGCCAGCACCTGGTTCTCGCCATCCTTCAGTTGCAGCAGCGTGGAGGCGCTGCGGCTGCCGATGCGGTAGGCGGTCGCGCCCAGCTGGCTCTTGACCTCTTCGCCCAGCGTGCTCACCTCGAGCCCGATGCGGATCGCCACTTCGCCATTCAAATAGATGACCGGCTCGACATTCAGGGTCAGGCCGACGTCGATGTAGTTGACGCTATCCGAGGCGAAGCCGCCGATCCCGGACGACACCGTGGTCGTGAAGTTCGGGATCTTGTCGCCGATGACGACCTTGGCTTTCTCGCGGTTGCGCACGCGGATGCGGGGATTGGCCAGCGTGTTGGTGTCGCCGTCGCTCTTGCGCGCCCTGACCCTGGCGCTGACCGGGCCGGTCAGGATATTGCTGCTGTTCAGACCGCGCAGCTCGTCGATGGTGAGCAGGTTGCCGCTGCTGGCCTGCAAGGGCGAGAACGAAAGCTCGCCCGGCCAGTCCACGCCCAGGCTCAGCAGGCGGCTGCGGCTGATCTCCAGCACCTCGACGTCGAGCATCACTTCGGGCTCCGGCACGTCCTGCAGCGCCACCAACTGGGTCGCGATGCGGATCGCTTCCGGGCTGTCGCGCAGGATCACCAGGTTCAGCTTCTCGTCGACCACCACGTCGCGCGCCTTGAGGATGGTCTTGAAGGTGTTGGCGATGCTCTTGGCGTCGGCATTGGCCAGGAAGAAGGTCTTGACCGTCATCTCCTGGTACTCGCGCAGCTTGGCCGCCACGTTCGGGTAGATCAGGACCGTATTGCCGTCCATGACCTGGCGTTCGAGTCCATTGGTCATCAACAGGTAGTAGACCGCCGCCTCCACCGTGCTGTTCTTCAGGAAGATCGACGTGCGGGTATCGGCCTTGACGTCCTTGTCGAAGATGAAGTTCAGGCCCGAATGGCGCGCGATGATCTCGAACACCTGCTTGAGCGGGGCGTCGCGAAACTCCAGGCTGATCGGCCTGCGGTAACTGGCCGCCAGCGCCGCCTGGCCAGTCGCCGCCTGGGCCGCCTTGTCGTCGAGCGCCAGCATCAGCTGGCGCGCGCCCTCGTGCGACGGGCGCTCGGTCAGCACCGCCGCCACCTTGTTGCGCGCGGCGTCGAACTCGCCCTTGTCGAAGGCGGCGCGGGCGTCGAGCAGCGCGCCGGCGTGGCGGCGCTCGGCCTCGATCTGGCGCAGCCCGGCGCGCGCGCGGTCGTTGACCGGATCGATCGCCAGCACGCGCCGGTAGTCTTCCAGCGCCAGCGCGGCCTGGCCGTCCGCCAGCGCCCGGTCGCCCTGCTCCACCAGGCGCATGGTGGCGCCGTCGCGGGCGCGCAGATACGCCGCGCGATAGACCGGGTTGTCCGGATCGGCGGCCAGCGCCTCCCGGTATTTGGCCAGGCCGGCGCCGACCTGGTCTTGCGCCACCAGCGCGTTGCCGTCCTGGTAGGCGCGCTGCGCCGCGCAGCCGGCCAGCAGCAGCGGCAGCAACAACCAGGCCAGGCCCTGGATCCGGGTGCGAACCATCAGTCGAATACTCCAATAGTGAGCTGCTGGCTTTGGCCCAGCGGCAGATAGGTCAGGGTCAGCACGGGCGGGCGGATCGCCTCGACGCGCCAGGTGTTGTCGATGGTGGCGCCGGCGCGCACCAGGTAGCTGCGCTCGCCGCGCGCCAGGTAGATCTCCCACACGCCGTCCTGCAGCGACTTGCCGACATAGGTGAACGGCAGCGGGGGCGCGCTTGGCGGCGGCGCTGGCGGCGTCGCCGTGCTTGCGGGCGGTGGCGGCGGGGTCCAGTCCTGGCGCGTGAACAGCGGCGCCGGCGCCTGCCCGAAGCGCTCGCCGTCGATCAGGTCCGCGCGCGGGGTAAGGCGCGCGATCACCACGGCGGCGTCCGGCCTGGCCGCCACGCGCGGGGCGGCGGCTGACGCAGCGGCTGACGCAGTGGCTGATTCAGTGGCTGATTCAGTGGCTGACGCAGCGGGTGAAACAGCGCGTGATACCGCAGGTGAACCAGCAAGCGCCGGCCGCGCGCGCTCGACCGGCTCGGCCAGCGCGCCCTCCGGCGCGTTGTCGCCGAACACGACCAGGCCGGCTGCCAGCGCCAGCGCCGCTCCCAGCACGATGTGGCGCGGCTTCATGGCGCGCCCTTGCGGCGCGCGGCCAGGTGCAAGGTCAGGCGCAGACGCGCCTCGACGCCGTCCTGGCCGATGCTGTCGCGGCGAAAGGCCACATCGTCGAGCGAGGCGTGTGGCAGCGCGCGCAGCACGTCCAGCGCGAACGCCCAGATCGCGCCGTAACTGCCCTTGAGCGGCAGGTCGACCTGGTAGGTTTGCAGCCCGGAGCGGGGCTCGACGCTGCTGCGGTACTCGCCCTGTCGCAGCGACAAGCCATGGCGCTCGGCCAGCGCGAAGACTTCCTTCAATTGCCGCTCGACCTGGCGCGGCTCGCCCAGGATGGCGTCGAACCGGCGCAGGTTCTCGTCGCTCGCTGCTGGCGCTGCGGCCAGCGGCGCCGGCAGCGGCGTGCGCGCGGCCTGGCGCGCCGCTGCCAGGTCGCGCTCGAGCTGGCTGCGCGCCGGAACCAGCGCGGCCTGCACGCCGGCGCCGACGACCAGCAGCGCGCACACCAGCGCGACCAGCGGATCGATGCACGCCAGCAGCAGGCGCGCGCGCAGCAGCAGCTTCATGATGCCTCCCACTGCACGCTCAGCTGGAAGCGCAGCGGGCGGTTCGGATCCTGCTCCATGACCTCGTGCCGCACCAGCACCACGCTGGTGAACCACTGCTCGGCCTGCAGCCGGGTGATATACGCCAGCATCTCGTCGCTGCTGCGCGCCTCGGCGCTGATGCGCAGCGTGCGGCGCTTCGCGTCGGGCTCCAACGCCAGCAGCGCGATCGAGGCGGGCGTGGCCTCGCCCAGCGCCGCGGCCAGGTCGCGCCACGGCAGGTTCAGTTGCCCGATGGCGGCGTTGACGGCATTGGCCTGCGCCAGGCTGACCACGCGCGCCGGCGCCGCCGCCACCGTGGGCGCCGGCGCGGCGCGCGCGGCCAGCGCCGCCTGCAGTGTGCGCAGTTCGTCCTGCTGCGCCAGGTAGCGCTGGCCCATCACCAGCGCCGGGATCCACAGCGCCAGCAGCGCCGGCGCCAGGTAGACCAGGCGCGGTGGCGCGCGCAACAGCGTGCGGCGCAGGCTTGGCGGCGCGAAGTCGATGCGGGTGCGCTTCATGCGGCGGCTCCGGTGCGCGCCAGGCGCGCCAGGTCGGACCAGCCGTCGTCGCACGTATCCTCGAGCACGCTGCAGGCGCATTTGAGGCGTCCCGGGCTGCTGGCCCAGGCCGCTGGCGCGGCGCCGCACAGCTGCAGCCGCTCGGGACGCGCGACGCCGACCCGCAGCGCCTCGCGCGCCACGTGCGCCTCGAGCCAGTCGCGCCCGGCGTCAGGTGGAACCGCGTGGCTGCGCACCGCCGCCAGCCGGCGGCCATCGTAGGCGGCCAGCGACAGCACGCCGGCCTGGACCAGCCCGAACCACGCCCCGGGCCGCCGCTCGCGGCGCCAGGCGTTGAGCGCGGCGATGAATTGTGGACTGATGTCGACCAGGTGGAAGCGGTGCGCGCGCGCGGCCAGGGCCAACTGCTCGATCAGCGCGCCTGGCGCCGCCGCGGCCAGGAAAGGCTGCCGGGCGTCCCAGTCGGCGCTGATGCGCCATTCGCTGGCGGCGCCGCCGAACAGGTGCTGGAAGCGCAGCGCGGCGGCCGCCTCCAGGTCGCCCATGCGGCTTGCGCCAGGCGGCGGCGTGACCTGCCACAGGCGCACCAGCTCGTCGGCCAGCACCACGCTGACCGGCCAGCCTCGCGGCGGCAGGTCGGCAAACAGCGCGCGCAGGCCGGGCGCCAGCGCGTCGGGCGCGAACAGGTCGAGCGCAAGCTCGGACAGCGCCAGCGGCGCGCCGCCAAACAGGCGGCTGGTCTTGATGAGCGCTACGCCATTGGCGCCCACGCCCAGCCGCAGGGCCTGGCCGAATCGCCTACGCATGCAGGGTCACCCGCTTGATCTCGTCGAGCGTGGTGGCGCCGCGCCGCACCAGGTCGAGCGCGGCCAGGCGCAGGCTGCGGGTGCCGTTGGCCTGGGCCGCAGCCTTGATGCGGCGGATCGGCTGCTTGTCCACGATCAGTTCGCGGATCTCGTCGTTCAGGGTCAGGATCTCGGCGATCGAGCGCCGCCCCTTGTAGCCGGTGCCGCGGCAGTCGCCGCAGCCCTTGCCGCGCATGAAGCGATAGTCGTTCGCCTCCAGGCGCGTCAGGTGCGCCGAGGCCAGCTCTTCTTCGCACGGCGCATACTGCTCGGCGCAGCGCGGGCAGTTCATGCGGATCAGGCGCTGGGCCCAGATGCCGTTCAGGGCCGAGACGAAGGCGTACGGGTCGATGCCCATGTGGGTGAAGCGGCCGAACACGTCGAACACATTGTTGGCGTGGACCGTGGTCAGGACCAGGTGGCCGGTCAGCGCCGACTGCACCGCGATCTCGGCGGTCTCGCGGTCGCGGATCTCGCCCACCATGATCTTGTCGGGATCGTGGCGCAGGATCGAGCGCAGGCCCTTGGCGAACGTGAGCCCCTTCTTTTCGTTGACCGGGATCTGCAGGATGCCGGGCAGCTGGTATTCGACCGGGTCTTCGATGGTGATGATCTTCTCGCGCCCGTTATGGATCTCGGTCAGCGCCGCGTACAGCGTCGTGGTCTTGCCGGAGCCGGTGGGGCCGGTCACCAGCAGCATGCCGTAGGCCTCGCGCGCCAGCTGGCGCAGCGTCGCCAGGGACGGCGCATCGAAACCCAGCGCTTCCAGGCTCAGCGAGCCGTAGGCCTCGATCATGGCGCGCTTGTCGAGGATGCGGATCACCGCGTCCTCGCCGTGGATGCTGGGCATGATCGAGACCCGCAGGTCGATGTCGCGTCCGCCCGCCTCGACCCGGAAACTGCCGTCCTGCGGCACGCGCCGTTCGGCGATATCGAGTTCGGCCAGCACCTTCAGGCGCGAGATGATGTGCTCGGCCAGCTCGCTGCCGCCCACGCTGGTCGCATGGTCGAGCACGCCATCGACCCGGTATTTCACGGCCAGACCGCCGGCCGTGCTCTCCAGGTGGATGTCCGAGGCGCCGGCCTTGAGCGCGTCGTACAGGGTCGAGTTGACCAGCTTGACGGCCGGGCTGCCCGCCTCCGACACCGAGGCGAACGACAGCACCGTGCCGCTCTTGCCATCGCGTCTGCCATCCGGCGAGCCCACCAGCGTGTCGACCGCGCGCGCCGATTCCTCCTGCTTGGACAGGTAGGCTTGGATGTCGGACTGCAGCGCCAGGCAGAATTCGAGCGGGCGCCGCGGCGTGGCGCGCGCCTGGGCTCCGAGCCAGGTCTGCAGGTCGAGGTCGAACGGATCCGCGACCACGCCGGCCAGGCGGCCGTCGGCAAGGCGCAGCAGCACGCAATGGCGCGCCAGCGCCTGCGCCAGCGGCAGCAGGTCGAAGGCCGGCGCCAGCAGCAGCATGTCGGCGGTCTCGAGCACCTCCAGCGCGAACGGCGTTGCCAGCGCGCATACCAGCGCGCGCGCATCGCGCGCGGTGAGCGCTTCCAGCTCGGCCACCAGCGATCGCCGCGACAGCGCCGCGGCGGCGCGGGCGCGCGCCAGCAGCGCCGGGTCGAGGTCGGGCGGCGCGCTCACGACATGTCTCCCGCCAGGTCGAAGATCGGCATGTACAGCAGCACCACGATGGCGCCGACCACCAGGCCGATGGCCGCCATCAGCAGGGGTTCGAAGGTGCGCGTGAAACGGTCGATCCAGCGCCCGATCTCGCCGTCGTAGAAGGCGGCCGACTGGGTCAGCATCGGCCCCATGTCGCCGGTGCGCTCGCCCACGCGCAGCATGCGCAGCGAGATCGGCGTGGTCAGGCCATGGGTCTCGAAGGCGTGCGACAGGGGCTGGCCCGATTCCACCGCCGCGCGCGCGGCGGCCAGGCTGCGCGCCAGGTGGCTCGGGGCCATCGGCTGCACGGTCTCGAGCGCGCTCACGATCGTGATCCCGCCTTCGGTGAGCATGCCCAGCGTCAGGTACAGGCGCGACAGTTCGTACACGCGGGCGCGTTCGCCGATGCCGGGCAGGCGCCCAAGCACGCGCGCCACGCCGCCGCTGTGCAGCAGGCGCCGCACGGCGGCCACGGTCCCCGCCAGCAGCAGCGCCGCGCCTAGCGCGAGCGCGCCGCCATGGCCGGCCGCGAACTGGCCCCAGTCGAGCAGCCGCTGCGACATCCATGGCAGGTCGCGCCCGGCGCCGTGATAGACCTCGGCGAACTTCGGCACCACGTAGCCGACCAGGAAGGCGCTGACGCCGCCGCCCACCATCAGCAGGATCACCGGATAGATCGAGGCGCTGACGATCCTGGACCTGACCGTGTCGACGCGCTGCTGGTAGTCGATATAGCGCGCCAGTGCGCGCGGCAGGTCGCTGGTGCCTTCGGCGGCGCGCACGATGCCGACGTACAGCGGCGGGAACAGCGCCGGCTGCGCGGCCAGCATGCTGGAAAAGCGCTTGCCCTCGTGCAGGCCGGCCAGCAGCCGCTCGAGCACGGCGCGAACCGCAGGCGCGCCTTCTTTCTCGAGCAGCGCTTCGAGGCTTTCGACGATGCCCAGACCCGCGTTGAGCAGCGCCAGCAGTTCCTGGCTGAACAGCACCAGCGAGAGCCTGGCGCCGCGCGCGCGCGCCACCCCGCGGCTCGGCTCGACGGCGCTCACGAACAGGCCGCGCGCCTCGACCTGGCGGCGCGCATCCTGGGCGTCGAGGGCGTCGACGACGAGGTTCGAGATCGACATGTCGGGCGCAAGGGTACGGACGGCGAACTGCATGGGATGCGGCTGGTCAGGGTCGGTGCGAAGGCGTGCCGGGACGGCTCAGTGCGACGTGATATCGGCGTTGTCGCCGGTTCCGCCGGGCTGTCCATCCTTGCCCAGGGACAGCACCTCGTAGTCGGCAGTCGCACCCGGCGAACGGTACTGGTAGGGATTGCCCCAGGGGTCGGGCGGGATCGCTTTCTTCAGGTACGGGCCGTTCCATTTCGCGCCCGCGCCCGGCGGCGCCGTCATCAGGGCGGCGAGGCCTTCTTCGCTGGTCGGGTAGCGGCCGACGTCGAGCCGGTAGGTGTCGAGCGTCTTGTCGAAGGCGTCGATCTGGGCCTTGGCGGCAGTGACTTCGGATTTGCCCAGCTGAGAGAAATACTTGGGGCCGACATAGGCCGCCAGCAGGCCGATGATCACGATGACCACCAGCAGTTCAAGCAGCGTGAATCCACGCCCGCGCCTGCTGCGGCCAGTGGACGTCGGTGTCAGTGCAAAACCCATCAAGCGACTCCTAAGATTGCCTTCTTGAAATGCTGCGAATGAAAGGTAACACGCTGCCAAGCACGACGACAACTACTCTTTTCAAAACGACACCATCGCTACGGTCAATCGATTTCAATATTGATATGTTGCTAAAGTACTAGCTCAATATGACATGGGCATGACAGGGATGGGGTAAGCGATCTTCCAGCAGATACCAGAATCGCAGGGCGGGGCTTGTAAAAACACAAAAGCGCGCCAAGGCGCGCTTTGTCGAGGGTGGACAATGCGGGTTCAGGCGCCAGGCGTGCCCAATTGGCAGGTGCCGGCAACGCACACCGCGCCCGGATCGGGACGGTGAATGCAGATCGACATCTCGCCGGAGCTCTTGATCTGGGCTTCGCGTTCGGTCTTCGAGCGCGCGGCCAGGTTGCGCAGCTGCCCCTCGTTCGTCTGGACCGTCGAGTACGGCAGGTATTCCTGCGGACCGCCGCAGGCCAGCGCGCCGACCGGCAGCGAGCGGCACTGGGCGTTGTCGCTGCAGGTCGGGGTGCCGATCAGGCGCTTGATCTAGGTCACGGTAGCGCCCGGTTGCAGTGCGACGACAGGCGGTACCTTCCCTTCGGCGCGGACAGGCTGCTGGGGTTCGGTGGTGCAGGCGGCCAGGCCGTACAGGAGGATCAGGAATAATTTTTTCATAACCACATCTTCGCAAGCAACATTTAGATGGTCAAGCGAATCACTGTCATGAAGTGTCTCGAATTGTGTGCACTATTTTTGTCGCGCACGCGCCACGCGGCACAGCAACTCCCGCAAAATCTCCGCAAGCACAGCTTTAATTTCCGCATGGATATATTTTGTTTCTAGCGGCAAAAGACGGCAATATCGCGCATCGTGCCGGCTATGGAATAAAACATGGGCGTTCGCTAACTTGCAAACAAATTGTGGGTGGGCAATTTACTCACTACAATAGTTTCGTTACCGATGAGCTGCCCCAACCGACCCATGAACATCCTCCGCGCCATTTCCGCCCTCGCATTCACCACCATCCTCGCTGCCTGCGGCGGCCAGCACGCTGTCGAGGCGAACGTCGCGACGGCAGCCGCCGCGACGGGCGCCAGCGCCACACAGCTGGCCGCAACGCCCGGCCCCGCGCCGGCGCGCGCCGCGACGCACGTCGCCTCGTCCACGATGCCCGCTCCCGACTGCGCCGCCGAAGGCTGCGCCAGCCTGCGCATCATCGACGGCAATGCCGAAGCCTGGCGCATCGACGCCCAGCGCCGCGCCGCCCTCGAAGCGTCGCTGCCCCAGTCCTGATGCGCCCGACCAGACCACTATTCGAAAACGGGCGCTACAACAGGCGCAAGGCCAGGCAGCGCGCCACCGCGTGCGCGCGGTTGGCCACGCCCAGCACCCGGTATACACGCTGCAGGTGGTTCTTGACCGTCAGCGCACTGATGCCCAGCGCGCGGCCGACCTCGTCATTGGTGCGACCGGCGCAGACGGCCTCCAGCACCGCCAGTTCGCGCTCGCTCAGCGCACGCGCCGGCGCCGCCTCGCGCGCCACGCCCTGTCCCGGCGTGCGCAGCAGTCCCAGGTGCAGGTAAGGCAGCACCAGCTGCAACAGGTAGGCGTGACGCGCGTCGGGATGCACGGGCATGCCGAGCAGGGCGAACACCGTCGCCGCGCCATGCGCCGGAATGCAGCCGTGCACCAGCGCATTGTCGAAGCCCGCGGCGCGCAACCACGCATCGGCGACCGTCACCGGCTGCGCGCGCCAGGCCGCGGCCAGCGCCGGGGCCAGCTCGTCCGTGATGCGCGCCAGCGCGGCGCGGTCGAATACCGCGCGGTGCAGGCATTCGACCCGTTCGACCCCGCCCGCCGGCTCCAGTTGAATGCACAGCAGCACCTCGTGCGGCAGCAAGGCCTGCAATGGTCCCTGGGCCCACAGGAACAGCTGGCGGCGCGTGTCCAGCGCCATGCCGGATTCGATCGTGCGCAGCAGGTATTCCTGTTCCTGCGCGCTCAGGATCATCATACCCATACCCCGGGGGCGAAGCGGTAGCCGGCCCCGCGCACGGTCTCGATCGGGTCCTGGCGTCCGTTGCCGTGCAAGGCATGGCGCAGGCGCCCGATGTGGGTGTCGACCGTGCGTTCATCGAGCACCGCATGGCGGCCCCAGACCCGGTCCAGCAATTGCGAGCGCGTGTGCACGCGCCCGGGATGGCGCATCAGGAACGCCAGCAGCCGGAACTCCACCGGACCGAGTGCGATATCGCGTCCGCCCGCGCTCACGCGGCGGGTGTCGGGATCGAGCCGCAGGCCGTCCAGCGCGAGCGCGTCGGCCCCACCCGGCGCCAGCCGCCGCAGCACCGCCTGGGTGCGCGCCAGCAACTCACGCGGACTGAACGGCTTGGTGACGTAGTCGTCGGCGCCGGATTCGAGCGCCTGCACCTTGTCGGGCTCGGCGGCGCGCGCCGTCAGCATGATGACGGCGACCGCACGCGTGTGCGGCTGGCCGCGCAGGCGCCGCACCAGCGTCTCGCCGCTCTGGCCCGGCAATACCCATTCGGTGAGGACCAGGTCTGGCAACTGGCGCGCCATGCGCGCCAGCGCGGCCTCGGCATCCGGGCAGCAGTCGACCCGGTGGCCGGCACTGCCGAAGTTCTGCTGCAGGAGCTGCTGGACAGCAGCATCGGGATCGACGACAAGGACCTGGGCTGGCATTGAAGTAGTGTCTCGGTGACAATACTTCGACTATGCCGCAAGCCCCGGGCCTTGATAAATACAATTTCCTTTTCTTATTCAGAGCCGGAACGACTAAGTGCTCGACAAGAAATAAATGTGAGTTTTGGCAAACAAGATCGGTGGTGCGGCTGGCCGAGGTGATGCAAGGCGGCGAGTGCGCCGCAGTGCGAGCACTGCAAGCAGGAGCCAACGCGGCAGCGCGCCGGTGTTGGCAGCCAAAAACACATTGATTGATGGGCGAGTACTTAATCTGTTCAGCGCCGCTGGGGCAGCCGGCGGCTCGCGGCCAGCAGCAGCAGGCCGGTAGCCAGCAGCAGCCAGTCGCCCGGTTCCGGCACTTGCGCCACCTCGACCAGGTCCGGATTGAACACCGTCACCGTGGTCGGCTCGCCCGGAATCAGGTCGATCGTCAGCAGGTCGCCATCGAAGCCGAGGTAGGTGTCGAACGCCTGGTTGAACAGCGCCACGCTGAACAGCGTGCCGAACACGCCGTCGCCGATGTCGAAGCCGACGTCGAACGAGAACAGGCCGCCGAAGGCCACGGCCTGGTCGAAGAAATTGTAGCCGGTGGTATTGCCCAGGATGACGCTGCTGCCCACGTCGCCGCGCACATCGCCCTCGCGCCGGGCTTCCTCGAGGAAGTCGCCGCTGAAGCCGGTGGCGCGGGCCATCGCATCTTGTGTGTCGCCGCCGCCGTTGAAGCCCAGGCTCAGGAAGCCCGTGCTGCCGGCCCAGGCCGAGGTGTCGACCGACACCCGGTACATGGGCCCGGCCAGCGCGGCCGGCGCGCCGATCGCGATCGAGAACGCCAGCAGTGCGCGCAGGAAGGATTTGACATGGAGGGAAGTGAAATTGAACATGGTGCTTTTCCTTTAGAACGGGCCGGAAACCAGCTGCGGGGTGTAGTTGATCGTGCGCTTGGCGGGATTGGTGAAGCTGGTGCTCACGCTGACCGTCGCGCCCGGCGCAAGCCCGGCCGCCGGCAAGGTCAGGTAGGGCGCGCCGCCCTGCAGGCCGCTGCGGTTGTCGAGCGTGACGCCTTCAGGCAGGCCCTGCAGCACCAGGTGCAGCGGGCCGGCCAGCGGCTGGCCGCTGGTGTTGGTGAGCGTCACCGTGCCCGCGTATTTGCCGCTGAGGCGGTTCGGCGCAATGCCGCCGACGTTCACTTTCACGGACCCCGTCACGTCGACGGTCGAGCCGGCCAGGTTGAGGCTGATCACCAGCGGGTCGTGGTCCGAGGCGCGGTAGGCGTTGCGGCGGTACGGGTCCTGGGCCGTGTCGTTCAGGTTGTAGTCGATGGTTTCCGGCTCGTCGGCATTGCTGTGCCACTCGGCCGCGCCGACCACCTGCGGCGCCAGCGAGCTGCTCGCCAGCGCATGGTCGAGGTAGCCCGACAGGCCGTCGAACACATACGAATACGGCATCGTTTGCGGCCGCACGAAGCGCTCCAGCAGGTTGACCATCTTCGCCTCGCCCGTCAGGTGGTTGATCGGGGTCTCGAAGGCGTACGAGTTGAGGTCGCCGATCACCAGCACGTCCGGGTCGCCGGCCGCGGTCACCACCTGCGGGATGAAGACGCTGCTCAGGCGCCGGGCCTGCTCGGTGCGGGTGCGGTCCCAGCAGCCTTCGCCATTGCCCGGATCGGTGTCGCCGGCGCCGGCGCCGCTGCAGCCGCCTTTCGACTTCAAGTGGTTGACGATCACCGAGAACTTGCCGCCGCCCTGGGTCGCCCTGAAGGTCTGGGCCATCGGCGGACGGTTGTTGACCTCATGGCCGTCCGACAGCGCGCTGCCGGCCAGGGTCAGCCTCGCGGGCTTGTAGATCATCGCCACGCGAATGGCGTCGCTGCCGAGCGAAGCCGGCTTGGGCACCACGGCGTAGGTGCCGGCGGCGGTGGCGGCGTTGAGTTGCTCGACCAGGTAACCGACCGCGATGTCGCCATTGTTCTGGATTTCCATCAGGCCGACCACATCGGCGTCGAGCTGGGCCAGCGAGGCGACGATCTTGTCGCGCTGGCGAACGAACTCGGCCGTGTTATCGGCGCCGCGGCATTCGCTGGCCGCGGTGCGATTGCCGATCGTACATCCCTGGCCGCTGCGGCCCCAGGCGTCGCGGCCATCGGTGAAGGTGGTGAAGAAGTTGAGCACATTGGCGCTGGCCACCTTGACCCCGGCCGGCAGCGCCGGCGCCGGCGCGCGCTCGTTGCTGCGGGCGAAGGTCGGGGCCACGGTCGGCTGCAGCTTGAAGCCGGCGCCGCCGCCGCCCAGCGAACCGTAGTCGATGACGCCGGTCAGGTCGTGCACAGTATCGCCGACGCGCACGGTGCCGTCTTCCGACAGGTAGGGAATGGTGGCCGGCGCGACAAAGATGCCGTCGTCCAGCACGATCTGGTTGCTGGCGTGTTCGCGGTACAGCGCCAGTGCCTCGGGCGAGCCGATCGGATAGCGGTTGGTCGGGTTCTCGCGGCGGCCGTTGGCGAGGATCAGTTCGCCACGGTCGCCCAGGTTGCGGTTGCCGTTCACGGTGAGCGGCGTGGTGAAGCGCACCAGCATCCCTTCGACGCTGGCCAGGTCGGCATTCGGCAGCGCGATATTGGCCGGCGCCGGCAGCGCGGCAGCGCCCAGCGAGACAATGGCGCTCACGTCCTTGAGCTCGGTGTACGTGCGGTTGGCGCCGCTCGGGCGGTATTCGTCGACGGTGCCCGTCACGCGCACCAGCGTGCCGACCGGCAGGCTGGTCGTGGTCCCGTAGACGTACAGGCCGTCCGAGGTGGTCGGGTCGCCGTCGCCGTTCGCGTCCTGGATGAAGAAGCCGGCGCCGACCTTGGCGGTGATGACGCCTTGCGTGGTCTGGACGCTGCCGGCGTAGTCGCTGGCGGGACCGGCGCCCTGGATGGTAGGAATACTCAGCTCGCCGGCGACATTGACGCTCACCGTGCAGGTCTCGGCCTCGCCTTCGGTATTGGTGAACTGCACCTGCACCGGATAGCGCCCACCGGCCAGCGTGTCGCCGATCAGCAGGCGCGCCTGGGCCTTGGCGCCGACGGCGGCCGAGGCGACGAAGTCGGCCAGGGTGATGCCGGGGACGCCGCCGGCCACGATGCTGGCGAGCTCGACACGCGAGTCGGCGTCCTGGGCCGCCAGGATGGCCGACGAGGCGCTGCCCTGCGCGACCTGGACTGCCGCCGGGCAGGTCAGCACGATCGGCTTGGCCACCGGGCCGCCGCTGCCGTCGCAGGGCGCCAGCGGCGAGCGCGTGCTGCGCGGACCGTTGACCGGCGCGTCGCTGAAGTCGTCGCGGTTATTGTCGGTGTCCTGGCAACCCTGTTCGGCGCGCTGCAGCGAATTGACCACCGACGCCACCGGTGCGGCGGCGCCTTCGAAGCGGTTGGCGCTGCCGAAGCCGACCAGGTCGACCAGGTTGCTGCCTTCCGGCGCCGTCATCTGTCCCGGCGACGCGGAGAGCGCCACCTTGCCGCCGGCCGCCGCCATGTCGAAGCCGTTGTTGCTGGCGTCGCCCTCGCCCACCTGGTTGCCGCCGTTGCCGCTGCGGCCGACCAGCAGGAAGTACTGGCCCGGCGCCAGCGTCACTTCGGGCAGCGGCGTCACCGCCCCCCAGCTGGTGCCGGCGGCCGACTGGTATTGCAGGCTCATGCCGGCCAGGCTCACCGGCGCGTCGCTGCGGTTGAACAATTCGACAAAATCGTGGCTCCATAGGCCGCCGGAATTATTCGAATGGCCATACAACTGGCTGATCACGACGTCGCCCGGGGCGGCGCTGGCGGAGGCGACGATGCCTGCCAGCAGGGTGGCCAGCAGCGTGCGCCGCGGCAGAAAGGATGCGAAGGTGGTCATGGATTCCCTATTAGTTATCATGCAAGACGTCGAAGCTGCATTCATTAGTAAATTGATAGTAAATGCACAAATTGACAACATGATGACTTGCAATTAGTCCGAATGGATCGATTGCACGGCTCGACCACGCGGCCGGGGCGGCCGGGCGGCCGCCTGGAGGTGGCGGGGAATCGGCGGAAAATCAGCAGAAAATCGGCGCAAACCGGCGGAAGCCGGTGGGATATCAGGGCGAGCGGATGCGGCCGCGCGCGCGCGCGGACCACCCGAGCACGGCCAGGGCTCCGAGCAGCATGGCGTAGGCAGGCGGTTCGGGCACGGGTGAAATGGAAACGATCTCGAGCGCATCGATGCGCCGGAACTGTCCGCCATAGGTGCCGTCGATGATGCTGCGGCCCTCGAAGTCGGGGTCGCCATACGTCAGCCGCCACGAAATGGCGGTGCTCAGCCGGTCGTCGACGAACAGGTCGGGACCGGCGCCGAAGGTGGGGCCGTGGTCGGGCGAATTATAGGTCTGGCGCGAGCCCTGGCTGGGCAGGATGTGGTCGGTGGGCACCTGGCGGTAGACTGCCGGATTGGTGTAGTTGAAGATGAAGCCGGTGCGCTCGACGTCGCGCGCGGTGACATGCCAGCCGTCGGTGGACGACCAGCTTTGCGGGTTGTAGCCGCCCACCAGCCAGTTGTCGCCGCGATCGTTGGCGATGCGCATCAGCGTGAAACTGCTGCCGCGGCCGTCGACGGCGGCGTGGAAGTCGAGCGCATCGTCGCCCGGCTGGCGCGTGTAGAGATTATCGAGGTAAAGGGGTCCGGCGCCGAGCCAGCGTTCGAGCTGGCCGTACAGGATGGGATCGAGCAGGGGCGCGCTGGTCTGCGCCGCTGCCGGTAATGCCGTGGTGCTCAGGATGGCGGCCGCAACGCCTGCCGCAACGATCGTTTTCATCATGCCTCCCGCGCAGGTATATGCGGGGATTGTATGTCACGATCGTCGGCCACTCCACACGGTTGCAGCTTGCAATGGCCGTGTGGAATGGCCTGCGATGAACGGTCAGGCGCGCTGGTAGATATCCTCGAAGCGCACGATATCGTCCTCGCCCAGGTAGCTGCCGGACTGCACTTCGATGATGTGCAGCGGAAGCTTGCCCGGGTTCTCGAGACGGTGGTTCATGCCGATCGGGATATAGGTGCTTTCGTTCTCGGACAGCAGGCTGACCGTATCGCCGCAGGTCACGCGCGCGGTGCCCGACACCACGACCCAATGCTCGGCGCGGTGGTGGTGCATCTGCAGCGACAGCTTCTCGCCCGGCTTGACCGTGATGCGCTTGACCTGGAAACGGTCACCCGCATCGATGCCCTCGTAGTGGCCCCAGGGACGGTAGACGCGGGTGTGGTGCAGGTGCTCGGTACGCTCTTTCGACTTGAGGTGTTCGACCACCTGCTTGACGCGCTGCACCTTGCTCTTGCAGGTGACCAGCACCGCATCTTGCGTTTCGACCACGACCACGTCTTCCAGGCCCACGACGGCAACGATGCGGCTTTCGGCGCGCACCAGCGAATTCTTGACGCCGTCCAGGTAGACGTCGCCGCGCTGGGCATTGCCGTTGGCGTCCTTGGCCTGGGTTTCCCACAGCGCCGACCAGGAACCGACATCGTTCCAGCCGATATCGGCCGGCACGACGGCCGCGTCGCGCGTGTGTTCCATCACCGCATAGTCGATCGAATCCGATGGGCAAGCCGAAAACGCGGTCTCGTCCAGACGGCAAAAATCGAGGTCGCGGTAGGCCGCCTGCATGGCCTGGTCGGCCGCCGCTGCGATCGCTGGTGCGTGCTGCTGCAGCTCGCTCAGGTAGCGCGCGGCACTGAACATGAACATGCCGCTGTTCCAGTAATAGCCGCCGTCGGCCAGGAAGCCTTCGGCGGTCGCCTGGTCGGGTTTCTCGACGAAGCGCGCGACCTGGTAGCAGTCGCCGCACTGCGCGATCTGCTCGCCGCGGCGGATATAGCCGTAGCCGGTCTCGGGGTTCTTGGGCACGATGCCGAAAGTCACCAGCGCGCCCTGGCCCACCAGGCGGGTGGCGCGGTCGACCGCTTCACGGAACGCTTCGCCGTTCTCGATCACGTGGTCGGCCGGCAGCACCAGCATGATGGCTTCGGGGTCGATCTGCTGCAGGTGGTGGGCGGCGGCGGCCACCGCCGGCGCGGTGTTGCGGCCGACCGGCTCGAGCAGGATGCCGAGCGGGCTGATGCCGACTTCGCGCAGCTGTTCGGCCACCATGAAACGGTGGTCGTTGCCGCATACGACGAGCGGCGCCATCACCTCCGGCCATCCGGCCACGCGCAGCGCGGTTTCCTGCAGCATGGTCTTGTCGGCGACCAGCGGCAGCAGCTGCTTGGGCAGGACGGCCCGCGACAGCGGCCACAGGCGGGTGCCGGCGCCGCCGGAGAGGATGACTGGGTAGATCTTCATGCGCTGACTTTCTCTTTCACTAACTCGTTGGTGTCCTGGTCCGCGACTTCCTCGCGCCGGGAACGGCGGCGATCGCGTGCGTTGAGCCACTCTTGCGAGGAATACTCGGAAGCGTGCTTCATTTCGCCTTTTCGGTCGACACTATATTCCTTAAAGACAATCATTTCATTCAATGTTACATCATGCAACACGCGGGTGTACTCGAACAGCACGCTGCGCACGA
>Ga0265780_10002456_pt1 | contig 25089 bp, 26 predicted proteins | sample P1T30metagenome_FD_192432 | JGI IMG/M metagenome (GOLD analysis project Ga0265780, IMG submission 192432) | Plant litter microbial communities from East Loma Ridge, Irvine, California - P1 T30 | ecosystem: Environmental > Terrestrial > Plant litter > Unclassified | place: USA: California... | reverse complement strand
TGAGGACAATTGAAGACAGTCACATCCCAGCATGGGAAGAGTAAAACGTTGTATGCGCTCGTTGCGTTCCCGATTCTTTCCCAGGCAAAGCGAGAGCACTGCTGTTCCGACCAACTCGAGCACCTACTCATCCACACATGCAACCACGGGCATGGATGAACCCGACTGCTGTTTCCCGTGGCGCGGGTTGGTGTCGTCTGGTCCGAGCAGATTTAGGCGTAAGCCACGAAGCACTCCAAAAGGCCGTACTGCAGAAGCTGCTATGGAAGTTCCCCCAATCGCACTTCCCCGCCGTTGGGCAAATCCAGATTTGCCATGCAGCCAACCCATGGTCGAAAGTGCTAGAAAGTTGTCAGTACACGAGCTTAGCATGGTTGCGGCGCAGCGGATAGGGGAATTGCAGACAGAGCTTTTGCTTGTCGCATCTAGAGCATCCTCGTTGTCATTTCCCCTGCGGTCATCACGGCTTGATGAGAGCGAACATGGCGCGGAAGAGTCGCAAAGCTCGCGCTCGCAGACTGTGAGCCTCTCCAGCCTAAGCAGCACGTCCACTTGGTCGTTCGGCTGCAAAGGCGCACGGCGGGTTGAGCGAGATGAAGCGGGTGTTGACAATTTCCAGGAAAAGGCATCGTGCTCTGTTGGTCCTTGGTTCATGAGCGATGAAGAGTTTCAGGCACTACCTGACTGGTCCGACGTCGAGGAAGATTCGGAATACAACGTGCAATTCGGGCAAGACTCGGAAGTCTGGTCCGTGACGACAGGGGCATCTGCTGACTTGGAGGGAATTGGGTGGACTGGGGCATTTGGAAGGAGTGAAGAAGCAGAGGGAGACGAAGTCTTAATTTAGCTTCGGTGAGGTCAGGGTGGTGGGTGAGGCTAGGTCACGTCAGGCTGCATCGGGGAAGAGCAAGGCTGGAGCGCCACGGCAGGCGGTGGAGGGCTTCCATGCAAGTGGCTAGCGCAGCGCTCAGGAGCTGAATGTTAGTCGACACTGGACTCGGGACATGACTGACATTTGTCGAGATTGTGCAGACCGGACAGCGTGACAAGGTTGAAAAAGACAAAAGAGACGCCCACCCCCCGTCCAATGTGCCGCGCCACAGCTACCCGTTGTCACGTGCCCCCGTCGACATTGTAACTCGTAACCTCGCCGTCGCCATCGCCGTCGCCGTCGCCGTCGCCGTCTCATCCCACCACAGCCCACAATGCTCAAGCTGCTGGGAGGCCGCCTGGCTCGCCGGCCATGGCGCTTCCTCTTCCCTGCGCTGCTGCTCTTCTTCTTCCTCTACACATTGACGCACCGCCGCAGCGCGCGGCCAGGCGACCCGCCGCCGGTGCACAAGGCCAAGACCAAGTCCTTCTTCCCGCCGCTCGAGGCCAAGAGCGCAAACAGCATCGAGCTCGACTACTGCCAAAACTTCCCCAAGCACCTGCTCGACGAGATCCAGGTCGTCCTCAAGGTCTCGTCGGGCGAGGGCTCCGCCACCAAGGCCCACCTCAGCACCGTCTCGAGCTGCATCACCAACCTCATCATTGTCGGCGACGGCGAGGAGCGATTGGGCGACCGCCACGTCATCGACATCCTCGCCGAGCTGCCCAAGACATACGAAGTCAACAACCTCGACTTCCAGGCCTACGTCGAGCAGAAGAAGGCCCACACCGAGGGCGAGACGGTCAAGGAGTCGCAGCGCAGCTTCAAGCTCGACCGCTTCAAGTACCTGCCCATGGTCGACAAGGCCTACACGGCGAACCCCAAGGCCAAGTGGTTCGTCTTCCTCGAGTCGGACGTCTACTTCTTCTGGGACACGCTGTTCCGCCTGCTCAGCCAGCTCGACTCCACCTCGTCGCACTACCTGGGCGAGCCGCACAAGGGCAGCGACGGCCGCTACTTTGCCTATGGCGGCGCTGGCTTCGTGCTCTCCCAGGGCCTGATGAAGAAGCTCATCCCGCCCAAGACAGCCTCCGCCCAAGACATCCCCCGCGAGAGTCGCCTGAGCTACCGCTACGAGGACTGGGTCAAGGAGGAGGCCCGCGGCGACGCTGTGCTGTCGTACGCCATCCAGAATGCCACGGGCGTCAACATGGCCGCCCTGCACCCCACCTTCTCCAGCTACCAGCTCAAAGACATCGAGACCACCCGCGAGCGCTGGTGCTACCCCCTGCTCTCGCTGCACCAGCTCAAGCCCGAGCAGATGGAGAATCTGTGGAAGTGGGAGCGGACGCGCCCCTTCAACACCGTGAGTTTCGTTGCCGCAATCATCTACCACCCAGACACTGACAGCCAACAGAAACCCTTCACCTACTCCTCCCTCCTCTCGTACACGCATTCCTTCCTCTCCCAAGGCCCCTCGCGCGAATGGTGGGACAACCTGTCTACCGCCCCCGTACCGAACGACCGCCCCGCCCACCGCAACGCCGGCTCCTGCGGCTCCGAATGCGCCAACGACCCCAACTGCCTGCAGTGGTCTTTCTCCCAGACCGTCTGCCGGCATGCCGACTTCATCAAGCTCGGCAACTCGGTAGACCGAGAAAACGGCGGTCAGGGCGAGTTTGTGTCGGGCTGGGACACAGGCACCCTGCGGAAACTGGGGTTCGGCGCCGAGGGCGAAAAGGGCGAGCGCCTGTTTTACGAGGGCTGTGTCGAAGCTACATGGCTTACCCCCACGGTCCATTGAGCATTCGTCGTCTTCCGCATATTCGCGATGTACAGGGCGGCGTTGTGGTCGTCATTAAGGCACATTCATGCATGGCGTTCTGGATACTCTCATATCACACTTGGATAGGGCACGGACGAAAGACATGGCCTCTTCACTTAAACCGTCGTTTGCGACAAATGGAATTACGAATCGAGGAGTGCAACGCATAGCATCCTCTCTGCACAGAGGACTTGACCGGGGTATATAGAGCGAGACATGTTGTCATCACCATATTCATAGATGCAAATTTCGAGTAAAATTTAATCAAATAAAACGCTACTTCAATTTCGACTTCTTGGTCGATGGTGCATGTGCGGAGCTCTTTGCTTCCCTTGCTGAGCTCTGGGTATCTTCTTTGCGCAGTGCCCTTAACTCCTGGCCAAAAGAAGAACCGTTACGTGCTAGAGAAGCCGACATACTCCGAAATGCCAAAAGCAAACGCATCCCGATAATGAAAAATCCAACGCAACTCCAAATGCAAGAACGGACGTATGCTGAATGAAGCATCCAGCACAGCTCCGAAACGCAAGAACAGACGCAATGCCGACAAATGAAATTCCCAACCCCATAGCCATGCCACCCAGCCTCAGACCTCAGCAAAAGGGTCAAACGGCGCGACCACCTGCTCCTTGCCAAACACCTTCTTGACGCTCTTCTTGAACCGCCTCCACCTCCCCATCTCCTTCTTCTTCATCTTCTTAAACGTCTCCAGCGACACCTCAATCTCGGCGAGCCGCAGCTCCTCCTCCTCGCTGAAAAGCTTCATCTGCTGCTCCAACTCGCCGAGCATGTGCACGCGCGACCCCGCCGTCTCAGCCGCCGCGTCGTAGTCGTGGTGCAGCGCCAGGATCTGCGGGATCATGCTGAGCTCCAGCCCGCTGTCGACGACGCGGTGGTACAGGTACGTGGACAGCTCGTCTGCGTCCCAGTAGGCCTGGCCGGGCAGGCGGATGAAGGTGCTGCGCACGGCGCGGATGATGCCGAAGTCGGTCAGCGTGCCGGCGTCGAAGGCGGCGAGGAGGCGGCAGATGATGTGGCCGCGCTCGAGCAGGCGGCGCTCGCGGTATGTCCAGGGCCGTGTGTAGTCGGATAGGGTGGGGGGGATGGGCTGGCTCTGCTGTTGAGCCACGCTGGCCTGGGAGAACGAGGCGAGCGTCGAGCGCGCGTCGGCGAAGAAGTAGCCTTTCCAGAACTTCTGGTCGTAGGTGGCGGCTTCGACGAGGATGCGCAGGTAGTGGTACAGGTCCGTCTTCTTGGACGGCAGAGGGTGGGCAGAGTGCGTAGCTGCGCTGCGCTTGACTTCCTTGGGGATGGCGAAGATGGCGAGCGTAGAGATGTTGTGGCCTGCGCGTTGCTGGCTGTCGCCCTGCTTGCCGGTCCAACGTGCGCCGGCTTCGAATTCTTGGACAGAGGGCTGCAGGTTGGCGATGCGCTTGGCTTCGGCAACAGTGATGATGCCCTCCAGACCAAGGCCCGCGACAAAGATCTCAAAGTGCTCCGGCTTCAAGATGTGGTCGACATCGCCGGGAAAGAGCTGGTCGCCAATGTGCTCGAAGTCCTCTTGGCCGAGTTGCTTCCGGTCTGTAAGCAATTGAAGCTTGCGAACAACGTTAAAGCGGGAGACCCAAGTTCGCTCTGCAACTCCCAGCTTGCTTGCGCGAATGTGTATGCCGTCAAAGTTCAGGATGAGATCAGGAATGCCATTCATGGTACCCTGGTGACGCGCCTTTAGCATGTAATGAGCGTTGAGCTCTTCGAGAGCATTGATGGCATCTCCACAGCCACTTGCTCCTTGATAGGAAAGGTGTTGCATGATTCCACGGCGCTGCAGGGCATCACAAGCCTCTTGAGCCGTCTCGGGCTGCTTGCGTTGCGGGTGGGAAGGAGAGCCAATATAAGCGGGCAACTTGGCGACACGGGGGCTTCCTTGAGCGTTGTGGGTAGGCTCATCCTTGGGGCTTGTTTTGGGACTTCGAAGTCGCTTCTTGGTGAAGACGTTGGTGAAGCTCTTCTTGTGCGCAACTTCCTTCTCACCCTTCGTCTTGACAACAGCGTGGCGTCGTGCGAGTATCTTTTCTGCCTCTCGCATACCATCAAGGGCGGACTCGTACTCGGCTTGAGTGTTTGTCTCATGGAGCTCATGTGAGCCGTCCTTGGACGTGCTGGAACTAGGTGTGGTAGGTGGTGTACCAGCAGATGTCATGGGCGTGGGCCCAGACTCAGCTGTGTTGGGCGGAGAGCTCGGAGATGTCGAGTCGGTAGAGGTGATTTTCCTCTGCTTCACGTCTGTGGGTGAAGATCCGAAGGGTGTTGTGGTGGATGAGGTCATAGGCGATGCGGAAACAGTAGATTTGCTACAGTCCTGATCTGCGACAGCAACGGAGCATCCAGACTCAGCTGTTGGAGATGAAGACATGATGTCAGCCTCCGAGCCAGGTTGGTTTCGACCTGAAGGCGACTGGAAGCAGTAGAGTTCAGTCGGCCGCAGCGCGGGAGAGGATGTCGTAGCAGTCGGCTGAGCGGTTGTCGCAGCGATGGGCTGAGCATCGCGCTCGCCATTCTGAGCATGTAGAGTCTTGAAGATACCTGAAAAGAAGCGATCTGACTTGCTCCTCTTGTACTCTATGTGAGCCTCGCCGTGCTCGGCTTGGCAGACCTTCTGTAGATCCAGGTTGGTCGCGGAGGCAGATGCCTTTCCAAAGAAAAGTGCCATGAAGCGCATGGTGTCGGGTCGGCTTTGTTGAGTCGTGTGTGAACGTACTCGGGACACAAGGTGCCTTTGGAAGCTGTGGTTAGTGGGATCCTCGAATTGGTAGTCGAGGGTCGGTGGTTGTTTGGCGGGAAATTATAGTTGTTGACAGGCAAAATAGTGGGAAAAAGTTGCCAAGCTTTTGAGACCAACCATAAAAACAAGCGAGGTGGCTGGTAGCCAATGGACGGAGTAGAAGTGAAAGCGGGAAGGAAAGCTGGCGCGGGATTTTTGTCCACGTGGTGCGGGACACAGCTGTGTTATGGGGTAGTGAAAGGGCGGGTTTATGAAGAGATGTACCAGACACAAACGCGGACACATCAGGACCACAGCATCCCACTATTGTTTACAAGATCTCTTCCCAGTCTATTTGCACTTGGATGCCATGGGTGGCGTTGCAACACCCGGTCTTGCTGACACTAGTGCGTCGAGTCTTGCGTCGAGTCCTGCGTCAGCGTCATGTTGGCATGTTTAGTATTGAGGTGACAACATCTTATACAGCTCATGTATGAGTAGTTCAGCGAGAGGACATGAGCAGCAGAACAAGATCCGACGAGATCGAGAAGAAGATGTGATGATAGTACAATGCACGTGATCATCATAAAAGACTGTGTTTGGATTTACGAGAAAGTAGGAGAGATATGGAAGCTGGGGAAGGGCATTGCCCAAGTCCGAGAGTCCAGCAAAGAACGCCTTGACTCCGTCGCTCCTCATGAGGTGGTTCTAAAGGAAAAGGAAAAAGGACACGAGACTGAACTTGCCATGGCTAGAACTTTCCTAGCAGGTTCCGTCCGAGGACGATCAGGCGAATCTTTTGAGCACCATGAATAGCAAGGCAGCGACAATGCCATAGATGAAGGTGTCAATCAAAGCAAGCGAGCGGTCCGCGTTAGGCTGTACTGGTTGCAACGGTCGCAGTGGTTGCAACGGTTGCGCTGGGCGATGTACTGCCGTTGGTTGGGTTGTCTGTGTCGGCATCGATGAGGTCGCCGAGGACGTAGCTGTGTCAGTAGGTGCTGCCATTCCATTCGTCGTTGGAGCTGTAGACGATGCGGATTGCGATGGCGTGTCCACAGCGTTTGCCTTCCCGCTTGGCTCGCCCTTGCTTCCTAGCTCATCACGGTATGCAAGCCTTAGCTCGTCCGGAATGACTTCCTCTTTTCGCTTGCCTTCTTTCTCTTCTATGTCTTGGACAAGCTCCTCCCTCTCCTTCATAATGTCCGCATTGCTCTTTCCACAAGCGGGGCATTTCCAGGCACCGCTCTCCTTGGCCATTTTCTCTCTTGCCTCTTTGCTACACTCTATGCCGCCGAGCTGGCCCTTTGCATCCGTGTCCATGAAGCTTCGTATAGCCACGAGAGCAGTCCGGACGCCCCATGCCGGCTGCCACGTCTCCTCATGATGACCTGATATGCTCAAACAGATCTCGCGGTTCACCTCAAAGCGGCCAGTGGGAGTGAGGAAGCGGAAGGCCGGCGGTCGGAGAGGGTACTGGGGCGGGAGGATGATGCGGCCGTGATAGATGCCACCAGCATAGGGCGAAGGTGCCGGTGGACCGCGAATTGTGAAGTGCCTACAAGGGACATAAGCGGGAGCTTGCACAGGCTATATACACGTGCGACTGACCACTCGAAGAGGTTAGTTTCCTGGGGTTCGGCATGATAGTCTGCTGAGGGCGATACAGAGAGCTCAGATGCTTCCTTCACTACAACCGGTCAGTTGGCCTCGCATAGCTCGAAGAGGACAGGTTTACATATGCGCTTGATGGTCGGGTTCTTGGTGTTGAATTGGCCGCGTGTGGTCATGGTTGCGGAACTACGAGCACAAGCAGTTGCGGAGAATTGCAGTGAGCGTCGTTCAAGTCGAAGTCACAGTGAAATGTCGCGTTGGAAGGTGTTTGCTTGTGAAGGCCGTTATTGACGTAGGGTGAGCTACGCGCTCGGCATGGAGCTTATCGTCAAGCGCGCGCCTTATCGCAGCGCGGCTAATCCTGGAACCATCGGGGCTGTGTCACGTGTTGCTCGGCAGGACCTCGGGAAGTGAAGCATAAGAAGACAGCTGACGAAACACCACGCGCAACCCGATGCTGTCAGCCGCCTGTTAGATGTTGGAGTGCAGACCACATGGCTGGCAGTTCGCTGTCGCATCCACGTACATATACGTACATGATGCCTGAATCGCAGCGACAAACCACGAGGCCAAGCACAGGGCCCGCATCGCATGGTGGATTGTGTAAGGCTGACGCAAACGGCCCACGACGGGCGCATTCGGGGCGCAATGGAGCGGTCAGCCGCGGGAGGTACCCGCATGTCGTCACGTCGCATTCTTGTCCACACAAACGTGAACACTCTGCTTTCAATTGAGTCGTTGCTCGAGACACCTGCCTTGATCATGTTTCCTGTCATTGCGAAGCATTTGCGTAACCCCTGCGCATGGCGTCATACTAGACGCCACGGACCGGCATCTAGATCGTATCGGTAGCCTGCTGCCATGTCCCCACTGAGTGAAGCCTCGCCTGCCGGTCCATGTGAACGGAGCGGCTACCGAAGACTATCTGGCTGTTGAGCGCGTGAAGCAAGCGCGTGCATCTAGCTGTCGAGATATATCGTCTTTGTCCTGCCGTATTGCTGCATGTTTTCGCTCCTTTGAACTTACAAAAACCACGATATTGATATTGATACCGCCACGCCGCCACACCTGTACCACCAGCCAATGTTAGAACGAGGCGAGGGCACAGCGCCCGAGGAGGAGGTCATGGACCAGCCTCCCGTTCCTCTGTCCACTGAGATCAACATAGCGACACGGTACGTACCTCGAAGCACTTGCACATGGCATGGGCTTGGCACATACTGATACTTGGTGCCAGCAACCTTCACACCACCCTCAACCGCCTCATAACCAGCCGCCTTCCCCTCGCACTGCCACCACACGCGTCCGACTCGACGCTCTACACGACCGGGCTCCTCCACTTTGCGCACATCTTCTTGACCTTTGAATCGCTCTGGGCAGACCTCTTGCGCGACCACAGTCCCCAGACACCCTCGAATGATCCCACCCCCGCTCCTCCGCCAACATCCCCACTGCTATCCTATCTCCTCGTAAATCCCTATGACTCGCCTTCGCTCTTCACATCTACCCTTGGCGCACCGACCCCGCCATCGCCACAAATCCTTGCCTTGTTGCAGACAGTCAGGCCTCGTGGACTGATTCGGTCGGCACGCTTAAAGAGGGACTTGGAACACTTGATGGACCTCCACCCAACAGATCTCGAGGTTGTTCTGGCAAAGTACCCTGGAGACAAAGTCGCCGAGTTCTGCACACATATCCGGAAGGCGGTGCATGAGAAGCCATGGACCTTGATCAGCTATGCCTGGTGCTTTTATATGGCGGTCTTTTCCGGTGGCCGTTGGATACGTGCCGAACTGCTCAAGGCCGGTCCCGACTTCTGGCAATCAAGTCAAGGCGGGGATAAGTCGTCGACATTGCAGTTGCCTGAGCGAGGCTTGTCCCTTTGGCATTTTCCGGGCGAATTCGACGGTGAAGATATCAAGATCGAGTTCAAGGCACAGCTTGCGGCCGCAGAGGCGCTCTTCACATCCGATCAGCGCGTAGACATGATCGAGGAGGCCAAGAACATTTTCCGACTTTGCGCAAGTCTGGTGCAAGAGTTGGACGACATGGTTGTCACCGAGACGGCTCCGGTAATTGATTGTGTTGGTGAAAGCAAAGCAGCAGCTGAGGAACAATCGGTGCCTCGTAGAGCCGCCAAGACTAGCACGCATGCTGTCGATTCGAGCACGTCAAGTGACCGAGTCATGCGTTTCGTCCGAAAACCTCAAGTGACTGGGACTCTTGTGGCGCTAGCCTGTTTCGCCTGTGTCGCTCTTGTGAGGTCTCAGTAAGCGCCAACTGTTCATTACTTTCCGAGGTTTATTTGCATCGTGGCAATTTTGGAGTACTTTAATCTTGTGTCTAGGCTCTGGAGTACTTGGAGCATTTGGGAGCAAGCGCGAGGCCGCGTTAGCATGTGTTGTTGTCGCTGGATCATACCTATTCGCGTAAAGAGCGTGCCGAGATACCCTAGATTCTTTCATGCATCAAGCAGTACATTTATTAACTTCATAAGCAAGCCTTACTTCACAAACAACCTATTTTCATCGTGCAAGGTCCGGGAAGTTTACGTCTTTTCATGCATTCTGTGCACCGTCCCTCGTGTTTGAGCCAGGGGCTTTTCGGTCCCATTCACAACTCAATCTTTGCTCGGTGGTAATCACGGTAATCACACCGCTTGGCCTCGACACTACGGTGCTATTCTATTGCCTAACTGACAGCGCTAAATGTGGTATTTGCTAACGAGAACACGTCGCAATTATTACCTAGGCATGTGTGTTGCATCTCACCATTGCTCAATCAGCACGTCGACCCTGGCCAATCACTAGAACCCACATCCCGCGCATGAACATGATCGCCTCCAGGGCTCGCAACTCTCAGAACTTGTTCAGAACGTGCGCACCCATTTCCAGGTCGAAGAGATCGGAGTGCCGGACCGTTCGGGAGCTGTGCACTTTACCCCATACTCAAATTCAGCCATCCCTCGCAGCCCTATGTGCGGTTGGTACAATAAGTGTCGTCAAGTATATTAAGCCGGCCTTGCTTCAACGTCGCCGGGGCCACTATGGAAGATTCCATAGCCGTTCCTCGGTTGTCTGATTGGCCGCCATCTTCTTCGAAAGCCCCAACGGTGCCACTCACCTAAATGATGAAGGAACAGCGAGCCCACCCAGAAACGCCGGGGCGCGACATGCAATTAGTGTAGACATGCAGCTGGATAGCACCGAAACAAAACGACTATGGCGCATCTTCCCTATAAGATAGCCATCCATCGCACACCATTGTGAGACCACACAATCAGTTTCCAACTTAGTCTCTCCTTCAACAGCAAAATGTACACCCAGACTCTCTTTTCGCTCGCCGCCGTTGCCAGCACCGCGCTTGCAGTGCCCCACAAGTATGCCCGCGCTGATGTCAAGTGCACCGTCGTCTTCGATGGCCGTGTCCCAGTCAACAGCACACCCACATCTTTGGATACTAGCAACGCTCTGTTCAACCCCGACTACGTCAAGGGCAACAACTTGACTTGGAGCCAGATCCTCCAGTACCCCAAGGACGCCTCTCGCTTTGATGGCAACCAGTTCAAGGCTGTCGAGGTCACCATCTCAGACCAGTCCATCTTCCAGAAGCAGAATGGATTCCGCCGCGCAGGCCTCCAGTTCGCCAAGGACGCGCCCGATGGCGAGGGTGGCAAGGGCGTCAAGACGCTGCACTGGAGCGTAAAGCAGGACCAGGCTAGGCCTTTGAACCTGACCCACGAGTACCTCAACGTGTGGCACGAGACTGCCGACTACTCGGCGAACCAGTTCCAGTTCCAGACAGGCTCGCTCATCGGCAAGTCTGACGCAGACAAGGGCAACTTCAAGATTCTTGACCGCAGCGGCAACTTCCTGTGGTCTGTCGGTATTGACCAGAGGAACTGGCAGAACTTTGCCATCAAGCTTGACTACAACCAGAAGTGAGTACCTTGCCTTCACTCTTTCGTGAGATCGTGACTCTAACAACTTCCACAGCCAAGTTTCTATCTACTACTCCATTGGAAACGCCGAGCTTTCAGAGGTTGTCACCAACAAGCCCGTCAACATTGCCGGAGGCGGCCAATTCCAGCTCGGCATGCTCAAGAAGCCCACTGGAACATCTGATGTTGCCAACGCTGGTTACCAGTCTCCTAACCTGAACGAGGGCCAGATCTACGGTGGTATCTTCCTTGAGGACTCTGCCAACGGCTGCGTCTCTAAATAAATGAGCTGATGCAGACTTATCACTCGTACCAATGGTGCCCTACTTTCACATTGTATATATTCTTTTGGCCAGTTGTACATATATAGAAGCCATAGCCGCTGCTGCTCCACGAATCCACGCGGTTGACAGACTTTAAGCAACACGTTCTTTCATTGAGTCAAGCCTATCTTCTCCACTTCCATTTTCATTGGTGGCTGATCTCTAGGGTTGCAGAAGAAGCAAGAAATAGCCAATGCAGCTAGGATGAGACAACAGTCAAAGACAAAGGAGAGATACTTGAGAATCTGCGAATACATCTAGAGACAAGTGAAATCTCCTAAGCTGTCAACACTCGCTTTTTCTGTAACATGAGGGCTAATGTCCCTCCTGACGATTTGTGACCCTAGACGCTCACCTTACAATTGAGTTGATGAACGCGACACCTTCCACTCGATCGCAATCGTCCTCGACATAACTCTGGTCTGCACAGAACACGAAGTTGGCCGATCTATTAATATACTGCGGCCATTCGAGTAGCCCAGCGACTGCAAACAAAGTCAATACAGTATCACAAGGATTGCTTGTCTGAGCTTACCACCATGTCCATTTGGATTAAGATCATAAGCGAAAGAAGTCCACATTCTCATCACTGTCCGGGAAAGCGCGATATTCGCTGGGTCATTTCCCAGTGGCGTCATATTTTGCTGCTTGTTGCCAAACACAAATGGTATCTGCTCCTTGTAAGCTTCAGTTCTTTCGATTTGCATTGGACTGACCTCAGAGAAGTGATTAACACCGATTATACCTGACGTGTCATTCCACTTCGGCGCATCCCAGCGATAACTGTAAACGTCCTCAACATGCTCGCTCATCTTCTCTGCCAACAACCTCCGTGGTGCGAACATAGTCAGATCCGTCGCAATGCTCTGGTATCGCTTCCACTGTCTTCCGTTCTCGGGCCATACCCTACCGCCCCATCCGTATGGTTGTCCCAGCGCCGGGTCATTTGGATACAGCTGCAACAACCTCCTAGCTTCCCTTTCGTCTACGTTCCATCTCTTTGACGCGAGGAGTTGTTCCACAGCTTGTTCGTCTGTGTTGACACCTAGCACCCCAAATCCCTCGCCCGTATTTGTTCCTAGAATGATAGGGATTTTCGCAAATTTTCCCTGCAGGAGGCTTTGTTGGCCGTATCGCGGAATCAACGACCCGTCAATGACATGAAACCACTCGAGGCCCTGATAGCCATATGGCGCAATGTCTTAATAAGGCACGTCGCGAAGACACTGCAATGTATCATTTGCGCCCGAGCACCCCACGGAGGCAGTCAGGTTGTCGTACATGTGCTGATACCAATCAGTTCCGTTCAAAGGCGGACCGACAGCGCCGCAACTTTCCAAGATCGCCGCGCGGAATAATCCTTCGTTGTCACCATCATATGCGTTTATGTGGTCACCGACACTGTATGCCCCAGCACTCTCTCCCCATAGCGTCACTTTCTCTGGATCGCCGCCAAAGGCCGAAATATGGTTGTTCGCCCAGCGGAGGGCGATTCGTTGGTCTCTAAGGCCCAAGTTTTGATTCCCAGTTCTAGCAATCTCTTTGCTATATATGAATCCGCATGCCGCCATCCGATAGTTTATGGATATGCCGATGATCGGTTTGTTGTTTAGGACTGATTGGCGGACGATGTAGCTCATGTTATACCTGAGCAGGATGTTGATGTCAGTCCGTCGTTCTGAAGTTGAGAGTGGAAAGCCTACCGTGGGTCACTCGTTGCTCCTTGCTGCCATCCGCCGCCGTATATCCAGAGAAGAACGGGTAATCCCGTCTCGTTCGTCTTCGGCTTGACTATATTCAGATGGAGGCAGTCTTCTCCCAGCTCGGTCCATCTTTGTTGGGCGAGCAAATTGGTGTCGAATCCATAGCCAGTACAATCAGTACCATAGTGCGTGACATTGAAGTGCTAATGAGGCGCATCTAACGCAAGAGTTGATGGCGCAAAGCGCGGAGGTTGCGGTGCATACTTTATGCCCAAGAATATATCCTGCTCGAACTCAGGGAGATATCGCCCATGGAATATGCCCGCGTTACTTTGAACGACGGCATTTTCTGCTCCTAAAGCTGTTAGGAGGAGTGTTTTAATGCTCACTAGTTTTGAGAATAACATGTCGTTGATCTTTATGTAGAAATGTTACAAGCCGCCATCATATGCGACATTGCGGCGCTGGACCTTTGGGTGTAGAAAAGGTAGCATCAAGTCTATAGTGATACTGCATAGTGGTGAAGAATTTCCACCAATGAAGGACAAGAAGTACACCGGTGTAGGCACTCCTCAGCAGTTGCACTTTAGTGAGCATCCCAGGGCAGAGTCACCAGGAAGTAAATTCACGAGGTAATGCGACGTTTCTTCCATGTTACAAAAGCCCTACAAATACCAATACTGGTAGGCACGAAGCCGTAAGCTACAAGATACAGCGTTTGAGGAAACTGTGCGATCGTATATATGTGGGTACTGAAGATGAGTCTGTCACGACCTATCGTGATGCGGAACACATTAGCCGGCAAGCCAGACACCCTTCAACTGAAGATCCGATCGCGGAAACCAATCAAAAACATCCAAAAAACGCCTCTTTTCAAGCTCAGCGCTTAGTAGTCGTGACTCAGATGTGCAGGTAGTCATAATACCTGAGCATGGAGCCTAAGCCTGTAATCCCTTTGTTCACGTTCTTTGAATCCGCCTTCACTCATGGTCATTCTTCTCATGAACAGTAAGTTTTATCTCAGCTAACATCTAGGCATTCAACGACACTAGGAGTCGGTAAAAGTCCTGTCTGCCTTTTCCTCAGTGAAGAGGTAGCGTGTGTATATAATATATTCAAAGACCTCTATAGACCTAAGTAGAGCATCTTGGAATCATTATGTATCTAGTGACCATAATCGTATGTTATGTAGGTGCAGAGTAAGCATACTAGGTCCTAGCGAAATTTCTATCTACCTTTACTAAATGAGACAAGTGAAGAGGTAGCCTAGATAATTTTAAAAACATTTTGCGGAGCTAGATAAGTTATGTCATAGCACTAGATATATACTAGCTTCTTTGTAAACTTTCAAGTGTGCTTTTAAAGACTGTTAGATTACTTTGCGCATGTATGGAGCGGACACGAATTTTGCCAGAGCCTGGTAAGCACCTTTTTGTCGCTGTCTGGTGACGAGGCACGAAAATGGGTAGGTCGGACTACAGTTCCCCAGACAGCTTGGAAGCGGCATGACCCGTTCATGAAACGGGCTTGAAACAGGTGAAAAGGTTGAGACGGCTATACCCATAACGAGTCTGACAAGCACCTTGCATAATGACATGTACTATCTTACATAGGCACGACTTCAAACGCACTGATGCCAATCATGTGAGCACCTTCAAGCTCTCATCCTGCGCATATGCATCCACTTCAAACTTCTTGAAGTCTCTCGCGGCGACCCGCTTCGCAAACAGAATATCAAGCTCCTCAAAATTACGTCCCTTGGTCTCGGGAAGTCGGAAGAAAGTCCACACAAAGAATGCAAGTGCGCAACCACCCCAGAAGAACCCAGTTTTGCCCTTCCAGTCACCAGCGGTAGGGTTTAACATGTATGGGTTGACGACGTTGCATACGATCTGCGCGATATAGTAGGCAATTCGACTGAGACACACGCTCTTAGAGCGAAGGCGAGTGGCAGAGACCTCTGTAATAATAGCGTAACAGCTACCGTAGGGTTAGATCGATCGCACGTGTTTGAAGAGGGATGCTACTTACATCGGGCCAACCGTGAGATAGTAAACTAATAGCCATATGATCATCATACTGGCTTGTCCATAATTTCCGGGCACCGAATTCGGGTCAGCAGCACTAATAATGCCAGTCACAAACAGAATCGCGGACAATGCGGCGAGGCCCCAAAGGTACAGTGTGCGGCGCCCAAAGTACGACATGAGAAACCACGAGATGATGGTGCCAACAGATGCGATGCCTAGACCACCGATTGACATCTTGAAAGATATGCTAGTTGGCAAGCCTGCTTGTACGAAGAAATATGTAGGTGTACCACCCTGTTAACGATCATGGTCAGTGGTGTGCTGCTTGCATTCTCCAAAGTATGCTTACCATTGCGCTCCCACAGAAAGGCTGTGCAGCAAAGACCATACAGGCTATCTCAGTACGACGCAGATCGATTCCCTTGAAGCACTGAAAGTAGGACGTGTTGGCTTCCAGTGCGTATTCCAACTCGTTTGTGTGAGCCATGAGCGCAACTTTCTGCTTCGCCAGGTGCTGCTGGCTTGGCGAGGCGAGGCGATTTATCATTTTCTCGGCCATTTCGTAATTTCCATTTCGAACATAGTGCCAGGGAGATTCCGGTGCGAAAAATAGTATCGCAAAGAGTGGCAGAGGCCAAGCCCATTGCAAAGCGAACGGGATGCGATATGCCCACTGGGTGGAATTACCAGAGAATCCAGACTGGACTCCCGCCGAGATGAGTTGACCAAGTGCCCAACACAAATTGACGTAGACGGAGAGATAGCCCCTGAGGGCCAGAGGGCAGATCTCTGAGGCGTAGGCTGGTGCCATGGTGGCAAAGACTCCCCAAGGTATACCACACAGAAATTGACCAACGAGTAAAGCAGGAAGGTTTGGGGCGAAGAAGGAGATAAAGATAAAAGCGCAGATTAGGCACAGCGACATGAGTAGTACTGGGCGGTATCCAAATTTATGGCAAAAGTACCCGTTCGCAAAAGCACCAACAATTGTGCCAACGCTGACAGCATTACCAAGACCGTTTTGCCATGATGCAGAGATCTAAAAACAAACATACAAGGTCAGTCATATCTCACGAAAAGTGGTACACGCTTAACTTGCCTGATATTTGTCCGTGCGAGGATCAAAAGTGCCGTACTTCGCTGAAAACGCGGGCTGCGCAAAGAAACTGTTCATCAAAACAATATCATATCCTTCCATGATAATACTTGTGGACAATAGAACCGACCAGAGTATCGCTTTCGGGTGTTGGCGAATCGCTTGCAGCAGTGTGAGTTGATGCTCTTCTTCTGCCGCTTGCTTGGCATCTGCAAAGTCAACATGGTGACTGCGTTGCTCGACCGTCGCTTTCTCTTCTGCGAGCGACATGACGGGAGTCCGAAAGACTGAGAATTTGAAGTCCAATAGCGAGGTTTGGCGGCAGAATGAATGTTGCGCCAGGGCGACCACCTTTGAGCCACGCGCAGTGTTCAAGCATTTATTATATAACAGGCCTGTCAGCATTTCCAAGAAACTATCAGACCATAAGCCTGATCATGTGGACCCCACCGGAGAGGATGGGGTGTCGATCCGGGGAAATGCATATTTAGCTTAGCCTGGGGTCAATGTGGGGGACCAAGCTCAACCCCGGTGGAGAGAACTTTATTGAATCCTTCGGACCCAGTGACCCGAAGCATCGCGAATCGGTCACTAGGCTCGCTTCAACGTTCTCCGGTGGCCTGCAGGAGATCACGGAGCAGAACAATGTACGATCGCTCAACGCCCCATGTAAAATTTCCTTGGATGGTTAAACTGGTAGAATGTGTGGAGTTCGTATTGGTGCCTTCAGTTGTAGTACGGGGACGGCCAGAAAGCAGGTTTATACCTTCTTCAAGTATCTTGCTAGGTGCGCCGGGGTCCAAAATATTGCCGATTCGAGAGATGTATGCAGATATTCTGTGGCCGGATCGAACGAAGGTTTGAACCAACTCGTCATCTATTGGTCTATCCAGATGCAAGAAACGCGGTTCTGGTTCGGTTCCACAATCCTGAGCAATTGCTTCGATGACTTCTGGGAGCTGCATTGTTGTACTAAATGCCCAGAGTACCAGGGTCGACATGTAGATTGCGAATGGCTCCAGGATGCTGTTGCGACTGTATCGTCGAATGTGCCAGTATAGTGCTCCGCAGTGTATAATTGACAGTCTGGCTTTGCATCGATCACGGACAGCCCATTGCAAGACAGCATTAGACAATGTGTCCACTTCGAAGTTCCGGGTAGCCTTGTAAGCAGCTATTCTTGCCAACGCAAAGTTACGAATGCATTCCGTAGGTGTTAGAATGATGACTCGGGCGAGGTGTAGATGCAGAATTATGTGATGTTCAGACCCCGAAAGTCGAGCGACCTTGCTATTCGCCGGCCAATGCAAAATGTCGAGACAATCACTAGTGGTGCGAATATGAAGTCAGCGCAAGTCCACATCAAAGTGTTTTTTACCTCATGTCGATTTGGGGCAGGCCTTGTACGTACTATGTAGTGTTAGCAGAAGTTCTTGTAGGAGAAAAGATACGAAGTAGGCACTATGCTCACTCACGCGCGCTCGACTAACGTTGTTAGACAGCGGCACGTCAATCAGCTAACCAACTCTGTACCTAGGAATCCGTACCCATGCACTGTTGCGCCACTTGAGTGTCGTAGAATTGGTCGGGAACCAACCACGATGATCCTCCCCCATTTCATCATTCGCGACCCGTTGAGCAACTGCCGAGGGCGTCCACGAACTCAATGGATAAGATTCTCTTCGTAGCACATTTCGGGTGTGCCTGTATATAGAGTTCACCAGAATGGAAGTTCCAAATTCACCAAGGTTAGGTGGCAATCTTTTCTCCATGTACATCAGTTCTAGTGCGCTCAGGAGCGTCAAGCCGGCCGTGTTAATCTTTATCGAAGTTTGAGGCTCTGTACCGTCCCAAAGATCATCCTGAGACGGGAGAAAACAGTTGATATCGTCCAGATCCATGAGCGGCCTTGCATCGAATTCGAAGAGGAAGATGCAATCTAGAAACTATGGAATATCAGCCAATGTGGGATGATTGAAAGTGTTTGAAGCTTTACCCATATCATCAACCCGGTTCGAATCTCAGTCTCTCGTTCCAGCCATTGCTGTGCTAAATCTTGGCTTTCGATGCTTCGATTGTGCTCAGTGACGGGTTTGGCAGAGATTAAGCCAAGCAAATAGCATGCTTCTACCAGATAGTGTCGGTCGATTAAAGCGCGATCCATATCCATTTTACCCCCTGAATGCTGCAAAAGTAGAACATTGAGAATGCCAGCCTGCAAGGTGGCCAGGTTTGGGCTTGCTTGAGACTTTTCGCCGGGTAAAAATATATCAGTGCAGGTCGGGGCATTATGCTCAAGACAAAAGCCATATCTATGATGTCGCAGTGCGGCGTCGAGAGTTCTGCTTAGCATCTCTTCAGAGTTCTCGTCTTGACCTCGTTGTATGTACTTTGAACCTACAGCAGCAACCGCTAGGAGTAGAAGCCACTCATTCAATGCTGCGCAGGGAAAATCTAACTTTCGAATGAAAGGAAATATAGGATGAAAATGTTCGAAGTAGTAGGAGACATAGAGTTGCATCAAGGATAGAGAAGGAAAAGACGTGAAGCTACCATGAACGTCATACTGCGGGCGCTCCAACGAGATATTCTGTACAAGGTTTTCGTACGCAGCTTGCGGGCAGAGTTGTAGCTCTGCAGGCAAATCTGAGCACGCGGGGGCCTTTGTGATATCACAAGCCGTGTCGCGCAGCTCTTCGCTTGCCACAATTGAGCCGCGTTGACGAATCCTACCTCCAAATGGTGCTCTTGCACCATTACCATCGACGTAATAAGGGTTCTCGGTTGTATCCAAACTGGTATCAGATCCAGGAACAAGTCCAGCAGGTGTTGACTCAGAACCATTGGACAGTAGTTGTGCTTGCTGTCGCTGCTGCTGATGGAGGTGATTATCTTGCACGTTGCGTCCTTGTATAGCCATGCTTTCTTCCTCTGCCCATGATCCCGAATATTCGTTCATATGAGCGTTGGTAGAAATCCCGTTCATTATAGCGTTCCAATCAACGGTGTCCTCATACTGTGGCGATATCCAGTTTACGCCAAAAGCTGTTAAGTCTGGCTGATCGAAAGTGCTGAGACCAGCATCATCGCAAAACCCAGTCGTCCATGTTGTTGGCTCGCCTGAAGTGCTATTTAGGCCAGACGATAAGGTTGCAGCAACAGTGCGATTGTCAGAAACGATAGAAATCTGATGATCGGGGTTAGGTGGAAATTGAGCGGCTTGATTCAGAAGCAGGATATCGCCGTCACCATGCTGGTCTTCCACTGATGTGGGAACATCACCGCCAATCTCAGCTCCAGGAGGGGCGCTTTGTCTTGAAGGATACGAGCATATGCTTTGGCGTCCCAAACATCTTCTGCAAGGTTGGCCACGAGAACAGCGGACGCGATCGGTCGCGCACTGCTTGCAGGCTCGAGAAGATGTAGTCGTTGGCCGCTCTTGGTTGTGTGAAGCAGTATGACGGCTGAGCACATCACTTGTGACGTCGCTGTTAGCGAGGTGCTATACCATGAGCAGAAAGTATTGACAACGTACGGGCGTGAAAAATGCTACAGGGCCCAAAATACGGGGTCAGTGACGCATCTTGTGCCGTTCAGAAAGTAGCGACGTACCTTGCTGCAGAGTGAGCATTGGTAAGGCTTGTCGAGACTGTGCGCGGCTCTCTCGTGCCGTCGCAAATGTTCCTTTCTCGTGAAAAATTGATTGCAAACAGGACAAGCTATTGTCGTCGCCTGTGTTCTTGTCGGGCCCATAGCTAAGACATTATCGCATTGTTCATAATGCACGATTGATGGCAGCAGAAGGTGTCAGCTGCGGCACGTGGGAACGCGAAGCTAATCTATTTTACCGTAGCGGAGCTGCCTCTTTTCCGAGGTCCACCTTCCACCTTCCACCGCAACACTTGCACAGCGAACCACATCATCGACGTTCAGAGCCGCACAACTCTAGCTGCCACTGGTGGATTGAAGTATGCGCATACCAGCTTGACGAGACAATCTCGACACTGCAGATGCTCATTCACATCTGAGAGCAAATTATATGCTCGGAGATCAGCTCAAAGGCACGGACAGCTTTTCCCACGCAGCGAAAGTAACTTTGGAGGCGGTGTCACCAGGCCCCGGCGAAATTCTTTTTCGCCTTCACCGATTATCAGTACGCTCCTAGAAACTATGAGATTACTTCACGCATGTGCAAAGCGGACGCCCTGCTGCCTAATGGTGTCGCATCTCGCTGTACCTAGGTACGCACAAAGACTGGCATCATCTCCAAAGGACACTCAACGGTCGCAAATCTGCCCCCTTCCCATGTCTCATCTCCGTCGAAGGCCTTCCATTTGCCTTCAGACACCTTCGGAAAGTACACGTTTAACGTCTTTTGTCCTTCCTTCAAAACAGGGCAACACATGTACTTATCACCGTACATGTATTGTTCCTCAACCTCCCAACATTGCCCATCTTCCGGAAACTCGTAGAAAAGTGTTCTCATAACTGGCGATCCTTTCTCGTGGGCCTCTGTCATCAATTTTCGTGTGTAAGACCGCATGTCTTCACGAATTTTCATGTACTTCTTGCAGATCTCGTACACCTCAGGCCCGTATGACCACACTTCGTTGTCGGCACCGCTACGGCATGTCGCTCCTCCCGTCGTTCCAACTTGCTTTTGCCGTGGCTCACGATCACCATGAAGGCGCATGACTGGACAGAAAGTACCCCACTGGAACCATCTTACAAACAGCTCACGAAACTTTTCATCGTTAGGATCACCTCCATGAAACCCGCCAATATCGGTTGTCCACCAAGGTAGTCCAGCCATGCCCATGTTCAGACCGGCAGCAAGCTGATCGCGGAGGGATGACCATGAAGACGCTATGTCGCCAGACCAGACAAGCGCGCCATACTTCTGAGAGCCAGCCCATGCGCACCGTAGCAAGTTGACAATGTTCTTCTGGCCTTCATTGGCCATTCCTTCGTAAAATGTTCTCGCGTACTCCCGTGGGTAGATGTTGCCAATGGCAACATTGGGTCCCAAGTGGTAGCGGTAATTCTCGAAGTCGTATACGCGGTACTCGGGTTCAGCTTCATCTAGCCAGAATACCTTGATGCCTTTGGAGTAATAGTTCTTCTTAGCCTTGTTCCAAACGTAGTCGCGCGAACCTGGATTCGTTGGGTCGAAATGGATTGTACTTCCTTGGAAAGTCATAGCGATTCGAACGCCTCTCTCAGTCCGGATGAGATAGCCATTCTCAAGCATTTCGCTGAAATTCTCCGATCTCTTGTCAACCGTGGGCCAAATTGAGACCATGAGCTCAATGCCCATGTCCTTGAGCTCCTTCACCATGGCGTCGGGGTCTGGCCAATATGTCTCGTCAAACCTCCAGTCTCCTTGTGTGGGCCAATGGAAGAAGTCAACAACGATCAGATCAATCGGCAGCTCTCGGCGTTTGTATTCCCTGGCTACCTTCAGAAGTTCATCCTGTGTCTGGTAACGTAGCTTGCACTGCCAAAAGCCCAGGCCATACTCTGGCATCATGGGCACCTTGCCAGTCGCAGAGGCATACTCTTCGACTATTTGCGCAGGTGTATCACCAGCGACTACCCAGTAGTCCAGAGCTTTCGTGGAGAGTGCTTCGAAGCTCATGACGTTCTTGCCAAACACCGCGTTACCAATGGATGGGTTGTTCCACAATAGACCGTAACCCAGCGACGAAACAGCAAAGGGAACGCTGGCTTGGGAATTTCGATGCGCGAGCTCCAGCTGGGTCCCTTTAATGTCCAAGAAAGGCTGTTGGTATTGGCCCATGCCATATATCTTCTCTTTTGGGTCAAGGCTCTCGAAACGCGCCGTGAGACGGTAGTCTCCTCCGTTATTGGGTTTGAACTCGCGGCCTTCCACTTCTAATGCAGAGCACTTTGGATCAGTGATATCCCGACGATTGCGAGCATATTCCTCCAGCAATAGCTTCCCGCTGGTGTTCCGGACGGTGATTTTGCCCCTCTTGGTGATGCTAACTTTGATTCTTCCGTTGATCAGTGTAGCAGAAGTGTCTTGGACATCAATTTGCGGTTTCCTTTTTGGTTGCTCCAGCAGAGCCCAATTTTCTTCGGGCATAGTCGACATCATAGTCGACCGGATTCGCACGGAATTCTCTCCCCAAGGCTCGATCCAGAGCTTTTCTGCATCATGCGTATACACGATGCGGTCATCTTTGCTGGACAACATGATAGCTGGAGAGGGCTGGCCAACGTAGTGGTTACGGAAAAGTACAGAAGTGAGAAGTCGTGAAGTCGGAGTTGACGTAAATCAGGACAATATGACAGACGAGAAGATTATAACCTCAGTCACTGTCTATATATTCTGCGAGCACAGAATGTTATCATGAGGTTAATGCTCACGTCACCCCCGCCCCTCCCCCCACTGATTGGGCTGCAGATTGAGCTCATTGACGTGTGGGACAGGTTGCCCCGTCACACTCCATCGGCCTCTCTAGCGCTACCCCATCGGAGAGCCAAGTGGCACTAATGACCCCCATCGGAGCTCGTAAGACTCGCGAACACTCCGCCACAGGGATTCCCCGCAATTGCCTATTCACGACTTGACTGACCGGTCTGATTGAGGATGGAGTTCCTTGAATTCTTCCGATAGTGCGGGGTGGCCGTGCTGTCGTATGGGGCACCTAGGAAGCGTAGCATCGGGCCAAGTGGTTACCCCAGAATTCTACCTAGAGAGTTGCCCCCTTAGATCCTTGTCTCCGCCCTTAACCTCATCAGCTGCGTCACTTCAGAGATGCATCCGAATATTGACTTGCCCAATAGCGGTGGTATGGGACGGAGCAAAGTATACGTACAACGGATCCTTAAGGCAAGGTAGTTGACTGGTGCCAACGGTCGAATATTTAAAGACATGCAATCTTCTGTTTGTTTGGACCTTGTACCTCCATCGCGAATTCACTAGCACGGTCTAAGCCAAGCATCTTTAGGTAGCTTACTAGCCATGATTATCCCGTCTGTCTTGGTCTTTTTGCTCTCCGGTATACATAGCACCGGAGCTGTTAGCATCCGGCAAACGTCGAACGGTGTTGCGACTGTCAATCTAGCCGAGACGTATGGTCCGGCAAAGTCTTTGGCAAGTGGGTGGATTTACGGCTTCCCCGACAATGGCACCGATGCCGACTTCTCGATCCCGGAGCACTTTGTACGAGACGTAAAGTTCCATAGTACTAGGGCGGGTGGTGCCCAGATTCCTGTAAGTCGCCCGATATAACCAAAATTTACCAGCATTGAATTTTCTACAGGCGAAAGGATGGGTTACAAGTCTGGAAGACTACATTGGTCGCTTTAATTCTACATTATCGAATTATCGCACCACGCGCCATTACGGTGGCGATTTCATCTTGTTGGTTCATGACCTCTGGGGAGCAGATGGTGGCAGTATCGCGACGTTCCCTGGTGACAACGGCAACTGGAGCTTGGCCGATACATTCTTCCAACAACTCAAGAATGATCTTGTTGAGAATGATATGCTGGAAGGTCTTGTCCTTGACCTCTGGAACGAGCCAGACATCTCTAACTTCTGGGCCCGCTCTTGGACTCAGTACCTCGAGGTAAGTTGTAGACCCTTGATTTGTGCTTGACTCGTTACTCATGTTGTTAGTATTGGGTTCGATCGTACAATTTCTTCAGGTAAGTCTATATCAGATACCCAACACATGTTTTCTAGATGCTAAACGGGATTAACACCGCTCGCAGGAAGGAAATGGCTGGCACACTGATCAGTGGACCTTCCATGGCGGCCTCACCCAGGCCTGACGACACTAACTGGACGGCTTGGTTGGCCAAAGCTGCTGAAAGCCAAACAGTACCTGATATTTATGCTTGGCATCAAATTGGGACGTGGTCCAGACAAGGTAAGATATCCTAAATGCGGAGTGGGTGCGTTGCTTAAATGCAATTATGCTGTTCGACGCGCTGCGGCAAGGCACCTATTCAGTACCTTACGTTTGACCAATTGAACCATGCTAACATATCGTAGTATGTACATCCTGCACTCCCAACTCGAAAGTAAACACATATAGCATGAATCTGCGCTAACCACGAATCTCCGCTGAAGCCCGACGAGACGGTGCCGGACTTCAATGCTATGAAAGCTGTCCACAGCCTGCCCGATTTACCTATCGACGTCAACGAGTATGCCGACCGACCGGAACAGAATCCAGCCAACTCAGTATACTACATCGCCCAACACGAGCGGCACAATCTTCGAGCTCTGCGAGCAAATTGGGGTTCCGGAAGTGATTTGCACGACTATCTCGCCAACCTGATATACAAAAGCAACGGCGAGTATTACGCGAACGGCGAGTGGCATCTTTACAAATACTATGCGCAGATGGAAGGGGATCGCGTAGCTACTACTGCTTCTGCTGATCGACGCTTCGACGTTTTCGCAGTGAAATCTGCATCTACGGTCAAAATCATCGCTGGCACTAGAACCATACACGCGCCGTACGAGATCCGCATATCGGGATTGCAAAGTCTTGGTCTTCCAGCACAGGGATCCGTCTCTGCTAACGTCATTCGCTTTGACTGGGCGGGAGATCAAGGGCGTATCGAGGGCCCTGTCGCACTCGGCCAGACGTCTTTTACATACAGCGCCGACACTGTAAGAGACCTTACTTCCTGGATTGACGCACTATCAATTTGCTAACTTTATCCAGCTCACAATACTGGTGGATCAACCAGACAACGCCACTGCTTTTGCGTATGAGTTCGACATTTAAATGACATCGCTTGCCTGCGATCCTTTGAGCGCTACCTGTAGTATAGTTCACATCAGTAGATTAGCAGAAGAATTTCAAACACTATCACGGATTTTTTATGCCATCGTTGCTTGATGTCGTCAGGGAATCGTTTATACGAGGGAGACACA
>Ga0265780_10002455_pt1 | contig 25092 bp, 24 predicted proteins | sample P1T30metagenome_FD_192432 | JGI IMG/M metagenome (GOLD analysis project Ga0265780, IMG submission 192432) | Plant litter microbial communities from East Loma Ridge, Irvine, California - P1 T30 | ecosystem: Environmental > Terrestrial > Plant litter > Unclassified | place: USA: California... | reverse complement strand
CCATCATTTTCTCGACGCACCGCATGGAATCGGTGGAGTAAATGTGCGATAACATTGCCCTCATCAACCGCTCGCGTAAGGTGCTGGATGGGCCAATTGGGGTGATTCGGGACCAGTTCAAAACCAATACCTACGAGGTGGAAGGCACGGGCAAGCCCATCGTCACGCACCCCGACTTTGAGATAGTGGAGCAAAAAGCCCGCGAAAACGGCCATTTCTACATCCGGGTGCAGCTGCACCAAGGCGTGCGGCCCAATGAGCTGCTCCGCTACCTCATCAATTCGGCGGGAATAGAAGTGGAAGCTTTCCGCGAGAAAATCCCGAGCATCAACGAGATTTTCATCCGGCGCGTGCGCGAAACCATGCCCGAAACGCTGGTGGAGGAAACCGTTTAAATCCGTCTGTCATGCTGATGGCCACTAGTCATGCAGCGCGCCGCGAAGTATCTCGCGTGCCTCCACTAATTAGTTGCTTCGAGCAAGATGCTTCGCGGCGTTCTGCATGACGTTCTTTTTCTCTAATATCGACCAACACCCATCATGGCTTCTAAATTTTTACTCGTAGCCCAACGCGAATACCTGACCCGGGTTCGCAAAAAAGCCTTTATCGTACTCACGCTGGCCGTGCCGCTGCTGCTGGCCGGCTTCGGCGTGTTCGTGGCCAAAATTGCCAGCTCCGACAACGACACCACCGACGTGGTGGAAGTGCGCGACGACTCCGGCCTTGGCATTGCCAGCCGCCTCGTAAGCACCCCGCAACTGCGTTTCGAAACAGCTACCGGTACGTTGGCCGAGGCCAAAAAAGGCTTCCAGAAGGCTAAACACGATGGATTGGTATACCTGCCCGCCGGCCTCGATGTGGAAAAGCCGACTGGTGTGCAGTTCTTCGGCAAAGGCAACATCAGCCTCAAGAAGCAGCTGGCTGTGGAAACGGCGCTGAACAAGGCGTTTTCGGAGCTGAAAATGCAGAAGTCGGGCCTCTCGCAGGACCAACTAGACCGGCTGCGCTCCAAGGTTGATTTGCAGGCCATCAGCCTGGATGAAACCGGCAAGGAAGCTGATAGCAACGCCCTTGCCACCTCGGGCACGGCCTACGTACTGGCCTTGGCCATCTACATGTTCATTTTTATCTACGGTGTGCAGATTATGCGTGGAGTAGGGGAGGAGAAATCGAGCCGCATCATGGAAGTTATGCTGTCGTCGGTGAAGCCATTTGATTTGATGATGGGCAAGATTGTGGGCATAGCGGCGGTGGGGCTTACGCAGTTTCTGCTGTGGGGCTTGCTTTCGTTTGGGGTGTCGTCGGTGGTTCTTCCCTTATTCACCAGCGACAAGCCCAAAACGGAAGTAGCTGCTGGGCCCACTGCCCCCGGCGCAGCCAAATCTTCTGCCAATGATGAGCCTCGTTCGGCCGCGGCCGCCTTCGATAAAGGAATGGATGCTCAGAAGCAGCAGTCCGTAATGACCGGCCGTTTTAAGGCATTCGAGGTTTTAGCAAACCTGCCCATTGGCACCATTCTGTTTGGTTTCATCATCTACTTCCTCGGCGGCTATTTGCTCTACGGGGCACTGTTTGGCGCAGTAGGCGCTGCGGTTGACGACCAGACCGACACGCAGCAGTTCATGTTCCCGATAACAATGCCGCTTATTCTGAGCTACATCGTGGGCGTATCCGTCATCCTGCGCAACCCCGACGGCCCGGTGGCTTTCTGGATGTCGATGATTCCGTTCACCTCGCCCATTGCCATGGTCATTCGCCTGCCATTTGGCGTGCCGATGTGGCAGCTTGCCTTGTCCATTGCGCTGCTCATCCTGGGCTTTATCGGCACGGTGTGGGTGGCCGCCCGCATCTACCGCGTGGGTATTTTGATGTATGGCAAGAAAGTGACGTACAAGGAACTGGGCAAATGGATGTTCTATAAAGGCTAAGTCCACCGCTTGCCTGGCGAACTTTGAACGTCATGCTGAGCTTGTTGAAGCATCTTTACCGCATTAGTAAATCAAATTACTCGCACGGCAAAGATGCTTCGACAAGCTCAGCATGACGTTCTTTTGTAGAAACACTTTCCATACTATGCGCTTATTTGGTCTCGCCAGTCTTCTTTTATTTCTGCTCGCCAGTTTCACCGGCGACCGGCCGGCCTACCGCCTTTTCAACGCCACCGGCCAACTCGCCGACTACGACCAGATGATGCAGGAGTTGGCCCAAGCCGACGTGGTTCTTTTCGGTGAGCAGCACAACGATGCCCTAGCCCACTGGCTGGAGTTGCAGGTGGCCAAGGACCTGTTGAAACTGAAAAAGCCTGGCCAGTTGATGCTGGGTATGGAAATGTTTGAGCGCGATGTGCAGCCGCTGGTGGCCCAGTACGCCGCCGGCACCCTGGCCGATACGGCCTTTGAGCGCCAGGCCCGCCCCTGGCCCAACTACGCCACCGACTACCGCCCGCTGCTGCTGTTCGCCCGCGAAAACCACATTCCGGTCATCGGTACAAATGCCCCGCGTCCCTTCGCCAAAGTGGTGGCCCAGCGCAGCCTCACGGCCCTCGACAAGCTTCCCGCCAACGACCGCACCCTACTGGCCCCGCTGCCCCTAAAAGTGGATTACGACCTGCCCGGCTACAAAAACATGGCTGGCATGTTCGGCGGCGACAGCAAAGCCCACGGCGGCGGTGCCCAGAACATCATCCAGGCCCAGGCACTGAAGGATGCCACCATGGCCCACTTCATTCAGGCCAGTCGCCAGCCGGCCCAAACCCTGCTCCACCTCAACGGCAGCTACCACTCCGATAACCACGACGGCATTGTGGCCTTCCTGCGCCAGTACGCGCCCAAGCTCCGCGTCAAAACCCTGAGCGTGATAACCCAGGAGCAGCTCCAGACGCTGGAGAAGGAGCAGCTGAACGTGGCCGATTTCGTGGTAGTGGTGCCGGCCGATGCGGCGAAATCCTATTGAGAACGCCGTAAGCAGCCGTGAATTATGCGTGTTCTTCTTTTCCTGTCCTGCGTTTTGCTGCAATGGGGCGCGGCCATAAGTGCCAGCGGCCAGCAGTTGCCCGCCAACCCGGCGTTTTCGGTGGTGCCCTTGGGCGTGAAGGGCGGCCTGACGGAAGGCAACCTTTCGGCGTACCTGGTGGCCGCGGCGGGCAGCAGCGACTACGTGTGCCTGGACGCGGGCAGCCTCCGCGCGGGCATCGAAAAGGCTGTGGCAAACCAGGTGTTTTCGGTGCCGGCCGACGAGGTGCTCAAGCGCTACATCAAGGCCTATTGCATTTCGCACGCGCACCTCGACCACGTAGCCGGCCTGTTGCTTAACGCGCCCGACGATGCGCCCAAGCCCATTTATGGTCTGCCCGAGTGCTTGGCCACCATCCAAAACGACTATTTCAACTGGCAAGCCTGGCCCAACTTTGGCAGCGGCGGCAACCCGCCCGCACTACGCAAGTACCAGCTGCAAGCCTTGGTGCCTCAGCAGGCGTTCCCAATTGGAAATACTGGCCTGAGTGTGCAGGCCTTCGTGCTCAGCCACGGCAGCCCCCTGCAAAGCGCGGCCTTTCTGGTACGCAGTCAGGACAGCTATCTGCTTTACCTGGGCGATACCGGCGCCGATGAGATTGAGAAAACCCACAACCTGCACAACCTCTGGCAAGCTGTACGGCCATTAGTCCAGCGCCACCAGCTGAAAGCCATTTTCATTGAGACGTCGTACGCTAACTCACAGCCCACACAACAGCTTTTTGGGCACTTAACCCCGGCACTGCTGATGCAGGAAATGGCCGCGCTCGGTCAGTTGACGGGCCCTGCGGCACTGCGTGGGCTCCCCGTCGTTATCACGCACATCAAGCCATCGGAAGGCAACGAGGCCGCCATCAGAAAGCAACTGGCCGAAGCCAATACCCTCCAGCTACAACTCATATTCCCAGAGCAAGGCCAGCTGCTGACGTTCTGATTGGCGTAAAAGCTAGCATAAAATTCAACCCATGGCCATGATTTCCACTCAGAATTACCGCGCGCTGCCCGATGCAGCTTCTCTGAAAAGCCTCTGCAAGGCACTGGCCGTACTCGACGCCATTAATTCACAGGATTGGGAGTACCGCTACTATTCCTACAGCGCCGACTGGGCCGAAGGAGAAGAAGTGCTGACCATGCGCGATGGTGAAGGCGACGAGATGCTAATTTTATTTCGCGCTGAAGGCTGCGTGATAAACGGCTTTCTGCACGAATACGACCAGCCCGATAAAGCGCAAGTCACCCGCGGGCTGCCTGAATATTTTGACGACTTCATCTTCGGTGAGCCCGTCAATTCTATCGGAACCACGTTTTGTCTGTGGTACACAGCCGCGCACGGCTGGCAGAGCGGCGTGGTAGAAAACGAGGAAAACGGTTCGGAAGAACTGCTTTATATATTCGATGGCAACCCCGAAACCTACACTGAATGGGCCGACGAGTACTACGGCGAAGACACTGACCGGTCGCCCATCGACGTAGCGGCTGTGGCCAAAATATACCAGGGCGAAACCCTGACCAAAGAGCTAGTGCTGGCCATTGTGGACGAGCTGGAAGATTGGACGCAGCTGGCCGAAGACCTGCAAGCCATCGGCTACCCCTACGACTTCGGCTAGCTGCTGCCGGCGTCAAGGTGACGGTAGCACAAGTATCTTTCGCTCATACTTGACTTACTACTATGCTACTTCGAGAAGCCCAGATTGCCGACATTCCGCTGATGACAGAGGTCCGACTGGCTGTCCGGGAAAACGTGCTCAATAATCCCGCGCTGGTCACCTACAATGATTACGTGGACTACCTCACGCGCCGCGGCAAAGGCTGGGTAGCCGAAGAGGATAACCACATTGTTGGCTTTGCCATTGCCGACTTGCAGGACCACAGTATCTGGGCCCTCTTTATGCGCCCCGCCTACGACGGACGTGGCATCGGCCGCGCCTTGCACGACAAGATGCTGGACTGGTATTTCGCCCAAACTTCCGAGCCCGTGTGGCTCAGCACCGCACCCGGCACCCGGGCCGAAGCGTTTTATCGTCGGGCGGGCTGGCAGGAAACGGGCTACACCAAGAGCGGCGAAGCGCGGTTTGAGATGAGCCAATGGGCTGGCAAGCGTTGAGATTAAAAATAGCCTGTGGCTTGCTACTCGGTTGCCTTTTAGTGAATAGCTACGGCGTTGTTGCGCTCCTGCTATTCACCGCCAATCGGTCCCTACTCCTTGGCTATATGGGGCTTGCTGTTCTGACGGTTCCGGCGTTTGTGCTCGTGCATTTCCTGGCTCCGGCTCGTGTCCGACGGAAAAGAAAGAGCGACGCTAAAGGCCTCGAACACTTGTTTATCAGGCTGTATGAGGGGAATCTGCGGATGGCTGGAGGGATATGGCTGTTAATTTTCCTGATAGGAATACTGAGGGAAAAGCTATAAGGAGAAGATTTCTACTAGATTTGAGCTTTGTTAAATACGAATAAAAAATTGCATGTCTACTCCCGACCCGCTCAAACGTGCCCTTTTTCAGCAGGTAGCTGCGACGCTCCAGCAGCAGGGTTTTACCATTGCTAAGGAAGACCCCACGCGGCCTTGGGGCGGATTTTTCGTGATAGATGAAAACCAGGCCCAGCAATTCGCCAACACCTATTTCGATGGCTTGTCCGTGGAAGGGCTGCGGATTTCGGGCCGGCTGAGTCCCAAGGTGTTGTTGGTAGCGCCGCACCAACGCCTGAGCTGGCAATATCACCACCGCCGGGCCGAAATCTGGCAGGTAGTGCAAGGGCCTGTGGGCGTAGCCATCAGCGACACCGACGAGCAGGGCGAGGTGAAAAGCTACCAGGTGGGCGAGCGCATCATTCTGCGGCAAGGCGAGCGCCACCGCTTGGTGGGCCTCAAAGATTGGGGCGTGCTGGCTGAAATCTGGCAGCACACCGATGCCGATAACCCGTCGGATGAGGATGACATTGTGCGTGTACAGGACGACTTTGGGCGGTAATTTGCGCCTTGTTCTGCGCTACCCAATCCAGTTGCTCCGCCATCTATGAATAGCCCCGATTCTACCTCTGCCACTGCCTTCGACAAAGCCCGGACGGGCCTGTGGGTAAGCTTGCAAAAGCACTTGGCTACCGTGTACGAAGCCGAAGCGGCTTTTGCGCAGGCCACTGCTTTTGTCGAAAGCTTTCCATTCGCTATTTCCGCGGCTAGCCCCGAACAGGTTGCGACTTACTGGCAGCGCCGCCACGCTCTGCGCGACCTATTCACCGACGAAACCGCGCAGCTCGATACGCTCAATAAAGCCATCCGGACCAAAGGCTATTCGGAAGCCGAAAAGAAGCAACTCTACCTGTTGCTGCTCGGCTACATGGACATTGCCGCTTCCATTTTCGAGCGCCTCCACACCCACATTCCAACGCCTTTGCCGAAAGACGAGGAGTTGGAGGAAACCACTGCCCGTTTCGACCGGGTGCGGAAGTTTGCCCGGCTCAACGTGAAAGGCATTTCCGGGCTCTTGACCCTGCCAGGGCAGTAAGTGCCGGATTATTCCGGTTTCGCTTTCTTGAGCGCATTAGCCAGTGACTGCTGCAACTGCGCTCCTGAGTCGGCCGGGGTATTTTCGGTGATGTTGTACGTCTTCTGCAGTCGTTGCCATTCTTCGATGGCAATAAACACCCCGGTGATTTTGCCTTTGTCGTCGGATAAATACTTAACGTCCATAATGGTGTGGGCTAATGTGATTTGACAGGGATGAATGAGAAGGCCGAAACGGCTTACTCTCCGGGATGATACGTTTTTTCGGCGTGCGCCTTTACTTCTTCGGGATAAAATCTTACTTCTTTGAAGCGGCCATTGCAATACAACTCGGCTTGGTCGGTGAAGTGCGGGTGGCCGGGCCGGCTGCCCTGGCCGCCCGTAACCACGGAACGTGCCACGATGCGCGGCCCAAATTCTACTACTGCCACGAAGCTATTGCCCACGCTGCCATAGCGTTTTCTGGTACCTGCATAAGCCTGTGCCCCAAAGGCCGCGAGCGAGCCCCATTTTGAGGAAGCGAAGGCGACTGGCAGGCTGGGCTGCTGGTCGTCATACCGCTCCTCAAGCTGGCCCGTGAGGCGCTGGAAGCGGTTGATGTCGCCCCATGCTACTTTCCAGGTGCCAAAGTCGCGGGTAAGGTCGTCGAGGGCTTCGGTTAGGGCCGCCATTGTTTCGGGGATGGACGAATGGCTGAGGGCAAAGCGGGTGAAACCGATATAATCGAGCGGCGGCTGGGCAGCAGGAGTGCGGGCGCGAGCTTTAGCCAGCAGGCGCTCGGCCCAGTAAATGGCCACAGTTTGGGCTACGGAAGCTTTGTTGTAGTCCCGGCTCCAAGTGCGCAGCAGTTCCATGGCTTCGGCCACGGCCGGCGTGGGCGCATTGGCTTTGTCGGCCGCGAAGGTTCGGTAGGAACTGAGCAATGGCGGCAGCATCTCATCGAAGGCCGTGAGGTGCGGGTCGTTGGCAGCTGCAATCAGGGTATCGAGCGTGAACTTCGGCCGTTTGCTCAGCACCCGCACAGCGTTGAGGCCCCGGTAGTTTTCGGCGTCGGGGGCCATATAGCTGGGGTATTTGGCTGGAACCGGGCTGCTGGAGCCGGCCACAGTGAAAGGTGTCGAGTTACAGTTTTGAATGAAGCCGCTGGCTGGATTGTGCACCTGCACCAGCTCGTTTACTGCATGGAAGCCTTGCCATTCGGTAGCGGGCGTGCTGCCATCCACGGGCTGGCTCCAATCAAATTTAGGGTTGCGCTTCGGCATGAAGTTTCCGTGCCAGTAAGCAATATTGCCCTTCGCATCAGCAAAAACGGTGTTGTTCGATGCGTTGCCATTCAGCTTCATCACTTCTTGAAAGCTGGCGTAGTCGGTAGCCTTCGTACGCAGATACGACTGCTGCAGGGCTGCCAGTGGCTCGTTCATCATGCGTACGGCCACCCACTGACGGTCCGATTTCTGGCCCACAATAGGACCGTGGTGCGTGCGGTAAATTGTGAACTCTTTGTGGAGCATTTTACCGGCCGATTTGTAAGGCAGCGTCACCTTCTGCACCTGCACGGCGCGCAGCTTCGAACCATATTTATAGAAAAATCGGCCACCTTTCTCCTCCACCGTTTCGAGGTATTCGTCCATCGAATCGGCCTGGCTCGACGTGTGCATCCAGCCACAGTGCTCATTAAAGCCCTGATACACGAAAAACTGACCCCAAGTCACGGCTCCGTAAGCATTGAGGCCTTGCTCGCTCACCACCTGCACCTCGGAGCGGAAGTAGAAGGAGGTGTGCGGGTTGATGAGCAGCAAGGCGTGGCCGCTGACGCTCCGAGCCGGCGCAATAGCGAAACCATTGGAGCCAACCGGCTCGCGGTCATCCTTTTCAGGGTCTGTATCAATCCATGAGCTGGACTTCTTCTGGCTGTAAAATGCCTTCAGCCGCTCCAGCGATACCACGCTGATATTGCCCCCAATACTGCCTTCGCTGAACAGCAGCGGCATCCACGGCTGGAAGCGGCGTAGCAGCTTGGGGCTAACGGTGGGATGAGTGGCGAGGTAGTAGTTGGTACCGGCGGCGAAGGCATCGAGCAGCTTCCTCATCGCAGGCGGACATTGCTGATAAATGCTGATTGCCTGCGTGGTATCCAGAAACAAGCGGGCGCGTAGGTCGTGGTACAGCGCGGCCTCGCCTTCTACTTCCGCCAGGCGGCCGATGGCATCCAGATAATTGGCCTCGACACGGTCGAAATCATCTTCGCACTGCGCATAAAGCAACCCAAATACCGCGTCGGCATCGGTCTTGCCATAGATGTGCGGCACTCCCCAATTATCCCGGATAATCTTGACCCGTAGGGCCTGCTGCTGCCACCGCGTCAGCTCAGCCGCGCTGAATTTCTGTGCCCGCGCTGCATCGGCCAAAAGCACAACAACCAACAAAAAGAACAAGCGCATCAGTGGCAGCAACTGGTGGGGTAGTATAATGCGAAAGTAAACGAAAAGCCCTGGCTGTTGGGCCAGGGCTTTTCGTTTACTTTTAGAAGGCCGCGCAGTAGAACGGTGTTACGCTGCGCAACCGCAAAGGCTAGGCCGAGAACGACGAGCCGCAGCCGCAGGTGCTTTTGGCTTGGGGGTTGTTGAACACGAAGCCCCGAGCGTTGAGGCCATCCTGAAAGTCAACCTCCATGCCTAATACGTACATGGCGTGCTTTTTATCCATGATAAGCTTCAGGCCGTCAAGGTCATAAATCTCGTCGGCGTCTTTGGCTTTGTCGAAACCCAACAGGTAGCTCATGCCCGAGCAGCCGCCGCCCTGCACGCCAATGCGCAGGCCATAATCTTCGGGGACATTTTTCTCAAGAATAATGTTTTTCACTTCCTGCACGGCGCGGTCGGTGAGGCTAATGGGGGCGAGGGTGGCAACAGAAGCCATAGTGAAAGGCGATTTAAGAAAGGTGGATAACAAAGATACTGCCGCCGTCGATGTTACCGGTAGGGTGGCAGCTGGGAGGAAACAGTAGTTGGGGCCCCGCGGTTCACGGTGTAAGTTTGCGCAGTTGCCAGCCAGGCTCCCGGAATGCCCGCCATGCCGTGCGCTGCAATGCATCTTGCCGGCAGCAGTGACCGAAATAGCAATTATATTCTTGATTAACAGCAGTACGCGCGCTGCGTCACGGCGCGTTGCCTGAGTACTTCAAAACCCGGATATTTTTCCCCAATGGACTCGACTACTTATTTCTTTGACTTGCTTAAGAGCATTCTCCCCGCTCTCATTGTGGCTGGGGCTATTTATTTTCTGTTCAAAGAATTTCTGGAGCGGGAGCAGCAGCGTCGCCTCATTGAGTTGCGTCTCGAAAGCAACAAAACAACCTTGCCCCTGCGCCTGCAGGCGTATGAGCGGGCTGTGTTGTTTCTGGAGCGCATTTCGCCCAACAATATCCTCGTGCGCTTGAGCAGCGCGGGCTCTTCAGCCCCAGAATTCCACCGCTTGTTGCAACAGGAAATTCGGGCCGAATACGAGCACAACCTCTCGCAGCAACTTTACATCTCGGCCGATGCCTGGACTTTGGTAAAAGAAGCCAAGGAGAATGTCCTAACGATGGTTAACCGCGCCTACCACGGCCTACCCAACCCTGCCCAGGCCCGTGGCACCGAGCTAGCCAAGCGCATCCTCGAAGGCCTGATGATGGACGGCGCTGAGCCCACCGCGCAAGCCTTGGCCGTAGTGAAGAACGAGGCGGTTGGCCTATTTTAACAATCCCCTGTCATTGCGCGGACGAATAATATGTCTTCGCAATATGACCAGCTTTAAGCAGCGACAAAGCTGTTTTGATAAAAAGCCCCGGCTCAAATAGAGCCGGGGCTTTTCACATTTCAGGTCTTTTCACAAACAGAGAAAGCTTGCTTCGTTCTTCCTCTTCGCAATAATGGGCGCTAGCTATACTGCTGCGGCTACGGTCTCAATGGCATTGCGGTAGCATTCTTCATAGCGCGGCACGATGTTCTCGACTGCAAATTCCTCTGCCCGAGCCCTGGCGGCAGCTTTGAAGCGTGGCAAGTTTTCGTCTTCCAATACGTAGAGGGCATTCTTAACCATGTCGGCTACGTCGCCGATTTCGCTAATCATTCCTGTCACGCCGTGCACATTCAGCTCTGGAATGCCGCCCGCGTTGGTGCTTACCACGGGCACTTCGCAAGCCATGGCTTCGAGCGCAGCGAGGCCAAAGCTCTCGTTTTCGGAAGGCATCAGGAACAGGTCGCTTACGCTGAGCACTTCCTCCACGGCTTCGAGCTTGCCTAGGAAGCGCAGGTCGCGGTGCACGTCGAGGTCGCGCGCCAGCTTTTCCATGCGGTTACGGTCAGGGCCGTCGCCCACGAGCAGCAGCTTGGCCGGAATTTTTTCCCGCACGCCCACGAAAATGCGCAGCACGTCTTCCACACGTTTCACAGTGCGAAAGTTGCTGGTATGGATGAGCAGTTTCTCACCCTCGGGCGCTATGGCAGCGCGGAAATGGCTTTTTTCCTGCTTCTTGAAGCGGTGCAGGTCGATGAAGTTAGGAATGACGGTAATGTCTTTCTCAACGGCGAAATACTCGTAGGTTTCACGGCGCAGGTCGTCGGAAACCGATGTCACTCCATCGCTCTGGTTGATGCTGAACGTGACCACTGGCTCGAAGCTGGCGTCCTTGCCTACCAGCGTGATGTCGGTGCCGTGCAGGGTAGTCACCACTGGAATATGGATGCCACGGGTGCGCAGAATCTGCTTGGCCATAAAGGCAGCCGAGGCGTGCGGAATGGCGTAGTGCACGTGCAACACGTCGAGCTTCTCGTTCTGCACAATGTCGACCATCTTACTGGTCAGCGCCAACTCGTAGGGTGGAAACTGGAACAGCGGATAGGCCGGCACATATACCTCGTGGTAAAAAAGGTTTTCGTTGAAGAAATCGAGCCGCACCGGCTGGCTGTAGGTGATGAAATGCACCCGGTGGCCACGCTGAGCCAGGGCCTTGCCCAGTTCGGTGGCTACCACGCCGGAGCCGCCAAATGTGGGGTAACAAACGATACCGATGTTCATGAGAAAATGCTGTTGCGCTTAGCCAACCGGGAAACTCGTGCTTTGTTCCACCGATGCATGGACTAACCGAATGATGCACGATGGCGTAATTTTAGCTCAAATCATTTCTATGATGATACCGATGCCGCAGCGCCGCATAAGGAGCGTCCTACTCATGCTGCTCTTATTCGGAGCAAGTAATGCTTACGGCCAGAAATGGTACACGCCCGAAGTCGCCAGGGAAATTGGGAGGGTGCCGTGTATCGGGTGCGGGATAGGAGGTGAGAACACCAAGCTAGTTAAAGCAGGCAATGGCCAAATAACCCCGGTTACCATGTTTTATTTCGATACCATCGCATCTTACGCGCAGGGCAGAATTGTTGATATAACGACCGGCAAGCCTATCAAAGGGGCCTTTATTCAGGTACAGTATGCTTGTTGGGAAGGATGCGACCAAAAAACGGCTGCTACCAATGAAGCTGGGTTTTTCCGCCTTGGGAGGATAGGATGTCATGGCCCGAAAGGAGGTCGGGCTAACTATCCGCTGCTAATTCAAGCAACAGGCTATCAAACCCTGAGCACCGAGGCCGCTGAGTTTGGGGGCGGGACTTACCTTCACATCGAGATGGCTGCCACCACTGCAAAGAGGGGCTATTAAAAGCTTAAGGCACTCATGCAGGGCAATATCTAGGAGGTTACTTCTGCGCCGCATTGGCCGAAGCCAGCTTCTTGGCATTTTCTGCCGCCAACGACTTATAAATCACCTCGTGAATGCGCGTGCGGATGTTGTACTGGCGCAGCTTGTTGTTGCCAGCATCGGGATACACACGGTTGGAGAGGAAGACGTAGAGAATCTGGTTGTCTGGGTCCATCCATACGCAGGTGCCAGTGAAACCGGTGTGGCCGAAGGTGCTGGCTGGCGAGAGGTTGCTGGTGGGCCCTTCGGGCTTGCTGGGGTCGCCGTGGTCCCAGCCCAAGCCGCGCCGGCCGCTGCCCCCCTGAGGGCGCGCAAACTCCGTGACAACGGGCGAAGCAAAGTAGCGCGTGCCACCGTAGTTGCCGTTCTGCAGGTTCATTTGCATCAGCACAGCCAAGTCGTTGGCAGTAGCGAAAAGACCGGCGTGGCCACCTACGCCGCCTACCAACGCGGCGGTTTGGTCGTGCACAGTGCCTTGCAGCTGCTCGCGGCGGTAGTATGTGTCGTTTTCGGTGGGCGCGATGCAGCTTTTTGGAAAGCGTTGCAAGGGGTTGTAGGTCATACTACCCAACCCGAGTGGACGGTAGAAATTGTCTTCTAAAAATGTCTCAATCGGCTGCTTAAGAATCTTTTCACACACCCGCTTCATCACTATAAAGCTCAGGTCGGAATATTCGGTAGGATACTTGCCCTTTATTTTGGGCAGCAGGCTGGAACGCATGGTCCAAGCCCACACAGAGTCGTCGGCAGCTTTGGTGCTGTATTCGCCTGGTGCTACTTCGTTGGGAAAATTGTCGGAGCGCGTGCTGGCGTAGAAGGTAGGTTTCAGGCCGTTGCTGTTGATGGTTCGCTCCCAAGTTGGAATGCCCGGCTTGAGGCCGGCTTGGTGCAGCAGCACGTCGCGCACGGTCATGTCGCGCTTATTGGTACGGGCAAGCTCGGGCAAATACGTTGATATCTTTTCTTCGATGCTGAGCTTGCCCTGGTCCTTGAGGTACATCACGGCTTGCAGCGTGCCAGCTACTTTGGTCACCGAAGCCAGGTCGTATAATGTGCTGCTGGTTACGGGCTGGCTTTGGTCGTAGGTGCAGTAGCCATAGCTCTGGTCGAATACTACTGTGCCATTTTTAGCCACCAAAACCTGGCAGCCGGGAGCGGCCGCGTAAGTCTGGCTTTCGAGGGCAATGTTGTCTATTTGGGCCAATACCCGCGAGCTCAGCCCTTGGCTTTCGGGCGCGGCATAGCGAAGGCGGTGCAAGTCGGCCGTGGCGATGCCAGTGGTAGCGGGCAGGGTAGGCGAAACCGTAACGGGCAGTTTGCCTCGCGCCGGCAGCGCCCCAAAGAGCACCTGCGGTACCACCAATTGCGCGGCGTAGTGGTCTTCATAGCCGCATACCAGCGTGCGGGCATCCTCCAGAAACTTCAGAGAATAGGCATTGCCCATGGCCACTACCACCGTCTTGAAATTCTTGTTGGCCTGCAGTTGCTTGATGAATTTCAACGCCCCATCCCCAATGCCATAGCTATGGCTGGGGGTATTGTTCATTTGGTGTAGGCTTACTACCACCACATTATATCCGTTCAGACGGCTACTGATGCGGGTGAAGGTGCTGTCTGGCGCGTAGCGGTCGGGCACGGCGTACACCGGACCAGGCTGATACTTATTGAAGATGGTAGCATACGGGCCCTCGGCCTGGGTACCAATGGTAATGGCTGCAATTCGTAAGGTATCGAGCCGCTGGAAGGGGAGAAGCTTGTCGTCGTTCTTAACGACCGTTACGGCGTGCTCAAAAATCTCCTGCGCGAGCACCTTCGATTTGGGCTGGTTCAGGCTATCGCGTAGCGTTACCAGATTCACCGGGCGGTATTTATCCAGCCCAGCCCAATATTTGGCCCGCAGAATCTTCTTCACGCGTAGGTCCAAATCTTCCTGCTTGAGCGTACCCGCCGCCACGGCTTCGCGGATGCGTAGCAGGGCCGAAGGAACGTCCTCCGAAAACAGCAGGATGTCGTTGCCGGCTGCCAGAGCCATAGCATCCAATTCGCCGTCCTTATAGAGCTTGCTTACGCTGCGCATATTCAGCGCATCGGTGAAAACCAGGCCTTTAAAACCCATTTTGTCCTTGAGCAAGTCCGTTACCAGCGCGTGCGAAAGGGTCGTGGTTTTGGCATTGGTGGTATCGAAAAGTGGCATGTAAAGGTGGGCCACCATCACACCCATGATGCCATTTTCGAACGACTGCTGGAACGGCACCAAATCCACTTTGCTGAGCCGGGCCAAATCGGTATTAATAACGGGTAGGGCCACGTGCGAGTCAGTGTCGGTGTCGCCGTGGCCGGGGAAGTGCTTGGCCACAGCCATCACCTTGTTGTCCTGCAAACCCTTGAGGTACTGCACACCCAACGCGGCTACCCGGTTCTGGTCTTCGCCAAACGAGCGGTTGCCAATCACGGGGTTGCCAGGGTTGGAGTTCACATCGAGCACCGGCGCGAAGTCGATGTGCACGCCCAATGCTCGCATTTTACGGGCAATGTCCTGGCCCATCTGGTACACATACTTGGGGTCGTCCATGGCCCCCAACGTCATCTGCTTGGCAAAGTGGGCGGAGGAATCGAGGCGCATATCCAAGCCCCATTCGGCATCCATGGCCACGAGTAGCGGCACCTTAGCTGCGGCTTGGAGGCGGTTGGCCATCAGGGCCTGGCGCTTGGGGCCACCCTGCATAAACATCACCCCGCCAATGCCTTGGTTGCGCACCAGGCGTTCGATGCGCTCGACGTGGCTGCGGTCCTTATTGGAATAGGCCGCTACCATAAAAAACTGCCCGAGGCGCTGGTCCGGTGTGAGTGAATTGAACACGCTGTCGACCCATGCTGCCTCCTTTGGCGAGGACGGCATGGGGTCGGCCGGGAGCTTTTTAACTTCCGAAAACGACAATAGCAGACCCGCTACCAGCAGCAGGGCCGCCGTGCTCAGCAGGAAAGGGATGCGCATCAGCCCCTTGGAGTTGGTGGGTTGGTTCAATGGGCAAACGGGCCGCGGGGGCCGTACTTTTGTCGTGGGTAGCAGCGGAACCCCCGGGCTGGGTTTGGAGGTTCCACTGATGATAACAACGTAATCAATAACGGGGGGCAGCCGTTGGATAAGAACTTCTTTTTCCGAAGACTAATTGCCCGATACTGACCACTTAAAAAACACCAATTTAGCCGCAAAGGTACGTACAAAACCCCTTCGGGGGTTTACAATGCTGCTGATTTTTGCTTATTGTTGAGCACGGTTTGGCTTGTATCCGTGCTGGTTACCTTCTCAAGTTTCCTCGGCGTAAGCTGAAGCGTACGCTACATTCTATGCCTGACATTATTCACCTGCTTCCCGAATACCTTGCCAACCAGATTGCGGCCGGCGAGGTAGTGCAGCGTCCCGCCTCGGTGGTGAAGGAGCTGCTGGAAAACGCCGTTGATGCCGGCGCAACTCAGGTTCAACTCATTGTGAAAGAGGCCGGCAAGCAGCTGGTCCAAGTTGTGGATAACGGCGCCGGGATGTCGCCCACCGATGCCCGCATGAGCCTGGAGCGCCACGCCACCAGCAAAATTCGCTCGACCGATGACCTGTTCCGCATCCGCACCCTCGGCTTTCGGGGTGAGGCGCTGGCCAGTATCGCGGCCGTGGCCCAGGTTGAAATCCGCACCAAGCAGCGCGACCAAGATACGGGCACGCTCATCCTCGTGGAAGGCTCGCAAATCACCAGCCAGCAGCCTGCCGCCTGTCCCGATGGTACTAGTATCTCAGTTAAGAACCTGTTTTTCAATGTGCCGGCCCGGCGCAATTTCCTTAAGAGCAATGCTGTGGAAATGCGCCATATTCTCGACGAGTTTCAGCACGTAGCACTAGCCAATCCGCAGATTGCCTTTTCGCTGTACCAGAATGATTTAGAGGTGTTTGGCCTACCCGCTGGCAAGCTAAGCCAGCGCATTGTGGCCCTACTGGGCAATGGCTACAAGGAGCAGCTGGCCGCCTGCGAGGAAGTGACGCATTCCATTTCCGTACGCGGCTTTGTGGGCAAGCCGGAGTCGTCGAAGAAAAGCCGCGGCGACCAGTTTTTCTTCGTCAACAACCGCTTCATTCGCTCGGCCTATCTCAACCACGCCGTACTGGCGGCTTACGAAGGCCTGTTGGCCCGTGACACGCACCCGTTCTACGTGCTGTTTCTGGAGCTTGACCCCAAGTCCATTGACATCAACGTGCACCCCACCAAGACGGAAATAAAGTTTGAGGACGAGAAAACCGTCTACGCTGTGGTGCGCGCCGCCGTGAAACAAAGTCTGGGTATCCACAATATTGCGCCGTCGCTGGACTTCGACGGCGACGTGAACTTCGCGCCCATCCGCCCACTCCGGGCCGGCAGGCCAGGGGCCGAAACCGAAGAAAACCTGCCCGTGATTTCGCCTGCTGCCCGTGCCGCCGCCGACCGGGGCGAAACGCATCGGCCCGATGCCCTGGCCGCTGCTGCTTCGGCTGCCACGCGCCCGCCCGCCGGCCCATCCGGCTTCGCCAACTTCAACGCCGATACCCGCCGCGACGGCTTCGAGCGCCAGTTGCCCCCGCGTCCCACTGAGCAGGCCCGCCGCGAGTTGGAAGCTTTCTACCGCGAGCTGGGCCAGCCCGTGCGCGACAATTCTGGCATTGACGCCGTCACGGCCCGCAGCTTTGAAACCACTGCGCCGGTAGTGCCGAAAGAGTCGTTAGCGCTCGGCAATGCGGTGCCTGAGACAACCGTTTCTACTGAATTGCCTTTGGGCCTAAACGCGCCCGAAACGATGCCTAATCGGCCAAGTACCAATACCGTCCGTGAAGGTGGCAGCGGCAGCCGCGCCGTGCAAGTTCAGCAGCGCTACGTGCTGGTACCTGTGAAATCAGGGGTGCTGCTGATTGACCAGGAAGCGGCGCGCGAGCGCATTCTTTATGAGCAGTACCGGCAGGAATTGGGCCGCGCCGTGGGTACCTCGCAGACCTTACTGTTTCCGCGTACGGTCACGTTTTCGCCTGCCGATTTCGTTGTGCTGCGCGAACTCACCGAGCCGTTGCACGCGCTGGGTTTTATTTTCAACGAGTTTGGCCCCAACACCATTGCGGTAGAAGCGATTCCGGCCGGCATGCCGGCGCAGGATGAAAAAGACCTCCTGGAGAGCCTCATCGAGCAATTCCGTAACACTGCGGGCCCACTTAAATTAGACCAGAGCGAGAGCCTGGCCCGGGCCCTGGCACGCCGCGTGGCCGCCAGCACGGCCGGCACTCGCCTGCCCGAAACGGAGCTCAGCGCCCTGGCCGACCGCCTTTTTGCCTGCCAGACTCCAGGCTATACCCCGGACGGCCGCAAGACGCTTGTGTTGCTGGATGGGCAGCAGCTGGCCGATTTCTTCCGTAAATAAGACCAGCCTCGAAACCTTCGCAGCGCCTACTTTCGCTTCATGTTCAATCTCACCCCCACAGTTCGCAACCTGCTTATTGCGAATGTCGTGTTTTTTTTGGCTCAAACCAGCTTACTGCCTTTGCTTACTCAGGTTGGTAGCCTGTACCCAATAGGCTCGTCGTATTTTTTTCCGTGGCAGTTCTTCACCTACATGTTCTTGCATGCCCCAGGCAACTGGATGCATTTGATTTTTAACATGTTCGGCCTGATGTCGTTTGGGCCACTGCTCGAGCAGCGCTGGGGGGCGTCGCGCTTTCTCACTTTCTGGCTGATTTGTGGCGTTGGCGCAGGCTTATTTTATGAGGGGGTACGTGGGTACGAGCTATATAAAATGGACCAGGCCCGTCAGGAATTTCACAGTGACCCAAGCGGCGCCAATTTTGCCGCGTTTTTCCACGCCTATTTGCCCGAAGCCAATGGCTATGAGGCAGTGGCACGTGAGCTCCAGGCTCACCCTGGGTCGCCGGAGTATGTGTCTTCGGCCACTCAAACCATCGACGCCATCGTATCCGAAAGCCGTAATTCCCCGCATGCAGGTATGCTGGGCGCATCAGGAGCATTGTTTGGCCTGCTGTTCGCTTTCGCCTACTTATTTCCCAATACGGAGTTGATGATGCTCTTCTTTCCGTTTCCTATTAAGGCCAAATATTTTGTGTTTGGATACTCTTTACTAGAGCTCTACCAGGGGGTACACCGCACACCTGGCGACAATGTGGCCCACTTTGCCCACCTCGGCGGCCTGCTCATTGGCTTCATCGTAATCAAATTCTGGGAGCGAGGTCGGGAACGGTTTTACTAGCCGGCAGTTGTTACAGTAAAAGCAGCATCCCTGTTAAATTCGTTGTTTTCCTCTAATTCGCGATACGTGCCATGAGCATCGTTCAAGATATCCGCACCGTGTTCAGCCGGCGCGATAATGCCCTCACCCAGCTCATTCTGCTGAACGTGCTGGTATTTGCGGCGGTGGTGGTGCTCGAAGCCATCACCTACCTCTCGCAGGCGCCAATGGTGCTGATGCAAGTCATGCGCCAGCTGGAAATGTCGGCGAGCCTGGGCGTGCTCCTGCGCCACCCCTGGACGGTGCTGACGTATGCCTTCACCCACCGGGGCTTCTTTCATATCCTGTTCAATATGCTGAATCTCTATTGGTTCGGGCAACTGTTACGGGAGTATCTGGGCGACCGGCGGCTGGTCAGCATCTACATTTTGGGCGCGCTGGCAGGGGCGGCAGTCTTCCTGCTGGCCTACAATCTGATTCCGATGCTGCAGCCTGCGGCTGTCGCTGGCCAATCGGTGCTGGGCGCCTCGGGCGCTGTCACGGCCATCATCGTGGCCGCTGCCACGCTGCTGCCCGACTACACGTTCATGCTGATTCTCATTGGGCCAGTAAAAATTAAATGGATTGCCGCTGCTGTGGTACTGATTTCGCTGGCGGGCATCAACAGCGGTAACACGGGTGGCGAAATTGCCCATCTCGGCGGGGCATTGTTGGGTTTTGTGTTCATCAAGCAATTGCAGGCCGGCCGCGACCTGGGGCGGCCGGTACAAGCCGTGGGCAACTGGTTTAGCAACCTCACCACCCGCCGTCCCGCTATGCGCGTGAGCAGCAGCACGCGCCGCCCCGAACCGGTTACGGCTTCATCGTCAGGCAGCGCTAAAAAAACCGCCGCTCCCGGTGAGCCCTTGCAGGATGAGATTGATAACATCCTCGATAAAATTTCCCGCTCCGGCTACGAGAGCCTTTCGAAGGAAGAAAAACAGAAGCTGTTTCGGGCCAGTCAGCAGTAGTACATGGTCGGGTTGTTACGAAGAGGTAGGCGCTGATGAAAGTATGTGCCAAGTGCCTGCCGCTGAGACCCGTGAGGTTCAAGAGTGTTAGTAGATATCGTACTTGATATCAGAGCGGTTGTGGGTGTAGAAGTAGGCGTAGTTCGCGCACATCTGTTCCCAAGTGGTTTCGGTGGCGAATTTTTCGTGCATCACGTCTTCCCAGGCCAGGCGCATCTGGCGTGCGCATACCAGCGGGCGCACCTGCCCCACGCCCGTACCCAAGCCGGGGATGGCCAAGGTCTTTATCCGCTCATGCGTGGGCTCACCAGTGAGCAGCCGGCCGTAGCGCACCAGCACAAGAATGGCTTTCATTGCCTGATAAACATTGGGCCCACGCGTGATGGTCATGGGCGTACGCATTGTGGGCGCGGCAATTAGGTAGGGAAAATCGGCGTGGCCCGTTGGAAGTATTTCGGCTTGCCCGACCAGTAGTTCCCCGTAATACTTCTCGCGGATGACGCGCTGGAGGTCTTTTTCCAAGTGCCAGCCCAGGTTTTTGGAAATGGCGAAATCCAGCCCGCCGTTCATGTAGCCGAAGCTGTTGGCCGGACTGATAAGGGCATCGGTGGGGTAATCGAAAATAGACCCGAGGCGAACTGTGACCTGGGGCACATCGGCAAAAGTTTTTTCCCAGGCTTCGGTTACTTCCGGGTTGGTGTCAATAAGATTTAGGTGCATGAATAAGATTTAGCCTGCAAGGTGCTGAATTTTATTCATTTCAGACCGAAAAAAGGCCGCCTCGCGCAAAGCGAAGCGGCCCCCAGGCCGAAGCTGTTTTTTCAAAAATTATGCTGGCTGGGCGGCGCTCATCTTGTCAAGCGCTTCCATTACCTCTTTCACGTGGCCGCGCGAGGTTTCGAGCAGGGCTTTTTCTTCGTCGTTGAGCTGTAGCTCAATCACGCGCTCGATGCCGTTTTTGCCCAGGATAACCGGGGCGCCGAGGTACACACCGCTGATGCCATATTCGCCTTGCAGCTCCACACACACGGGGAACACGCGGCGTTGGTCGCGCACAATGGCTTCCACCATTTGGGCCGCCGCCGCGCCGGGCGCGTACCAAGCCGAAGTGCCCATCAGCTTCACCAATTCGCCGCCGCCTACGGCGGTGCGCTGCACGATGGCATCAAGTTCTTCTTTGCCAATCAGCTCGGTAACGGGGATGCCACCTACCGTGGTGTAGCGGGGCAGGGGCACCATGGTATCGCCGTGGCCGCCCATCAGCACAGCCTGGATGTCTTTGGGGCTTACGTTCAGGGCCTCGGCCAAGAAGGCGCGGTAACGGGCTGTGTCGAGAATGCCGGCCATACCTAACACCTTTTCGCGGGGGAGCTTTGAGGTGAGGTGCGCCTGGTAGGTCATCACGTCGAGCGGGTTGCTCACCACGATGATGATGGCATTGGGTGAGTATTTTACTACTTGCTCGGTCACCGATTTCACGATGCCCGCGTTGGTCGAAATCAGGTCATCGCGGCTCATGCCGGGCTTGCGGGGCAGGCCCGAGGTGATAACCACCACGTCGGAATCGGCCGTTTTGGCGTAGTCATTGGTCACGCCCACGGTGCGCGAATCGTAGCCGATAATCGGGGCTTTCTGCCAGATGTCGAGGGCTTTGCCTTCGGCAATACCTTCCTTGATGTCAACCAGGATAATTTCGTTGGCAATTTCACGGGTGGCGAGCACATCGGCGCAGGTTGCGCCCACGTTGCCGGCTCCGACTACGGTAACTTTCATAAGAGAAGGGTTGGGGGGTTGGAGTTTCGCGGGTAAAAGTACGGACGAGGGGCCGATGCTTTACCTAATGAGCCAGAGTTTTTGCCCGAATCCATGCTGAGTAAAATTAAGCCCTGCTGAGGCTCATGCGTCGGCATTGCTCCCCCACGCGCATCAGAACCGGTAGTTGAATGCCTCAAGTATTTGAGATTTTTCTGCTAAATTAAATATTAATATAATATTTATTATATATTTGACGCATTGCTGAGCAGTGCACCATTGGCTACGACGTTGTAAATAATTCTTTGGAGCATTAATGCATTAATAATCAGTAATAAAAAGTTGAAAGTATAAATCCATTTACCAACCAACCCAACCCTTATGGCAACTTTCGGAATTGAGGCCATCCGCCATTTTGGCCATGCCCGTGCGGCAGGCATCAGCACGGCGGGCGACCTGACCTACACCTTCAACCGGTCCAATGGCTTCCGAAGCAAGCTGCTGGGCTCGGGGCACACGCAACGGTTCTACTACGCCGACACCGACTGCTGGGAAACCGACCTGCGCGATAACGACCAAGGCGGGAGTGACCGAAGCTTCGCCGATAATGCTGACATCTTCTGGATTGAAACCCACGGCAACAACGTCAACGGCTCGCCCCGACTGCTGTACGACACCGCCCAAACGCAGTGGCGCACTTTCGCCACGCAGTGGCAATTGGGCGAGGGGACCGATGCCGAGTGGATAATGGCCTATTCCTGCCATACCACCGAGCGCAATAAAGTAGGCGGCCTGTGGAACATCTTCGCCGGCCTGCACATCTATTGCGGCGCCTACGATAACATGTACGACGGCATCACCACCGATGAATGCGGAGAGGATGTGGCCGATAATCTCACGGATGGCGACACTGTGGCTGAATCCTGGATTGATGGCGTTTCGGACTGGGCCGTTGATAACCACCCTATTGTGGTGTGCCCGGCCAACGCGGCCGTGTACAACAACGGCAACATTCGCTGGGACCAGAGCTACCTCAACCGCGACCACTTCTGGGGGCACGGCACCGTGCTGCCCGACCCCGTGCCATCGCAGACGGTGCGGCTGCTTTACCGCTGGAGCGAAGGTTGAAATCCTCTAATCTTAACTTAAAACCCACCCTTTCACTCATGACTGAGAAGGACTTTATCCAAAAGCTGGCCGACACGCTTAAGAACGTGCCCGCCACTGTCGCCGTCCCCAGCCTGCGCCAATATTCGCCAGCCCTGGCCCAGGGTCGGGCCGACCGTTTTTCGCGGCTGATGGCCAAAACCGATGCCCGGTTTGTCAGCAGGAAAGACATGCTGGTGCAACCGCATCGCACTTTGTACCGCTTAGCCCAAAATGCCCGCATGGAAGTGCACCACGCCTCTGGTGACCTGCGTTTCGTGGCGGGCCTCAACCCCATGGAGTCACTTTTTGCCAAGGTCGAAACCCGGGAAGTGCTGACGCGCAACGTCGAAGCCGCTGCCAGCAAACTCGATATCCGGCAGTGGATTGGCAAAAACGAGGAGCTGCCGTTTGAGCGCCTGTGGCAGATTAAAGCCGCTTCGGTCGACCAGAAAGGCCAAGCCTCCGACCCGGTTTTGTGTCGGGCCATTGGGGCCTACCGCCACCACATTGCCAAAATTCCGGTGCTGGGCGCGGCGTCGGCCGTGGTTAAGCTGGCGGGTAATGGCGAGCTTGACGCCTTTTCGGTGAGCGTGCGGGAAACCTCGGACCAACTGTTGGGCACTGAGCGCGTGCTGCGGGCGGATGCCGGAGCCAAGCAGCTCTACGCACAACTGGCCTCGCTGATGGGCAAATCGAAGAGTGCACCCTTCGAAATGGCCACCCCGCAGTGGGTGCGGTTTGGCTATCTGGCGCAGTCGCGCCGGCAGGCGCAGCGGGTGCTGGTGCCAGTGTTTATGGCTGCCATCGACATTAAAACCGAAAATGAGCAACAGGGCTATATCGTGACAGTGCCCGCTACAAGCAATCCCTCATTGTTGCCCTCGTTGCGCGGGGCTGATATTCCCGCTGACCTGGAACGCCGGATAAGAAAATAGGCAAAGGGCTTGTAGGTTATGGAAACACAAAGGGCGGGTGCTGGCCATGCAGTAACGTAGCTCGATGCTACAGGCGCTGCACGGTTAGCACCCGTTCCGTTGTTTCCTCTACCTTAAACCGGTCATCAACGCGCCAGCCCACCACCCAGCAGATTTTGCCGTCGGCGGAAGTGAGCACCCGCACCTCGTCTTTCAGGTTCAGCGGCACTTTCTGGTCGATGAGGAAGTCGCTGAGCAGCTTCTTGCCCTTCATACCCAGCGGCATAAACCAGTCGCCTTCCTGCCAGCGGCGCAGCGTGAGCGGAAATTTTATTTTATCGGCATCGAGTGCCGCTGTGCTTTTCGAGCGCGGGATGATGAAATGCTTGGCATCATCGTGCAGCTCGGCTTTCAGGCGCATGCCATCGGCCAGCAAATTGGTTTGCCCGGCCGCCAGTTGGAAGGTACCAAACTGCGTGAGCCGTCGGGGCGTGATAACCAGGTTATCGCGGTCCTTCACCAGTCGGTGCGTTGGTGAGTCGAACCGCCGGCCCGATTCGCCAGCGAAGGCCGCCACAATGTCCTTCACCACCGGCCAAGAAAAGCCGAAAGGCCGCAGTATCTCGTGAAGAACAAGGGTAGTAGCCGCAGTCTTTTGCAGGGTGCCGATGTTCAGGTATGTCACTTCAGCCTCGTCGCGGCGGGCCTGGGTCGACGTTTCTTCTACATAGCGGCGCACGATTTCCTCGGCCCCGCCTACGCGCTCGGCGGTAGCGTGCATGGTCTGGTCGAGGTTGGGATTGATTTCGCGCAGCACGGGCAGCACTTCGTGGCGCAGCAGGTTGCGCTGGTACACCGGGCTGTCGTTGCTGTCGTCTTCGCGCCAGCGCAGGCCGCGCTCCACGAGGTATTCGTGCAGGTCGTCGCGCCCCAGGCCCAGCAGCGGGCGAATAATGTGGCCATTCTTCACCTGAATACCGTGCAATCCAGCTAGGCCGGTGCCGTGGGTCAGGTTCAGAATCATGGTTTCGGCCTCGTCGCGCTGGTGATGAGCCGTGGCGATGTAAGCCAAACCCTGCACCTGCCGCAGCTGCTCAAACCAACGGTAGCGCAGAAAGCGGGCCGCCATCTGGGTCGAAATACCTTCCTGCTCGGCATATTCTTTGGTCCGGAAAAACTCGGCGAAGTAGGGGAGGCCGTACTGCTTGGCCAGCTTCCGAACAAACTGCTCGTCGGCATCGGCATCTTCGCCGCGCAGGCCGAAGTGGCAGTGGGCCACTGCCACTTGCACGCCCAGGCGATGCAGCACATCGAGCAGCACCACCGAGTCGAGGCCCCCACTTACCGTTACCAGAATGGGGTCGTTTTCGATGGAAAATAGGTTGTGCTCTTCAATAAACTGACGGACGGATTCTAGCATGGAATAAGTAAATGGCAGCTACTAGCAAGGGTGAGCGGCTGAAGAATAGAAAGTGAAATTAGAAAACGGCCGGCAGCCATTCTTGGATGCTTTGTAGCCGCTGAGCTACCGTCAGGTTGCCGCGTAGCTCCCGCACCGGACAAGTGAAACGGCTCAGCCAGTCCGTATGATTGGCCAACGTGCGACTGCCGCCGCAGGAGCCATCATCGTAGCCGGCAGCCCAAATGAGAAAAGCTTGTGTCTGTGCAGCGCGGCCTGAGTCGGCAAAAATAATATCGCCATACCGCTCGTATTCGCGCTGTCGGAGGCGTTCTAGGCGTAGTACGGGTGGCAGCCACAGAAAAACTAC
>Ga0265780_10002454_pt1 | contig 25094 bp, 14 predicted proteins | sample P1T30metagenome_FD_192432 | JGI IMG/M metagenome (GOLD analysis project Ga0265780, IMG submission 192432) | Plant litter microbial communities from East Loma Ridge, Irvine, California - P1 T30 | ecosystem: Environmental > Terrestrial > Plant litter > Unclassified | place: USA: California... | reverse complement strand
TGGTCTTTGCATTGAACTTTTCGCGGTCATCGTTTGTCCACCAGTTGCGCAATGTACCGTCTTTATCATACTGACTCCCGGAATCGTCGAACCCATGCGACATTTCATGACCGATAACAGCGCCTATACCGCCATAGTTAACGGCATCGTCAGCATTAGGATCGAAGAAGGGGAATTGCAGAATACCTGCAGGAAAAACGATCTCGTTCATTACCGGACTGTAATAGGCATTTACGGTAGGAGGGGTCATTCCCCAGCGTGTACGGTCGACTGGTTTGCCCAGCTGTTTTATCATTTCATTGTACTGCCACTGATTTGCATTGCGCAGATTCTGGAAGAACGAGGTCCTGCTGATGGTAAGACCGTCATACGTTTTCCACTTATCGGGATAGGCGATTTTTGGTGTAAAAGCATGCAGTTTTGCCAGTGCCCTTTCTTTAGTAACATCGCTCATCCAGTCAAGCCCTTTGATTCTGATCTCGTAAGCTTTTCTTAAATTATCAACCAAAACCTGCATTCTGGCTTTAGCTTCCGGCTTGAAATATTCTTTAACATATAACTGGCCCAGAAGCTCGCCAATGGTGTTGTCTGTGAGGGAAGACATTCTCTGCCAGCGCGGTGTCTGGATTTTCTGTCCGTTTAGCGATTGCGCATACGCGAAATGGGCGTTAACAAAAGCAGAGCTGAGGTTGGGAGCGGCGCTTTTAAGAACGTTCCATTGCAGGTAAGTTTTCCAGCTGCTTACCGGGGTGCCTGCCAGCAGGGTATTCATATCAGCAAAAAACTTTGGTGCAGAAACCAGGATGGTGTCTTGTCCGGTCACCCGGAGTTTTGCCAGGTAAGTTTTCCATTCAATGGAAGAGGTTGTTTTATTGAAATCGGCAATGGCAAACTTATTATAGGTTTTTTGAGGATCGCGCATTTCGACGCGGCTCATCTGGAAAGATGCCAGCGATTTTTCAAGGTTAAAGACCGTTTCTGCATTCTCATTTGCCCTGGCGCCGGGAGTACCGGTCAATGTAAATAAAGCAGCAATATATGTTTTGTAAGCGGTTTGCGCTTTAAGGCTTCGGGCATCGCTTTTCAGATAATAATCCCTGTCTGGCAGTGTAATTCCGCCCTGGCTGAGCTGCGGTATCATATTGCTGACATTTTTACGATCCTGTGCTACCGAAAACCCAAAAAGAGGAGAGGACAGTCCGGCAGACCGCTGCAAAGCAGTTTCAGTCAATATACCGTTCAGATCCTTAATAGCAGCAATCCTTGCGAGGTCTGTTTTTATAGGGGTATAACCCAATTTTTCGATCGCCAGGCTATCCATGGCTGCTATATAAAAATCTCCGACCCGGCGTTCGGGCGATCCGGCTGCGGCAGATGAATTTGCAGCAGCGCTGCTAAGCAGGCTTTTAACAGCATTTATATTAAAATCCCGGAGAACATTGAAGCTGCTCCAGCGGGTTTCTTTCGCAGGAACAGGGTTATTCTTTAACCAGTTACCGCTGGCGTATGTATAAAAATCATTTCCCGGGCTTACCGAAAGGTCCATATTTGTGGGATCGATAAATTTACGGGGAGCTGAGGGGCTTGCTCCATTCTGCGCAGATGCCTGAAGCCCGATCGCAATCAGACCGGGCAGCATCAATTTTGAATAGCTTATTCTCATTAAATACCAGTATAGTTTAAGTACGTAAAACTATGATATTTTTGCTAATAAGGCATTAGGAGCAATGATTTAGGCAGCTACCATAATTCGTTTTCCTTTACATGTTTTAATACTATCAGTCCCAGCGGGGGCAGGGTGAGGTTCACGGAATGGGTACTGTTGTGTTTGGGTATCGGATAAGTCACTAATTCTCCGCTGTTCAGCACGTCGCTGCCGCCATATTTCAAATTATCTGAATTGAAAACTTCTTCGTAATAACCCCTTCGCGGTACCCCTATGCGATAGTTTTCCCTTACAAGAGGGGTGAAACTGCAGATAAAGATAAGAGAAGCTGATGTATCAGTTCCTTTTCTGATCCAGCTGATCACACTGTTCTGTGAATCACCGATGTCGAGCCATTCGAATCCTTCATGGCTGAAATTCTTTTCATAAAGGGCCGCTTCGCGGGAATAAAGCTCATTCAAATCTTTAATAAGCGTTTGTATGCCGTTATGCAGCGGGTGGTGGTTCTCATGCCAGTCGAGGCTGAAGTCATGGCGCCATTCATGGCGCTGGGCAAATTCGCCTCCCATGAATATCAGTTTGGCTCCGGGATGCCCATACATATAACTATATAAAAGCCGCAGGTTTGCGAACTGCTGCCATTCGTCTCCGGGCATCTTATTGATCATGGATCCCTTGCCGTAAACCACTTCATCATGAGAAAGCGGCAGTGTGAACTTTTCACTGAAAGCATACACTATGCTGAAGGTTATTTCTCCCTGATGATAGGAGCGGTAAACCGGATCTGTCTGGAAATAGTGAATGGTATCGTGCATCCACCCCATCATCCATTTCATGTCAAAGCCAAGGCCGCCCATACTGACGGGATGAGTAACACCCGGCCATGCTGTAGATTCTTCTGCAACGGTAAATACATCCGGGTGATGATGGTGTACGGCATCATTAAATTCTTTAAGGAAGCTGATGGCTTCCAGGTTCTCGCGCCCGCCGAATTCGTTGGGAATCCATTCGCCTTCTTTACGGGAGTAATCCAGGTAAAGCATGGATGCCACAGCGTCTACTCTTAACCCGTCGATATGATATTTATCGAGCCAGTAAAGTGCATTTGAAATAAGAAATGCCCGTACTTCATTTCTTGAGAAATTGAAGATATTGCTCTTCCAGTCGGGATGGAAGCCTTTTCGCGGGTCGGCATATTCGTACAGGGCAGATCCGTCAAAATATCCCGGGCCGTGTTCATCTGTCGGGAAATGTGAAGGTACCCAGTCGAGAATTACGCCGATACCCTGTTTGTGAAGCTCGTCTATCAGGAACATGAAATCCTGAGCACTGCCGAACCGGCTCGAAGGAGCAAAGTATCCTGTAACCTGGTATCCCCATGATCCATAAAAAGGATGCTCCATTACCGGCATAAACTCCACATGGCTGAATCCCATGTAACTGCAATAGGCCGGCAGCTCAGCCGCCATTTCACGGTAACTCATAAAGGTACCGTCTTCTTTTCTCCGCCATGAACCGAGATGCACTTCGTATACTGAAATAGCACTGTTCAGCGGATGAACGGCTTTCCGGTTTTGCATCCAGTTGCCGTCGTTCCATGAATAATCGGTGTCCCACAATATCGTCGCGGTTTTTGGCGGAGTTTCCCATCTGAAAGCATATGGATCACCTTTTTCTACACAATAGCCGTTTCTCGACTCTATATAATATTTATAACATTCGCCTTTTTCGATGCCCGGGAGGTACGTCTCCCAGATACCTGAACCGTCCCATCGCTCTGCCATCGGGAAAGTTTTCCTGTTCCAGCCGTTAAAGTTGCCGATAACAGAAACGAAGCGGGCATTGGGAGCCCATACTGCGAAATAAGAACCTTTTTCGCCGTTTCTTTCAATAAGATGCCCTCCCAGTTTATTATATAAGTGGAAATGTTTCCCAGCTTTAAACAATTGGATGTCAAAGTCGGAGAACAGCGAAAAATGGTCATTGCTGACTTCATTCTGAGATGTTCCGGTACTTTGCGCTATGCCTTGATCTAATGGTATTATATCCGTTCTAGTCATTGTCTTGTCTCTTAGTTCAAACCTTTGCCGGTTTGCTTGCCTTCATTATTGCTTTAATGCCCCTGATAGGTACCATTACCCAGTCCGGACGATTGTTCAGCTCATAGTTCAGCTCGTAAACGGCCTTTTCAAGCAGGAATGTTTGCATCAGCACATCCAGATCCTGTTTGTTGTCAGGAATAAGCGAGGTATTTTTTACCTTTTCAAGGTATGCCTTCATGAAAAATCCGCTCATATAGTGATACCATTGCTCTGCGTAGGGAAGTAATTTTGCGGTATCTTCCGGACTTATTTTGTCGTCCAGGAACAGGCTCACATAGGCAGCATAATGGAATGAGCGGATCATTCCGGCTACGTCACGGAGTGCAGAGCGTTTAATTCTTCTTTCGCTGTATGATTTTGCAGGTTCTCCTTCGAAGTCCAGTATCACGAAATCTTTTCCCGTGAAAAGTACCTGGCCGAGGTGATAATCGCCATGGGTACGGATCTTGACCACATCAATTTTCTTCTGATAGATCCTTTTAAATACCTCCAGTATATCTGAACGCATATTCAGTACTTCTTCGGCCTCGGCTTTCACGTTTTCGGAGAGCTTTTTAATATTCCGGCTTTGATTCTGAAAGGCTGCCCTTACGAGCGACTGCAGGGAGGAGTATAAGGACCTCTGGTAATGCAGTGAATATTCCTCCGGCCTGAATTCAGGAAGGTCGGTTCCTTTGAGCATCGCCAGGTGCATTTCAGCTGTCCGTGTTCCCAGCAGAGCCGCTTGTTCTGCCAGCGGCGCGTCGAGTATATCTTTAAATTCCGGAGGCAGGTCCTCATACCCTGCGGGTTCGGTAAGACTGCTGTTTAATAAGGCAGGAGGGGCCTGTATAGTAGTGCCGGAAAGTATCTTTTCATAAAAAGAGTCCAGTCTGCCCTGCATATGTTCCCATACGTCGCCGCTGTTCTCTACCATCTCCTGCATCATGCCAAGCACCATGGTTCCTTCCCTGAACTTCCATTCGACGGCGCCTAGAAATCCTGGAATATGTTTAAACCCTGCATGTTTGCTGAGGTACTGGGTTATTTCAAGATCGGGATTTATGGCTTTGTCTACCTTGCGGTAGATTTTAAGGAAGAATTTGTTATCGAAGCTAAGCGAGGTATTGCTCTGCTCGGCCGAGAGTACCTTGGATTTGATCTTTTCGTGCTGGTTTACGTATGACCGCAATTCCTTATTTCCTGTAAAAGTAATCTCAGAATCTTTAAGATCCAGGTCGTGATGATGCGCCATACGGTTAAATATGGCCAGTTGGAGATCCTCACTAAATATGGCATCGTATAAAATGCCTTCCTGTCCGGCAATTACCAGGTTTGATAAAACAGCTTGCGGGTAGGTGTCTTTAATGAATGAGGCATTCTGATCGGTCGAAAATAATACAGGCAGCTGGTAGAACTCAGGTAAACCACTTTGATACTGGATCTCTGCTATGAGGAAGAGCGCGCTATTATCTTCCAGGGGCAGGGATGCATGGCTAACGATCCTGATATTTTCAATGACCCTGCCTTTTCCGCCGAACCACCGCACTTTCATGAGATAGTCCGGAAGTACTTCTGTTTCCAGCAGACTGAGATTTTTTGAATCTGCAAGGTCTTTCCAGCGCTCAAGTTCGATGGTCGGGAAAACCTTCTTATCATAAACTTGGATCTCTGCTTTCTGTAACAGGAACCACTGGCAGCCGTAAGAACCAAGGGTAAAGAAATACGGACTATCTTCCTTGACGGAGGGAAATTTGTTCTTGCTGAATACTTCTACCGGCACATAACCCTTATAAGGGCTCAGATCCACTTCTGCCGGCTGGGAGTACCTTGACAGGTTAACCAGCACCAGCATGGTCTCATCTTTATAGGTACGGGTAAAGGCGAGGACTTTAGAGTTCTCCACCTGTATAAACTTCATATCACCCCGGCTGAATGCCTTGTACTGCTTCCTGGTGTTAATGATCCTTTTAGTCCACCATAATAAGGAACTGGTATTTTTTCGCTGTATATCAACGTTTACAGATTCATAATGATAGGAGGGGTCAAGAATAACCGGCAGGTAAAGCCTCTGAGGGTTAGCTTCAGAGAATCCGGCATTCCTGTCTGATGACCACTGCATGGGTGTGCGCACCCCGTCGCGGTCTCCAAGATAGAAATTATCGCCCATACCTATTTCGTCGCCATAATAAATAACAGGGGTGCCGGGCAAAGAGAAAAGAAGATAGTTGAGCAGTTCGATCTTTTCGCGGCTATTGTCCATCAGGGGTGCGAGCCTGTGTCTTATTCCGAGGTTTATCCTGGCTTTAGGATCTTTTACATACACTTTATACATGTAATCCCGCTCCTCGTCGGTCACCATTTCCAGGGTAAGCTCGTCATGGTTCCTCAGGAAAATAGCCCACTGGCAGGTGTCGGGAATATCGGGGGTCTGTTCAAATATGTCGGTAATAGGATAACGGTCTTCCATCTGCAGGGCCATAAACATGCGCGGCATAACGGGGAAATGATAGTTCATCTGGCATTCATCTCCATTTCCGAAGTAAGAAGCCGAATCTTCGGGCCACATATTTGCTTCGGCCAGCAGCAGGGTGCCTGGAAAATGTTCGTCTACATGAGCCCGCAGCTTTTTGAGAAAGGCATGCGTTTCAGGCAGATTTTCCGAGTTTGTTCCCTCGCGCTCAAACAGGTAAGGCACTGCATCCAGGCGGAACCCATCAACTCCCATTTTGCACCAGTAGTCGATCATTTTAAAAACTTCCTGCTGCACCAGGGGATTATCGTAATTAAGATCAGGCTGATGATGGAAAAAACGATGCCAGTAATATTGCTGTGCTACAGGATCCCAGGTCCAGTTCGATGTTTCATAATCCTGGAAAATGATTCTAACCTCTTTGAACTGGTTCGGATCGTCTGTCCAGACGTAATAATCGCGGAGAGGTGAGCCTTTAGGAGCTTTTCGTGCCCGCTGAAACCAGGGATGCTGGTCTGACGAATGGTTAATTACAAGCTCGGTGATTACTTTCAGGCCGCGTTTATGAGCTTCCTTTAAAAATTGCCGGAACTCTTTAATTGTACCATATGATGGGTTAATACTGTAATAGTCTGATATATCATATCCATCGTCCCTGAGGGGTGACGGATAAAAGGGCAGCAGCCATATTGCTGTAATGCCTATATTCTGAAGGTAATCCAGTTTCTCAAAAAGGCCTTTAAAGTCGCCTATACCATCGCAGTTTCCATCCCTGAATGCCTTTATATGTAATTCGTAGATCACGGCGTCTTTATACCAGTGAAGCTTGTCGTCTAATATTTTATCTTTCTCTGCCATGTTAATTAAAAATGTTATTGTTCGATCTTGAATATATGAGCAGGCATTTCAAATGGATTCAGCTCAATGTAGTTCCATTCATCCTGCCAGCGGTAGGTACTGCCGCTTAACAGGTCGTGTACACGGTAAGACTGGCCCGGGGCCAGATTGAGATGTTGCAGCGGGATCTTTACGTATGCTGCCTGGCGGTTATTCACATCCAGGTTAACAGCTATGATCAGGCTGTTGCCGCTCTTGCGATCAGTTTTTGTATAACAGATTATCTGTTCATTGGTAGTTTCGGAGAGCTCGATATTCCAGGTAGACTGAAGCGCTTTATTCTCTTTCCTGATCCGGTTAACCATTGTTATGATTTCTCCTATGCGGGTATATTCATGCCAGGGCCAGTGTTTTATTTCATATTTTTCATTGTCTATATATTCCTCTTTTCCCGGCCGGGGAGTATTCAGGCCAAACTCGTATACCGGGCCGTAGAGGCCGTAATTGGAAGACAGGGTTGCGGCCAGCAAAAGTCTTATGATATGGGCGTTGTCGCCGCCGTAAGTAAGGTGCGGCGGTAAAATATCAGGCGTATTAGGCCAGAAATTGGGCCTGAAATAGTATCGCTGCTCGGTTTTAGTAAGTTCATTTATATATTCCTCGAGCTCATATTTAGTGTTCCTCCAGGTAAAATAGGAGTACGATTGATTGAACCCGGCTTTTGCCAGTCTTTCCATAAGACGGGGGCGGGTGAAGGCTTCGGCAAGGAAAATGATCTCAGGATGCACTTTTCTCACTTCTGCTATCATCCATTGCCAGAACGGAAAAGCCTTGGTATGAGGATTATCAATACGGAATATGGTAACTCCCTGTTCGATCCAATAGTCGACTACGCTTTTAAGCTCCTGCCATAGGTTTTCCCAGTCATCAGTTTCGAAATTTATGGGTAGTATATCCTCATACTTTTTAGGGGGATTTTCAGCGTATTGAACAGAACCGTCGGGGCGCCATTTAAACCATTGAGGGTGTTCTTTAACGTAAGGATGATCCGGAGCGCATTGATAGGCTATATCCATGGCAAGTTCAATATCGAATGTTCCGGCTGTTTTTACCAGGTCTCTGAAGTCTTCGAGTGTGCCAAGTTCGGGATGAATGTCTTTATGCCCGCCCAGTTTATTGCCTATAGCCCAGGGCGAACCAGGTTCACCGGGTTCTGCTGTAAGGGAGTTGTTCTTCCCTTTTCTGTTTTTTTCGCCGATAGGATGGATTGGAGGCATATATAATACATCGAACCCCATTTTAGAGACCCTGGGAAGCAGTGCTTTTACGTCACTGAAAGTGCCGTGTTTGCCCGGAGTAGGAGATGCTGAACGTGGAAACAGTTCATACCATGTGCTGAATCCCGCTTTTTTGCGCTCTACTTCAATTTCGAAGATATGGGGATAAATGGTATCGAGCGTACTGTCATGATGATCGTACATGATCGCCGCCAGTTCGTCGCCGGTAGCAAGGTTAAGCAGTGATTCTGTGTTCTCTGAACTATTGAGCCTGCCAGCCCAGTCAAGCAGGGAGCTCTTATCGGTCCCCTCAGCTATTGACGCCGCGCGCTGGAGCAATTCTGCCCCGATCTGCAGTTCAACGGTTATATCCTGCCCGGCTTCGGCTTTTTTCCGCAGACCTTTTCTCCATGTTTCAAAATGATCTATCCAACCCTGGACCTGGAATTCGTAAAATCCGGTGCTTAAAGGTTCGAGACTGGCTTCCCAACGGTCATTTCCCCGGTGTTTCATCGGAAGTTCAATCCATTGGTTGGCATTTCTGGGGCTTACCAGCACACTGGCGCCAACTTCGTCATGTCCATCGCTGAATATATCCGCAGAAATAATAATCTCTTCATCTATCGCAGCTTTTGCGGGAAATTGTCCTCCTTCTATGCAGGGAGAAACGTTGGTTATGATAACTCTTTTTCTTCCGGTGGAATGAATCATAAGAATGTTTTATAGTAGATAGATACCTGAGCATACCATAATGCATACTCACCCCAACAACTTTACTTCGATGCTAAAAGTTTGAGAAAAAATAATATACATAAATAGGGGTATCTGGATTTTTAAGTGTATTAAATGAAAACAGCATGTATAAAGCACTTATCTTTGAGGAAAACCTGAAGCAGTTTCATTTGGAAATACATGCTGTTAACGAAATAGAATTACTACGCCGGGGCGACGAGCATACGTTTGAGCGGATTTTTAAATCGTATTTTAAAAGCCTTCATTCGTTTGCATGGTCTTTTTTGAAGGATGAAACTATGGCCGAAGAAGTGGTACAGAACGTCTTTTGCCGGATATGGGAAAAAAAGGAACTTCTTAATACCAGCGGATCTTTAAAAGCTTACCTGTACAGGGCAGTTCATAACGAAAGCCTTAATTACCTTAAACATCAGAAAGTGAAGGCCGCATACCGCGATCAATACCTTGATAGTTTCGAAGAAGCACAGGGGCATACTGCAGAAAAAGTTATCGGCAAAGAACTGGAGCGAAAGATTGCTGCCGCTATTAACGAGCTTCCGCAGCAGTGCCGGATCGTGTTTCAGATGAGCAGGTTTGAACATCGTAAATATCATGAAATTGCCGACCAGCTGGGTATTTCGATTAAAACAGTAGAAAACCATATGGGTAAAGCCCTTAAGCTCATGCGGCTTAAGCTGGTCGAATTTCTGCCTGTTCTGATGCTTTTATTCTTTAACTACTGGAAGAATTAATGATGAAAGAGAATAGTTCAATAGACGAGGGGTTACTGGTTAAATATCTTCTGGAGGAAGTAACAGACGACGAGGCTGAGCGTGTACGGAAATGGCTGGAACAAAGTGAGAGTAACCGGCAGTATTTCGGCCAGTTTAAACAGATATGGGATAATAGTTTGCTGCTGGCAGCCGAAAACCCGGCTGATGAAAATGAAGCCTGGACAAGGTTCAGGGCCAGGGTTCAGCATGCCGGGCCTCAGAATACCGGGAGCGCCGGCAGGTTTGGCTGGATTCGGATAGCCGCCGCGGTGCTTCTTTTTACCGCAATGGGCTGGTATGGAATATCCTATTACCGAAGTGCTATCGATGTTTCTATGCTTCAGGTAAGCAGTGCTGATCATACTGTTACCGATACGCTGCCAGACGGATCTGTTATTATGCTGAACAGAAACAGCCGTCTTAGTTATCCTTCACGTTTCAAGGGAGACAAACGATTGGTGAGCCTGGAGGGCGAAGCTTTTTTTAATGTCGAGAAGGATGCTTCAAAACCTTTTGTTATCAGCATCAACGATGTTACCGTAACGGTTAAAGGCACTTCCTTTAATGTGAAAAGCAGGAATGCAGAAACAGAGATAATCGTAGAATCAGGTGTGGTGCAGGTAAGCCGTAAGGAAAAGCTCGTGGAATTAAAAGCTGGCGAACGTGTGAAAATAAGGAACGGGAAAAATGAACTGCTAAAGGAGCATAATACCGGTAAACTTTATAATTATTACCGCAGTCATAAATTTGTTTGTGAAAGCACGCCTGTTGCCGAGCTGGCTGAATTATTCGAAGAGGTATATAATGTTGAAATTGTGCTGGCTGATCCTGCAATTGCATCAAAACAGATCACAACCGTGTTCGGGGAAGAGCCGATTGATGATAAAATGACGATAATTGCACAAACGTTTAAGCTAAATCTTCGGCATGAGGGCAACCGGTATATTCTTAATTAGTCGGCAACATGATTATGCTCGTCAGCGGCTGATATGTTTAAGGCTATTTTTACTAACCGTAATTTGTATAGCCGGTGCCGGGAAATCGTTTTCACAGGGATATCTTAGCAAACGGATCACAGTGCTGGCGCAACATAAGCCCCTTGGAGTTGTTCTGCAGAATATAGCCGAAGGAGCAGGATTTAGCTTTTCATATAGTTCTGATATAATTCCCGGCGATAGTATCATTTCGTTATCGGTCAATAACAGGCCGGTAAGAGAAGTTCTGGACGGTTTTTTTCGTGGAAATATAGAGTACCGGGAATCTGGTTCTTATGTTATTCTCCGGTATGCGCCGTTCAGACTTAATATGTTGCCGGAGGAGGTAGATCAGAGTAAAAAGATGTTCCAGATCTCTGGTTATGTAAAAGACGAAAGAACGGGGGCAAGGATCAGCAATGCGAGTGTGTACGATAAGATCAATCTCAGATCGGCATTAACAGATGAATACGGATTTTTCCATATTAAAGTGCGGACACCTGATCCGGGCCTGGCACTTACCGTAAGTAAGGAGCTGTATCGTGACACTACGATAATGATCCTGCCGACGGTTAAGGTAGCAGACAGTACTTATACTGAAAATAATTATGCTTCCGATAAAAGTGCAGACCTGGAAAGGACGGCTCTTGGCCGCATGTTTATTTCATCAAAGCAGAAGATCCAGAGCCTGAACCTGGACGGTTTTTTTGCCAACAGCCCATTTCAGGCGTCCCTGATTCCGGGGCTCAGCACGCATGGTACCATGAGCAGTCAGGTGGTCAATAAACTATCGCTTAATGCGATAGGAGGTTATACTGCAGGTGTAAACGGGCTGGAATTAGCTGGTGTTTTTAATATCAATAAAAAAGAAGTGAGGTATGTACAGCTTGCCGGTGTGTTCAATGGTGCCGGCAAATCTGTGGAAGGCCTGCAGGCAGCGGGAGTTTATAATGTAGTGCTGGACGGTGTAAGCGGCGTACAGGCGGCGGGAATAAGCAACGAACTTAAAGGGCAGATCGATGGCGTTCAGCTCGCAGGCATTTATAACCGCGTGCGGCAGGGGATGAGAGGCGTGCAGGTTGCAGGAATATCCAATCTTGTTCAAAAGGATATGGCGGGAGTTCAGATTAGCGGGATTCTTAATGGTGTAAATCAAAGCTCGAAGGGGGTACAGGTATCGCTGATCAACCTTACACGCCGTAGCCATAAGGGAGTACAGCTCGGACTGATCAATTACGCAAAAAACTTAAAGGGCTTCCAGCTGGGACTGATCAATGTTGCCGATAGCTCTTCTGGTTTCGGCTTCGGCTTGATCAACCTCGTTATGAGGGATGCTTATGTTAAGCTGGCTGCAAATTCAAATGAAATTCAGCGGTTTAACCTTGCCCTGAAAACAGGGACCCTGAAATTTTATACCATCCTGCAGGCTGGTGCCAGCGGCGATGATAATGCTAAACTATATTCGTATGGATTTGGCATGGGCAGGCAGGTGCCGGTCTCCGGAAGATTTTACCTGAACCCTGAATTTACCCATTTACAGGTATACCAGGGAACCTGGGATTATACCAACCAGCTGGAAAGGCTCAGCCTTTCGCTGCATTACAAACCTGCCAGATTCATTTCTGTATTTGCCGGTCCGGCTTTTAATGCTTTTTACTCAAATCAGCGTTCAGCGGTTCATGGTTATGGTTTTCTTGAGGCCGATATACGCCATTTCGATATCGGGAAAGCCGATCTTAAAGGATGGCTTGGCTGGAGTGCCGGTATCTCTATTCTCTAGACTGCTTTTTAAAATCCTTTAATGCTTAACAAAAAAAAGGATATCATGCGTAGGGGTACATCCGCCTTCTGTTGTATCAATCTAAACAGACAACATGAAGAGTAGTAACTGCCATAATTTATTTTTTTCCCTTAAGGTAACTTTTTACCGGTCAGGCTCATCTGACATTAACCCGGAAATTCAACTGCCGGCTGCATTTTTAATACTTGAAAACACCAATACACACTAAGATCAATAAATAATATTCATGAAACCTTTTAAACTAATTACAATGCTCATTGCATACATATTAAGTGTGCAATGCTCTTATGCTCAGAAAAAAGTGACGATAAGCGGGCATATCAGGGATGCTGCTAACGGGGAGATCCTGCCGGGAGCAATCGTTACGGCTAAGCCGCAGGGACTGCGATCGCCATCTAACGACTATGGCTTTTACTCTATCAGCCTGGTCCCCGGTGAGTATACCCTGAACTATGCAAGTCTGGGTTTTGACACGCAGGAACATCTTGTGAGATTAACCAAAGACACTGTAATATCAATCAGCTTATCAGCAACAGCGAAGATGATTACTGAGGTAGTGGTAACTGCCGGGCGTAATGCTGAAAGTGTGCGTTCGCCTATTACGGCAACGGCACTTTCCATCAATAAAATAAAACAACTTCCCCCGATGCTGGGAGAGGCTGATATAATTAAATCTTTCCAGCTGATGCCAGGTGTAAGTGTCGTAGGCGAAGGTTCTTCGGGATTTAATGTGCGTGGCGGGGGGGTAGATCAGAACCTTATCCTGATGGATGAAGCACCCCTGTATTTTACATCCCATTTATTCAACCTGTTTTCTGTGACTAATCCTGACGCCATGCGGGATGCAACGCTCTATAAATCGGAAATGCCGGCAAGGTATGGCGGCCGCCTTTCTTCCGTACTCGATACCAGGATGAAAGACGGGAACAACCAGGACTGGAAATTCACCGGCGGACTTGGCCTTATAGCAAGCCGGTTCACTGCCGAAGGCCCGATCGAAAAGAACAAAAGTTCAATGATCATCAGCGGCAGAAGATCGTATACGGACCTGATAACCAAACAGTCTTCAGATCCTGCAATAAGTGATAATTCGATCTATTTCTATGATCTCAGCGCCAAGCTTAATTTTACGCTTTCAGACAAAGACAGGTTGTTCCTTTCAGGATACTTCGGTAAGGATAATATAGAGGTTGCAAAACGTTTCGGAATGAAATGGGGGAACGGAACCGGTACTGTACGCTGGAATCATGTATTCAGTCCTCGTTTATTCTCTAATACAAGCCTGATCTATTCTGATTACAGATATGAGCTCGCCTCTATGGGCGACCCGAGCACAAGTTTTACCTGGAAGGCAGGAATTCTTGATTATGCAGTGAAGAATAGTTTTAACTGGTACTTAAGTTCGGGCAGCAGGGTTTATTTCGGACTTGAAGCAGCCCTGCATGACTTCAGTCCGGGAAAAGCTTTTCCTCTCAGCGAAAAGTCAATATTTAATGATATCGTAATGCAGGGCGAAAGGGCCGCTGAATACAATCTGTATTGGGATCACGACTGGAAATTAAATGATGTGCTGAGCTTGGAATATGGATTAAGATACTCGCTTTTCCAGAGCCTGGCAAACGGGAATACCGTAATTTACGATTATGAAGGACATCCGGGAAAGCGGAAACTACCGTATAACCCCCGAAATTTCAGCGACTGGGAAACCATAAAATGGTACAATAACCTGCAGCCGCGTATGGCTGTTAAAGTGCAGGCCGGTGCGGCCGCTTCGATCAAAGCATCCTATAGCCGCACGGCACAGAACCTGCATCTTATATCCAATACTGTTTCATCGAGTCCGCTGGATATGTGGACTCCGAGTTCCTATAACGTATCGCCGGAAACTGCCGACCAGTTTTCTGCAGGTTATTTCAGGAATTTCAAGAACAATAAATACGACGTTTCGGCAGAAATATATTACCGCCTGCTCTACGGACAGATCGATTTTATTAACGGTGCAGAAACACTCCTGAATGACCACCTGGCGGGCGATATGGTATTTGGGAAGGGAAGAGCCTACGGTGCCGAGTTTTTTATAAGGAAAAACGAAGGAAGATTAAATGGCTGGCTGAGTTATACGCTGTCCAGAGCTGAACGTAAAACGGAATTGTATAACGACTATTATCCCGTAAGGCATGATAAAACACATGCTGTTTCATTGGTGGCTGTTTACCAGCTGAAACCCAGGATAAGCCTGTCTGGTACCTATAACTTCGCCTCTGGTACTCCAACAACACTGCCAGACAGCAGGTTTGAATTTGAGGGCATTCCGGTCCAGTATAATTCAGGAAATTTTCGTAACAACTACCGTATACCTGCTTACCACAGGCTCGACCTTGCTGCCACATTTAAGGGTAAAGAGGTTCCCGGCAGACGGGTAAACAGCGAATGGGTGGTTTCTTTATACAATGCTATGGCCCGCCGGAACCCTTTTTCTTTGTACCTGCGCCAAAGTGAAGAGAACAGGCAACAGCTTGAAGCAGTGCGGTTTTCCGTATTCGGATCTGTTATCCCTTCTGTAACCTGGAACTTCAAATTTTAACTTAATGACTATTCTTAAAATGAAAACACTCAATATACTGTCAGTAATATTTTTTTCGCTTTTTCTTTTTTCGTGCGAAGATGCGATAGACATAGATCTTAAAGAGGGAAAACAGGCCTTAGTCGTGGAAGGCTGGCTTACGAATAAGCCGCAACCGCACTATGTTAAATTGTATTATACTGCTGCCACTTCGGCGAATGCAGAGTTTCAAATGGTTGCCGGGGCGTCTCTTACCCTGAAAGACGATGCCGGAAATTCAGAACAGCTGCGGGAGGTAAGTCCTGGAAAGTTCGAAATTTCGTCAATTCATGGTGTGGACGGCAGGGTATATACCCTGGATATCAGCACCCCTGATGGTAATTATGAGGCGGTGGCACTAATGAAACGTATCTCTGTAACACCTGATTCCCTCACGTTTAAGTACGAGGAAAAATCTGCGATTTATGAATACGAAGGATATTACCCCAGGATATCCGGGCAGGAACTTGAGGGAAAGGGAGATTATATGCAGATAAGGCTTTATAAAAATGGGAAGTATCTGAACAGTGATGGCGATTTCAATCTGTTTGAAGACAAATGGGTCGACGCTAATTATATTGATAATGCGGAGCTGGCCGTAGAACGTCCGTTTAGCAAAAGTGATACTATCAAAGCAGAGGTATGGTCGCTTACGGAAGATTCTTACCGGTTTTGGGTTGATATACAGACTCAGCTGCAGAACGGGCAGTTATTTGCCTCTCCGCTGGCCAACAGCAGGACGAATGTAAAGAAAGTCAGTGCCGGTGCGAGAGATGTTATAGGGTATTTCGGTGCTTCTCTGGTGACTTCAGCAGAAGCAGAGATTAAATAATGATCCTGATTCAAAGCCGCTGCTAAATTCAATAAAATTTTCAAAGAGTAGGGGTATAGTCCCGGTCTGTTGTAATAGGTTAAAGATTATATATAATGAAAACACTATTTAATAAGAAACGATTTTATGCAGCGGCTTTATTCTTTATCAATTCGCTTGTGGTTCCGGCTTCTGCGGATGCACAACCTGCAGATAGCATAGGCCGCCTTAACATAGGGCTGGCATACCCGATAAGTACCAACGGGAGAGAAGCTGCTCAGTATACAAATGTTTTTTCTTTCAACGTGCTTACAGGCGTTTCAAAAGAAGAAAAGGCATTTACTTTTGCCGGGATCAGCAATATTATCAGGGATAAGGCCGCCGGACTGCAATTTGCGGGCATCTCCAATCATATCCGGACTTCATCCCGGGGTGTGCTCTTTGCAGGTATCTCGAATTTGTCGGGTACGAAAACAGAGGGACTGCAGTTTGCAGGTATATTGAACCACGCAGATACGATTAGGGGAATCCAGTTTGGGGGCCTGCTGAACCATGCGAAGTCTGTGGAAGGAATACAGTTTGCCGGGCTGTCTAACGTAGTAAAAGGAGATATAAAAGGGATTCAGTTTGCCGGACTGCTTAATAAGGCTAAAGATATTAAGGGAGGCCAGTTTGCCGGCCTCGTAAACAAAGCCGGAAAGGTAAAGGGATTTCAGTTTGCGGGGCTTGTTAACATAGCCGATAGCAGTGATACTCCCATTGGTCTTATAAATATCATCAGAAATGGTGAAAAGAGTATCGGATTAAGCTTTGACGAGATCCAGTCATCTGTACTTTCTTTCCGCTCCGGAGGAAGGGTTTTGTATGGCATACTGGGAATAGGGTATAACTGGAAAGCAGACAAAGATAACCTGCTGGTTGCCGAGGCTGGCTTTGGTGCCCATTTATCATTATCGCCTGCTTTCAGAATTAATACGGAGCTGGTATCAAGTTATCTGGAAGACTGGAAAGAGGGGGAATACTTTAAGAACAGTATAAGGGTACTTCCGGCCTTGAAGTTTTCAGGATTAGAAGTGTTTGCAGGCCCCTCTTTTAACTTTTCCAGTACTGATACCGAATATGGTAAAAAGCTGGTTAAAAATGACGTATGGAATGATACAAACGGAAATCAGCTTCATCAGTTGTTTGTTGGTTATACCGCCGGAATACAGCTGCATTTGTAGTTGTTGATTTGCATGATGTTAAGGAGCGGAAAGCTCTGTAATCGTCCGCGTTTGCAAACGCGGACGATTAACGATTTACCGGCAAACGTTTAACTCAGTACCGTAAAGCTTATATTTGGTCATTCCACCCTCGTCCAGGTTTCCGTCTTACCGATCAGGCTTATCCCGAAAAACGCTCTTATCTTAAGCTTAGACCGCCCGTCAAGCGACATCTGGCAGTTGTATGATTTGCCATTTTTGGGATTATAGACAGAGCCGTCGGTCCAAAAATTATCACTCTTGTATCTGAAGCCAAGCAGGAGATCTTTACCAATCAGCGGCTCTTTCCGCTTTTCTTGGGAAGGATTATGGATGTCCTTCTTTATATTTCCCTTTTCGTCAGCCGGTTCTTTAAGCCAGACCAGTTTCCCGAAATACTTATTGCCCTTTTTATAGATCTCGATCCGGCCGCTGCCGTGACCGCTCTGCCATTTGCCAAGCACATCATCGGAATTTTGGGCCATCAGACCGAGAACAGGTATGAAAATAATGGATATAGCAATGATTAATGATTTCATAATCAATAATAAAAGGGTGGTAGCGGCCTTCATGGAACAGAAAACGATTGTTTTAAGAAACAGGTTTCCTGCTGTCAGGTTAAATACTCAGTTCAATTTCTTTACCGGTAAGAAAAAGGTATCCGTTTTGAAAGTCATGCAGGAATTCAACGGGAAAAGTACCGATAAGGCTGCCGTCAGCATTGCAGAACTGTTTTTTTCCTTCAGCTTCGAAACAGAATTTCTGGCTAAGTGTGACATCATTCCATACCGCAGGGTTATTCTCATCTTTTGCAAAGCCGCATTTTGTCAGCCAGGCCTCTGTTAAAGGAATGGATAATACTTCGTAGAACCGTATTCTGAAATGATATCCCTGCCGGGGCACGAGCATTTCTGCTATAATAGTATCCTTGTGTATCTCATCTATAGATACTATTCCCTCTTCATTTTCCCTTGGACTTATCTTTATTATATTACCTGGTCTGAGTCTTTTAATATTCATTCCTGATCGTTGTTGGTGTAAACATTATTTTAAAGCGTCAAAACTATATTTTGCATCGCTCCAGAATTCATCCAGAGCAAGTATGTTTGATTTGAAAAAGGATATAAGGGTATGCCAGTCCTGTTTCCTGAATATATTAACAGGCTCTATTGTTTTGATTATCTTACTGATCTGCCTCCCGTTCTCATCCTGGCTGTCCTGCAGCCATTCCCATCCATCAGTATAGTTTTTAAAAAGCGTTTTCAGCTCGAGGAACTGTTCGAAAAATAATTCGCGGATGCCGGCATCCGGATGTGTGAGTTCTATTGCAATGGAAGCCTGCTGCCTGTCTGCGTCCATCCTGAAGTGGATATGCCTTATTCCGGTCTTATAATTTAACCAGTTTACCTTCATGCCCTCGGCAGACAGCAGGGGCGAAAGGTAGTTTCCCAAAGTTGTCCAGAACTCCCGCCTTATTTGTGATGCCTCTTCGCGTGTATACATTTTAATAACCTTGGTAAATATAACAGCTGACCTGTATCAGACACAGATGAGATAACAATATTTCGCGATTTATGTTATGACTCAAACTATCCTGTTATTGTATTATCTTCCTTTTTAACCTCTTCAGGGACGTAAAATTTGTAATACACAAGTCCGGTGAGGGTCAGCAGTATTCCCAGTACAGAAGGCTGAGGGGCTGTATAAAGGGTTGTAAACATGAACATTCCCTGTATGATCAGTACAATGATCAGGGTAAAAGGATATCCCCATACTTTATACGGCCTTACCATATCCGGATATTTTTTTCTGAGTATAAATACCGATGCAAAGGTAAGCACATTAAAAACCGAAGAGGTGAACGAAAAGAAGTCAATAACAGCTTCATACGCATTTTCGGCCATTGCAGAGAAGAGGATAAGCACAGATGCCCAGACCGCCTGCGCTATCAGCGCATTATTGGGGGTCTTATAGGAGGTACTCACTTTTGCAAGCGGAGCGAAGAAAAGCTTGTCCCTGGCCATGGCATACCACGTGCGGCTTTTTACCAGGATCTGGGTGTTTACATTTCCGAATGTGCTAACCATAATAACAAATGAGATCAGCAATGCGCCTGCAGTACCGAGTACTACCTGCATGGAATCAACAGCAACACCTTTAGATGCTCCCATTTTAACCGGCCCCAGCAAGTTGAGATACGCCGTATTGATTAACAGGTAAAGCATCATAACCAGACCGATACCTGCAAAAAGAGAAAGAGGGAGGTTTTTTCCCGGCTTTTTTACTTCTTCAGCAACATACGTTGCACCTTCCCATCCGCTGTAGGCAAAAAATCCATAACGCATGGCGGTGAAAACAGATAGTAATCCGGCCCAGCTCAATGGATTGTCTACCGGGTCTGTAAAGTTTTTTGCGTGTATCCCTGTCGAAAAGCTTATTGCAACGATCAGCACCAGTACCAGGATCTTCAGCAAGCTAAAGATATTTTGCAGCATACCGCTGAACTGGATACCGAATGAATTGGCAGCGGTTAATACAAAAACAAGTATTATAGCGGTGAGGGCAACAAAATATCCGGATATACCCGGGAAAAGTACAGATAACAGCGTCTCTGAAAAGAATAATGCTACTGCAGCAATTGAACCGGTCTCTGATACGAAGAACATGGCCCATCCCCTTAAGAAGGTTACTACAGGCGGATAAGCAGCTTTCAGATAAACATACGGCCCGCCAGACTTCGGCATCATGGCAACCAGCTCTGCATAACATAAAGCACCAAGTATAGTAGCGATGCCGCCGAGAATCCAAACCCCGTAAAACATGCTCACAGACGCAGTGATGAACATAATAGGGGCGGGGGTCCTGAATATTCCTGACCCGATTATCCGGTTTACTACGATAGACAAGGTTTCTTTCAGCCCCAGTTTTCTTTCAAGCTCAGAGGTATCCTCGTGCGACTGCTTATTCTGCATCAAAATATATAAAATTTAAGGAATGAACGGCTGTGTTCGGTTCTGCAACCCTTGTGCGGAAAGGTACGATGAAAAAATCATTTTTCAATTGAGAGAAAAGGGCAGATTTGAGAAAATAGCAAACAGGAGTTTACATTTGCTAAAATTATTAGTAGAATTGCTTTTTGAAAAATGAATATCAGGTGAGCGAAAATGTAAAATATAAATAATGGTTTTACTGATATTTGTATTTACCGTTTCGCCGGCGATTTATGATTTCAAAACATTCTTTAGGGTAATATTAAACATGGTAAGATATTTATGAGGGTTCTTCATACTGCGGACTGGCACCTGGGGAAAAAGCTGGAGCAATGCGAGCGGACGGAGGAGCAGCAGGACTTTTTAAACTGGCTTATTGAAAAGCTCGATGCAGAACGTATCGATGTATTAATAGTAGCGGGAGATGTATTTGATACCGGTACTCCGTCTAATACGGCGCTGGAACAATATTATCGCTTTCTGAGGCAGGTAAAGAATACCGGTTGCCGCGAGGTGATCATCATCGGCGGCAATCATGATTCAATAAGTACGTTAAATGCGCCGAAAGAACTGCTCCGGTATTTCAATATTCACATTATCGGTGGCGTACCTGAGCAGTTTACGGCTCAGATCATTACTATACCCGGAAGTTCCGGAGAACCTGAACTGGTAGTTTGTGCCGTACCTTTTCTGCGCGATAAGGATATCCGGCTTTCTATCAGCGGGGAAACAGGGGCGGAGAGGGAATCGAGGATCAAAAGAGGTATTTGCGATCATTATAATCGTTTTAAAGAACATATACAGCACTACAAAGTTGCCGGAGTGCCGGTAATCGCTACCGGGCATCTGTTTGCGGCCGGATCAAGCACCTCTGAGAGTGAAAAGGAAATTCATGTCGGCAATCTCGGGCAGGTCTGCGGCGACCAGTTTCCGGAAGAATTTGACTATGTGGCACTGGGGCATATTCACCGGCCGCAGATAGTTAACAGAATGAGTCATATACGGTATTCAGGCTCCCCCATTCCCTTAAGCTTCTCCGAAACTGAGGATAAAAAGCAGGTTCTCATACTGAATTTCAATGAGGGAAAACTGGATGGCATTGAGGAACACGAGGTGCCCTGCTGCAGGAAACTGATTCGTATAAAGGGCAGCCTTGACGAGATTGCAACTAAGCTTATGTTGCTTGAAGATCATAAACTGAAATATCCCGCCTGGATTGAAGTGCAGGTGGAAACAGAGTTTTTCATCCAGGACCTGGAGGAGCGTCTGGTTAAGCTGAAGGACGGAAAAGAGTTCATTCAGCGGTTTTTTGCCAGGCAGATAAAAATCAGGACGGTTCGTAATCTTGATGAACAGACAGCCGATCTGCTGACCTTGAACGATCTGGATACCAGGGATGTTTTTTTAAAGAAATGTGAGGCCGAATTCCCTGCAGAAGACCACGCTGGTTTGCTTCAGACATTTAACGAAGCCTTAGAGGAAATGGCACAAAGGGAAAGCAGGGCATGAAGATAGTCAGTGTTAAATTTTTGAATATTAATTCTTTAAAAGGAATTAACGAGATAAGGTTCGACAGGCCTCCGTTTACTGAAAGCGGTTTATTTGCCATAACCGGACCTACGGGAGCTGGAAAGACTACCATTCTTGACGCTATCACTGTAGCTCTTTATGGCAGGGTGCACAGGCATAATAAAGATGTAACCGAAATTATGACCCGCCATACGGCCGAATGTTTTTCAGAGGTCGAGTTTGAAGTTAAAGAAACTATATACCGTGCAAAGTGGTCATTGAGACGGAGCAGGGGAAAAGTAGAGGGGGCGCTCCAGGGGCATAAAATGGAGCTTTCGCTCGCCGCTACCGGGGAGTTTATAGGCGGGCATACGCTCGCCTCTGTGCAGCAGGAGATCATTGCAGTCTGCGGCCTTGACTATAACCAGTTCCTGAGGTCAGTGATGCTTTCACAGGGAGATTTTACCCGCTTTTTAAAAGCAGATGATAATGAGAGGAGTGAACTGCTGGAGAAAATTACCGATACGGCAATATATTCAGAGATCTCCAGGTTTGTTTTTGAGAAACAAAAAGCAGAAAAAGAAAAGCTGGAAGCGCTGAGATCCAGGCTGGACAATGCCGCTGTACTTTCTGAAGATGAACAGACCGGTTATATTCTGCATATCGAAGGGTTAAAGGCCAGTGAGATGACCTCTAAAGCGGAGCAGGCGGCCCTTACCGCGAAAATAAACTGGCTCAGCAACCTTGAAAAGCTGAAGGAGAGAAAGCAGGTATTAACAACAGAACTTGCGCAGCAGCGGGGGGTGCAGGAAGAAAATCAGCCGGTGTTCACCCGGCTGGCTGCACATAATAAAGCACTTTCTTTTAAGTCACTGCTGTTTGAAATAGACTCGGCCAGGGGACGCGCGAAAACACTTGATTCAGAAATTTCTCAACTAGGCGAACAGCTTCCTTTATACCAGGAGGAAGCCGCTGCTGCCGCAAACGAGACCGAGGCAAAACTGAAGGCACTTGCAGCTGCAGAGAAGCAGTTAACAGAAGTGGAACCTGTATTTGATAAAGTAGTTCAGCTTGATTCCGGCATTGAACACCTGCTTGGGCAAACCCGTAATTATAAGGTACGGGTACAGGCGTCGGAGACTGTAGTGAATGATCTGATAAGGCAGGAGGAAGAAAAAAAGCTTCGCATACAGCAGCTGGAAGCAAGCCTGAATGAATTGGAGCTATGGCTGCAGGAGAATGAACAGGACAAGGAGCTGCAGAAGAAGCTGGTCCAGTTCAGGCAGTTCAGTAAAGAATTGTCTGAGATCAGTTCAGTTATAGATCTTGCTGTTAAAGAGGACCTTCATTACCGGCAAGAGGAAGCGCTGGAGAGGAAGGCGCTTGCCGGATTTTCAGAAAAAGCGGAGGAATTGAGAAAGGAGCTCCGGGAGCAACAGCAGGCTTTAACTAAACTGAGCATTGAATCTGCTGAGATCAATAAGGTCGGGAACCTCGCTCAGCTGGAAGCAGAAGCCGGAGATCTCCCGGCTCTTATAACAAAATGCGAACAGCAGTATCGCCTTTCTGTTTCGGTAAACAAGAGTCGCAGCGATCAGGAGGAGATAAGTAAAAATATCCTTCAGTTTCAGCAGCTGTTTGAGGAAAGAACTGCAGCGCTGAATGAACTTGAGAGTAAGAAAATACAGGCCGAAGCCAATCTCGCTGATCTGAGGCAGCTGGTAGAGCTGCAGCAGCGGATAAAAAAATATGAAAACGACAGGATGCAGCTCAGGCCGGATGAAGCCTGTCCTTTATGTGGTTCGGTCCATCATCCATACATAGAAGGCAGATACCACGATGAACTCAACGAGTCTGAACGCAGAAGGAATGGACAGGAAAAATATGTTGCCGAACTCGTTCGCGAATACAATTCCGGAAACCTTGAGCTCAACTCCCTTGCCGTTAATCTAAACAACAGGAAAGAACAGCTCGCTGCTCTTGTATCTGCGCAGAAAGAGCTCCTGGCTGAATTTGATCAGATTAATGCCCGGTTACCGAAACCCCTTGATATAGAAAGGCCCGAAACCATCGCCGCTATTATAAGCCGGAAAAAGCAGCAACTGCAACAGTTGGAAAAGGATATCGTACAGGCCCGCACCCTGAGGGAATCGATAAATAATAAGCAGATCGAAATTGCTTCATCAAGGGAAAAGCTGATAGTTGCAGAAAATAAATATGAGGCTACCCTTGAACGTATACGCGTCTGCGAAGAGCATAAAAGCAGGGCCTTGCAGCTGGCTGATGGTAACAGGGAGAAAAAAGAGGCCGTACAAACAGAACTGATTAAGTTGCTTAATATCTATGATATAAGCATTGATATTGATCAGCTAAGCACTGCAGAGGCTGTTTTTGAGCAGCGTTCAAAAGATTATAACAAGGCGCAGGAAAATCTTCAGCAGCTGAAATTGGACCATAGAGAGCTCATTACCTCGTTGAAAAATGCCGGCGATGTTCTTGCGGCGAAACTGGAAGAACAGCAAGGATTGATCAGTGAATCCAAACATCTGCAGGCCAGTCTTTCAGGAATCCAGGAAGAGCGTCAGTTATTGTTCGGGAATAAAAATCCATCTGTAGAACGCGAACTTTTTAGTACCCGGCTCAGAGATCTGAGAAGAGATCTTGAAAAGGCAAGGGAAGAATTTCATGAGAAAGAAGAGCTGGTTAAATTCACTGCTTTGCGGTTAAGCCAGTTAAAGGCCGAATACGCGCTTTCAATACAGCATTGTAAAACGCAGGAACTGACGTTGCTTACTGATCTAAAAAAGGCCGGGATCGAATCTGAGCAGGTTTTACGGTCTCTCTTCATGCAGGAGGACGAGGCAGAGCGCGCCGGAACGTTGCAAATGAATATAGAAACTAAGTTAGCAGCAGCAGTCCGGCAGCTCGAACATGTTGATAATGAGCTTGAAACAGAGATAGCGAAAGCGCTATCGTCTGAATCTGAGGAAGAATTAAGGGGACAGATTGATGCGCTCGACGGACTTATATCAGGATTAAACCAGGAAATAGGAAGGTTGAACCAGATTCTTGAAGAAGATAACAGGCTGAAACTGCGTTTTGCAGAGGTCGCCGCCCAGGCAGAAATTCAAAAGAAGGAAGTTGAAAGATGGTCAAGGCTTACAGGCCTGATAGGGTCTGCGGATGGTAAGCGGTTCAGCCGGTTCGCCCAGGGGCTAACTCTTGCACGTCTTACGGAACTCGCAAACAGGCACCTGCTTAAGTTGACAGATCGTTACCAGATCTTGAAAAGCCGGGAGAAAGACCTTGAATTACTTATTATTGACA
>Ga0265780_10002453_pt1 | contig 25094 bp, 22 predicted proteins | sample P1T30metagenome_FD_192432 | JGI IMG/M metagenome (GOLD analysis project Ga0265780, IMG submission 192432) | Plant litter microbial communities from East Loma Ridge, Irvine, California - P1 T30 | ecosystem: Environmental > Terrestrial > Plant litter > Unclassified | place: USA: California... | reverse complement strand
TGCCTTCGATCACATTGTACGAACCGCCGGTGTAGATACCGAGCACCCATTTGGTGCCGGCGCCGATCTTGCTGCCGTCGACGTCGAAACCGATGATGCTGACGTAGTTGCCACGGTTGTCCCAAGCCGTCTTGTTGGTCGAATTGGCAGGCGGCACGATTTTGGCGCCCCACTTCGTGGTCGACACCCAGTAGATGCGGCTGCTAGCGGTGCCGCTGGCGGTGGTCCTGATGCCACCTGCATAGGTGCCAGGCGCCACGAACACAGTGGTGCCGGCCTTGGTCGCGGCCTTGGCGGCGCGCGCCAGCGTCTTGAACGGTGCGGCCTTAGTGCCGGCGGCAGTGTCCGAGCCGGTTGGCGAGACATAGAAATTGTTCGGGGTGGTCGGGATGGCGGCAGCATTGGCCGACGTGGCGGCGGCCAGCAAAGCGATGGCGGCAGCGGCGCGGGTGACGTTGGTACGGATCGAAGCGAAGGTAGCGAAGGTTTGCATAAATGTGTCTTAGCCTAATCAAACAATGTAATCCTTTGAGCGTAGGAAACTTCCTAAGTTCAACTTTTTTTGGGAAATATTTTTCTGCAGGAACTGACTTTGTTAGGGCAATATGCTTATAGAAACAGCATACTCAGCAGTTTCCTACCGAACACAGCAGCGGCTCGAGCGGACGATCGGACGAAGGAGGCATGCCTGCGCACGCACTGGATGCGCGTGTGAAACTTGCGCAGGAGCCGGGGCCCGCAAAGGCCGGATGAAGGAGAGCTAACGAGTAATTAATTCGCAGAGGAAAGTAGAACGGATTCTTACGCTGCTGGTAGCTGCGTGGCTTGCTGGCCGTCGGCGCTGGCTGCTGCCGGCGTGGCCTGGGGCGACGCGTCGGATGAGGACGCGGCGTCCTGATAGCCGTTGAGATTGAATTCGTTCGATGCCGGGGTGCTGCCGTCGGCGGTACGTGTGGCCGGCGCGGCAGCAGCGACGCCGTTGTCCATCGGGGCCGGCGCCGGGTCCGGCATGGCCGTTTCCTGCGAGACAGTCTCCGGCGCGGCGGGGCCGGCGTCGATGGTGCCCGCGGCCATGGCGCCCGGTGCCTCCGTGGTCTCGCTGGCCACCGTATCAGCCAGCAACTGCTGGTTGGCGGACTCGTCGACCATACCGCCGCAGGCGGTGAGCAGGACGGCGACGCTGCAGCTCAGCGCGGCCTTGATGCGGAATGACGAAGCGAAGGTCACAGGTTTTTTCATCGGGGAGTTCCTTACCTCAATTAAAGAATGTACCCCTTTGAGTGACGTCAATTTCCTTAGTTCATTCATTCCAGGAAATTTTTCCGCGTAATATCAAATCCCCACGAAATCCTTCCCCTTAGAAATTAGACGCGACCATGATCTAGATCGAACCAAACACGAAACCAAAAGTCGCGCTCAGCAGTCTTATCCCACTGCTACTTAACGCGAGGAGATTTCAATGGGCGAATACATGCAAATCCGGGGCATGCTGCAAGATGGCGAGGCATATGCCGGTCTGATCTTGGGCAAGGATGAACCCGACTACCACCTGGTCCTGCTGCCAGGCGACTCCTCCGAAGTCAGCTGGACCACCGCCGTAGACTGGGCCAGCGGCCACGGGGGCGCGCTGCCGACGCGGCGCGAACTGGCCCTGCTGTTCGCGAACCTGCGCGAATCGTTCGAGCGCAACTGGTACTGGTCGAGCGAGCCGCACGCCACCCGCGCGCAGCTGGTCTGGGGCCAGAATTTCGCAAGCGGCATCCAGACCATCTATGGCCGGCCCTACCGCGGCCATGCGCGCGCGATACGGCGCATCAGCACAGCGGTCTGAGCCGGCAACGCGGGCGGGCCGGGTTCAGGGCTTCGGCACGCTGGAGCGGCCGATGTCCTGCTCCATATTCGCCAGGTACCAGGCGGTCGCGGTCATCAGCGCCACATGGCGGCGCAGGATGTCGGGATCGACCTTGTCCAGCGTGTCGGCCGGCGTGTGGTGGTAGTCGAAATAGCTCGAGGTGTCGACGACCGGCGCGAAGCTCGGCACGCCTGCGCGTTCCAGGCCGGCCAGGTCGCCGGTGGCCAGCACGTCCTGGCGCTGGAACACGTTGGCGCCGATCGGCTGCAGTGCCGCTTGCAGCGGCGCGAACAGCTTGACCGACTGCGGCATCACGCTGGCGCGCAGGCCGAAGGGACGGCCGACGCCGTTGTCGCTTTCGATCGCGCCGAAGTGCTTGCCCGCGTTCGCCTGTTCGGCGGCCAGGTAAGCGGCCGCCCCACGCTGGCCGTTTTCTTCGTTCATCCAGGCGACGAGGCGGATGGTGCGGCGTGGACGGTAGTCGAGCTTCTTGAGCACCTCGAACACGGCCATCGCGCTGGCGACGGCCGCGGCATCGTCGTGCGCGCCCGGCGACAGGTCCCAGGAATCGAGGTGGCCAGAAACGATCACGATCTCGTCCGGTTTCTCGGTGCCAGGCAAATCGGCGATCACGTTGAAGCTGTCGGCGTCCGGCAGGTTCTGTGGGGTCAGCACCAGCTTCATGCTCAGCGGGCCGCGCTTGGCCAGGCGCGCCATCAGCATCGAGTCCTCCGCCGTCACGGCGGCGGCCGGGATACGTGCATTCTCGAGCAGGCCCGACGAACCGGTATGCGGGAGGCGATAGGCGGCGCCGCCGACCGAACGCACCAGCGCGCCGACAGCGCCGAGCTCGGCCGCCATGCGCGGGCCGTTGCGGCGGTAGGCCGAACCTTGTCCATAGGCATGGCCGGCCAGGCCGCGGTCGGCCATGTGCTGGTCGAACGCCACGTCGAACAGGACGATCTTGCCCTTCACTTCCGCGGCACGGGTCTTGAGTTCCTCGAAACTCTTGAGCACCAGCACCGGCGCCACCAGGCCCTCGGCCGGGGTCGCGCCCGAACCGCCCAGTGCGGTCAGCACGACGCGCTGGCTCACGCCATGCGGACGACCCGTGTACTCGACCAGCTCGCCGGTTTCGATGCCGCGCACCCAGTGCGGCACTTTGACTGGTTGCAAGGTCACCTTGGCGCCGAGCTTGCGCATCGCTTCCGCCACCTGGGTCACCGCCGCCGCCGCGCCGGGCGAGCCGGACAGGCGCGGACCGATCAGGTCGGTCATGTCTTCGGTGCGTTGCCAGGCGTAATCGCTGCTCATCGCCGTGTCGCGGATCTTGGCGAGGGCGGCAGGGTCATTGCCGGGGCCGGCAGCCAGGGTCGGGACGCTCAACAGCGCGGCGGCGATGACGCCCATGACGGGAAGGAGGTGAAGACGGAAGCTGCGTTTCATGCGGGAAACCCTTGCTAATTCGAAAGGATTCAAACGATAGCGCATTCGGCAACTTTTCGCTGCTACTTTCTTGCCGTACGTACAGATAGAAAGCGGCGCGCGGGCGCCTTGTTCAGGCCGGCACCAGCCGCACCAGGGTGATCTCGGATGGCGCGCCGAATCGCTTCGGCGGTCCCCAGTAGCCGGTGCCGCGGCTGGTGTACACCCACATATCGCGTACGCGGTTCAGGCCGGCGACAAAAGGCTGCTGCAGCGGAACGAACAGATTCCACGGGAAGAACTGGCCACCGTGCGTATGGCCGGACAACTGCAGGTCGAAGCCGGCCTTGGCCGCCTCCGGCGCGCTGCGTGGCTGGTGCGCCAGCAGCACCTTCACCCCGGCCCCGGACGGCGCGCCACGGACGGCGCGCTGCGGGTCGCTCTTGTGCTCGGGATGAAAATGGTGGGCCGTATAGTCGGCCACGCCGGCGATCACGAGAGAGGCGGCGCCACGCCGGCGCACCACGTGCTCGTTCATCAGCACCGTCAGGCCCAGGCGCCGCACCTCGGCGATCCACTCCAGCGCGCCGGAATAGTATTCGTGGTTGCCGGTGACGAAGAACACGCCGTCGCTCGCCTTCAGTCGCGCCAGCGGTTCGGTATGTATGGCAAGGCGCTGCACGCTGCCATCGACCAGGTCGCCCGTGACGGCGATGGCGTCGGCGCCAAGCTTGTTGACCTTGTTGACGATGGCGTTCAGGTAGGCGCGCTTGATGGTGGGGCCGACGTGGATGTCCGAGATCTGGGCGATGGCGTAGCCGTGCAGGTCGGCCGGCAAGTCCCGGATCGGCACGTCGACCTTCACCACCCGCGCCACCCGCCGCGCGTTGACGTAGCCGATCACGGTCACCGCCAGCGCCACCAGCGGCACGGCCAGTGCGCTTGCATAGCCGATCGCCGGCGTCAGCGCGCCGAAGGGCAGCAACACCAGCAGGACCACATCGCGCAGCAAGGTGGTGACCAGCAGCGACGAGAACAGGCCCATCGACAGCAGGCCGAGCCAGGCGAGCAGGTCCGACCAGCGCCGCCGGCGCAGCGAGGACGACATCAGCCCGACCGGCACCAGGGCGCCGAGCAGGCCCAGCAGGAGGACGCCGGCGGCCGTGCCGGCCAGGCCAAGCCCGAGGTCGGGCAGCAGGCGCATGCCGACATAGACCAGCAGCAAGACCAGCAGGGAGAGGACGATGACGAAACTACGGCTCGGGCGCATGGCAGTGATCGGATGACGTTGGTCGAGCCTAGATGGGGCGGCGGCTGCTGCTTGCAAGGCAGAATGTTACCGACCGAGATGCAGTTGTAAAAAACTGTATTAACGAATGGCACGATTCGGGCCTGGGAATATAGTACGTTCATACCCGGTGTCGCAGTCATCATTCCGATCTCCGCCAGGGTAAAAGGAAAGACCATGTTCAAATCGACAACCCTTGGTGCTGTGCTGCTGGCCGCTGTCGCGGTATCGCCGGCGGCAATGGCCGGTGATCGTGGTACGAACACGGCCGTTGGCGCGGTGCTTGGCGCCGTCGTCGGCCACACGGTCGGCGGCACCGGCGGCGCCGTTGCCGGCGGCGTGATCGGCGCAGCGGTGGGCAACTCCATCAACACCCGCGACGACCGTCGTCATTACGGCCACCACAATGGCTACAACAACGGGTACAACAACGGCTACTACCAGTCGCAACCGGTGTACGTGCAGCAGCGCCCCGTGTATGTGCAACCGCGTCCGGTCTATGTGCAGCCACGCCCGGTCTACGTGGAATCGCGTCCGGTCTATGTCCAGCCCCGCCCGGTGTACGTGCAACCGCGCCCGGTCTACGTCGAGAACCGAGGACGCGGCTGGGATCGTCACGACCGGCGTGACCGCTGGGATCGCGACGACCGCCGCGGTCACCACCACGGCCACGGCCGCTGATCCACGCCGATCCGATGAGCCGCGCACCGCGCGGCTTTTTTTCATCCTCCCTCCGCTAGTTCCCCGCATCGGCGCCATGCGCCAGGTTCGGGGGACACCATGTACGCAGCAGGCACCGTCATCTCGCTGGCCGGCGGCCAGTACCGCTTGCGCGAAGCGCTGGCCGGTTCGGCCTATGGCGTCGTGTGGCGCGCCGACAGCCTGCACGCCAACGGCTGCGTGGCCCTCAAGCTGGTCAACCTGGAACAGATGGAACGCGCACCAATCGGCCTGCGCGCGCGCTGGCTGGCCAGCGCCAGCACCGAGATCGCCTTCCTGCGCGGCCTGGCGCCGTGGGATGGCCGCCACATCGTGCGCCTGCTCGACAGCGGCGAGCACGCAGGCATGCCGGCGATGGCGCTCGAGCTGCTCGACGGCGACCTGGCCGGCCACCTGACCCGCGAAATGGCGCTGGGCCGCACGGTCGCCCCTGCCCGCGCCCTGGCCTGGATCGGCCAGGTCAACCAGGCGCTGGCCAAGGTGCACGCCAGCGGCTGGCGCTATCTCGACCTCAAGCCCGGCAATCTGCTGCTGGACGGGGCGAGCGACGCCGTCAAGCTGGCCGACTTCGGCACCAACCGCCGCCTCGACGACCTGCGCGCCCACACCTACGCCGGCACCGCCAACTGGCAAGCCCCGGAACAGTTCTTCCCCGACGCCGACGGCTACGCCACCGAGGCGCGCACCGATTATTTCGCCCTCGGCGCCCTGTTCTACTATCTGGTCTGCGGGCGCCTGCTGCGCTACAGCAGCGCCTGCGGCCAGGCCTGGCAGGCGCACGGACGCGACGCGGCGGCCAGCCTGCTGGCCGAGCGCCAGGCCCGGCCCGCCGTCCTGCAATCGGACGAAGCGGCGCTGTTCGCCAGCTGCCTGGGCGCGGCCGCAGCACCCGGGCTCGCGCTGCTGCGCGCACTGGTGGCCGAGCTGCCCGCCGACCGCCCGCGCCATGCGCTGGACATCAGCCGGGGTCTGGCGGACATCGTCTCCGCCCTGGGTGCCGAACCGCTGCGGAGCGCGGCATGAGGCGCCCTTTCATCGGCGCCGGCCTGGCCTGGACCCTGCTCGCGCTGCTGTGCGCCGTGCAGCTGCTGGCCCTGATCAAGACGCCGGCCGCCTGGACCCCATCCGAGATCGCCGTGACCCTCGCCCCCGGCGAATCGGTCATGCTGGGCCGCCAGGAACTGGGCGCGCCGCGCGCCGCACCGCGCCAGCTGGTGCTGCGCCGCGGCCGTGACGGCGACTGGCTGCTGCGCAATGCCGAACCGCTGCAGCCTGTCGTGCTGCGCCATGGCGACGCGCGCCAGCGCAGCAGCGACCTGCCGCTCGCGGCCGGCCAGCGCATCCAGGCCGGCGCGCTGCGATTGCAGGTGGTCGCGGCCGAAGCCGGACGCGTCACCCTGCACGACGGCGAACAGACCTGGGACTACGACGGCGCCACCGTGCTGCGCGACGGCCAGCCTCAGCCCGCCTGTCCCGACACCGGCCTGTCGGCGCGCGCGGTGGCGGCCTGGAACCGCTGGCTGCCGCAAGGCGCGAGCCTGGCCCGTCCCCTGAGCCTCGGCGGCCTGCTGTACTGCGGCAACCGCATCGCAGCCGCCGCGATCGAACCCGGCGATGCCCTGCTGCTGCGCCAGGACGACGGCCGCATCGCCCTGTCGGCGCGCGGCGCCCAGCCGGTGCTGGTCTCGAACGGCGCCGGCTGGATCGATGCCGCCCAGCGCGAGCTGCCGCTGGCGGACGCGGATGCCTTCGCCGTCGGGCGCACCCTGTTCACCCTCGCGCGGGATGGCGCCACCCTGCGCCTGTCGCCGTCGCGCCAGGTCGCGCTGTCGGCGGCGCCTGCGAACCAGTTGCCGGCCTCCGTGAGCTGGCGCTGGGAGCAACGCGACCATCTCGCCCTCCCCGCGCCGCCGCCGCTGGCCTGGGCCGCCGCCTGCCTCGTGATGCTGATGGGGCTTGCGTGCATCGCGCCCTTGCTGCGCCAGCGTGGGGGGCGTTCCGATCTTGTGCGCCCGTTCGCAGCAGCCCTGCTGGCCTCCGGCGCCATGCTGCTCCTGGTCACCCAGCGCATCGTCGGCGCCCCCGGCGCCGTCATCTCTTTGCTGCTGGCCTGGGCCACGCTCTGGCTTACCTTGCTGTACCCGCGCCGCGCCTCGCTGCTGGCCTCCAGCGCCGTGCTGCTGCTCGGCGCCGGCTTGCTGGTGCAGCTCGAGATGGGCCTGGGGGCGAGCGACACGGCCTGGCTGCGCCACTTCCAGAACACGACCGCGCTGCTGGGACTCGGCCTGCCGGGCGCCCTGCTGCTGCTATCCTGTTTTGCCCGCGGCGCCGTGTCACGTCCGGTCACCGAGCGCGTGCTGCTCGCGTTCGCCGCGCTCGCGCTGGGCGGCCTGTTGCTGCAAGTGTGCTTCGGCGGCGAGACCGGCGTGTTCGACATCCAGCCCTTCGAGTTCGCCAAGTTCGCCCTGGCCGCGCTGAGCGCGCACTGCCTGGCGCTGGCCACCGGCGGCGCGGCCCACGGCCGCCATGACTGGCGTTTCTGGCTGCGGATGGCGGCCCCGGTGCTGCTGTTCATCTTCCTGCTCGCGGCGGCCCTGGTGCGGGTCGACGATTATTCTCCGCTGCTGCTGCTGCTGGTGTGGAGCGGCGCCATGCTGCTGGCCTGGTGCGCCAGCCATGGACGGCGCGCGGCGCTGGCCTCGGTCCTCGTGGCGGCCGGCCTGCTGGCGGCGGGCGGCGTGACGATGCGCGCCGGCGGCGACCTGCTGGGCGCCTTCGGCTTCTATCCCGAACGCTTCCAGGTCTGGAGCGAGCCGACCATCCACCCGCACACCGGCCAGCAAATGCTGCAAGGCAGCCGCGCCATCGTCCAGGGCGGCTGGCTGGGAGCGGACAATCTGCTCGGTATGGCGGCGCTGGGCGGCGCGGCTGGCGAAGCGCTGGCCATTCCCGCCATCCAGGACGATTTCGCGCCCTCCTTCCTGCTGCACCGCCACGGTCTGGCGGCGGGCCTGGCCTTGTGGACCTTGCAGGCGCTGTTCCTCGCGGCGCTGCTGCGCGCCGCCGCCGGCGCCTGGCGTGGCGCCAATGGGGCCAATGACTTCCGGCGCGCCTGGATCGGCCGCTTCCAGTGCTTCGCCCTGTGCGGCGGCGCGGCCTTCATCGCCGGCCACCTGCTGCTGTCCTGGGGCACCAACCTCGCCATGTTCCCGATCATGGGCCAGCCCATGAGCTTCCTGTCCGCGGGCGGCTCGCACCTGCTGTTTTTCATCTGCCCCCTGCTAGCGTTCGGCATGGCGAGCACCCAATTCAACGAGGAGAGTCAATCATGCCGGTCTATGTCCAACACGAAGTCCTAGGCAAGGTCCAGGATGTGTTCAACGCCGACGCCCTGTGGCAGGCGCCTGGCCTCGCGCTGTTCGCGCGCCGTCCGCTGCTGCGCGACCTGCTCGAGCGCTCTCCGCGCGAGCAGCGAGGCCGCGCGGCCACCCGCTGCTTCTCGCACGTGACCCTGGTGCTGCCGCAGGACGAGGTCGACGACGACCGCCACCTGACCCGCGGCGCGCGCGTGCGCGACCTGGCGCAGTCGCTGGCCGCCCTGCACCAGAAGGATTTCGGCGACCTGCTCGGTGGCGACGAAGTGCGCTACCACGTGCTGGGCAGCGACGACCTCGATCCGGGCGAAGTGCAGGTCAAGTTCGGCCACGCCGTCTACCTGCCGGCGCCGGGCGAACAGGTCCAGTACACGGTGACCGCCTCGCGCGACAGCGCCATCTGGCAGCCGGTCTGCGCCATCTATCCGAACCAGCGCCTGACCCTGGTCGGCCTGGACGGCGCCAACGCCACCTTCGCCGTGCCGGGCTGGCCGTTCGGCCCGGAAGGCGGCCTGCTGCTGGTGAACGACGGTCCTGGCGTCCCGCTCGAACTGCAGGTGCGTCCCAAGGACAGTTTCGAATGCCGCTTCGACGCCGCCAACGGCTACTACGTCCTGCGCGGCAGGGGCGCCAGCGCCCACCGCCTGCTGCTGAAAATCAGCCGTACCGGCTCAAGTGTCGCCGCCCGTCCGCAGCCTGCGCCGACCGCCAGCGCCACGCCCGTCATGCCAAGCGCGCAGCCGCAGCGCAGCCCGGCGGTATGGAAGTCGCGCACCGCCACGCCGCCGGCCGCCGACATGACCGCGATGCCGCTGGCCGCTGCAAGCCCGGCGCCCCGGTCGGCGCCGATAACTGAGCTCGATGCCACCTACGCCCCGGTGGCGCGCCACCGCATCACGCTGGCCGCGCTGGCCCTGCCACGCCTGAGCCGCTACCGCGAGACGGGCGCCCAGGCGCTCGAGGTCGGCCTGAACGCCCAACTGCTGCCCAGCGCGCCGGGCAAGGACAGCGTCATCCGCTTCGCGGTCGACGATGCCGACGAGCTGCACGCGATTACCCCGGCCGGCCGCCAGCGCATCGCCGTGCCGTCGCAATTCGCGCCGCTCGACAACGCCAGCATCCGCCTGCTGGCGGTCCAGCAGCAACTGGCCGAGCGCTACAGCGCGCTGCTGGTGCTGCCGGAGGGTCCGTCGCAACCGGCCGCATCGGGCACGCGCCTGACTTTCGGGCGTGGCATGCCGTCACTGGGCGCGCTGCGCGTGCTCGACACGCCGCAATTCGTGCGCCAGGGCGACGGCGCCCCGGCCGCCAGCGCCGACCGCCTCGGCCTGTCGCGCAATGCCTTCAGCTGGGAAGCCTCCGGCGAGGGCCTGCGCATCGCGCGCCTGTCGCCCACCCAGGCGCTGTACCACCTGGACGAGCAACTGGCCCTGGTCGCCCAGATCGAGAACGCGACCCTGGATCAGCCTTATGTGATCCCGCCCGGCCATCACCTGGTGGCCGGACACTACGTGCTGCGCTTCGACGCCTGAGGACGACGATGGTCACCTGGACTCATGCGGCTGCCTACGCGGTGGCTTTGGTGCTCACCTTGTGCGCCTGCGCATGGCTCACGCCGCGCGCCTGGTGGCGGCGGCCGAATGCGCGCGCGCTCGGCGTGCTGGGAGTCGGCACCGCGGCCGGTGGGACGCTGTTGCTGGCCATGTTCGGCACTCCCGCACCGGCCCCGCAACTGGTGCGGTCGGCACAGGCACAGGAGGTGGCAGGCATCGACGTGCCGGTCGCCGGGGCCCGCTATAGCGTGCGCGATGCACTCAACCTGCGCGTGGCCGGTGGCGTCGGCGCCGAACGCCTGCTGGTGGTGCCGGCGGGCGCGCGGGTGGAAGCGACCGGCTTGCGCGAAGGGGACTGGTGGCAGGTGCGCGCGATGGTCGATGGCAAGGCGGTCGAGGGCTGGGCCAGTAGCCTGTGGCTGCGTCGTGCCGATGAATGATTTGTTACTGGGCACGAACGATAAAGTTTGCGATACCGTCTAACGCAGCACTTCGATCGCATGCATGGGATCAGTATACTCCCGTACTTCAACGATTTCGCCATCACGAAGTCGGAACAGCATGTGGTACTCGTTCTCATAGTGCTTCCCACTCTTTGTTACTCCATGAGAGCGTGCTTCAACGGCCACCATATCGACTTCGCCAATCGAGCTTCTCAATTCCATTCTTAATCCACCGTTAAAGAAGGCGAAAAGCTCCTCAAGGGTGGGCCGCATTTCAGCTCTGGTTTTTGATCCGGCAAAAGCAAACAGGTGAGGTTTGCCATTGACCCACCATGTCGCGTCATTACTCATCATATCGAGAAGCTCGTTGACGCCGCCATTTTCAAAGTGGCTGAGAAAACGTCCCACGAGACTTTTGTTTGCTTTGGTATTCATGAGTGCTCGCGATCAGCGACGTGTATCGACAGCCCGGTTTGCCCAGCGAGTATGTCGTCTCGCAAGGTCAGTGCCGGAATCTGGTAATCGCCCTTGTTCTGAGGACGGAACGCGATGGGATCTGCGCTGAACAAAGTATCGAGTCGTTGTCCGAGTTCGTCACAGATATGACTAAACCTGATCTCATCCGTACTGCCAGCTCGATATACGACAAACGGCGGCATTACGTCGAAGCCCGGATAGAACAGAATACCGTGCTGGATTGGGTAGAGCATGTCGTCAATTGGACCGTTGATGCCCCGCGGACCGTAGTGGGATTCCCAACCACCTGCTGTCACTATCAGCATGGCTCGCTTCCCGGCCAATATGCCCTCACCAAAACGATTCCCCCAGTGTGTGTCGGAATGCTCGCCAACGCCATAGGCGAAGCCGAAAGCATAGACCCGCTCGATCCAACCTTTCAGGATCGCCGGCATGGAATACCACCACAGCGGGAACTGAAGAATCACCGCATCGGCCCACAGCAGCTTCTCCTGCTCCCGAGCAATATCTTCACTTTGAAAGCCTTTTTCGAAAGCGTGCCTGGATTCGGAAGCAACATCGAACCGGGCCGTGGACAATCGGTGGGTCGTATCTTCGGCATCGACAGCGGCTTTCCACTGCATTGCGTACAGGTCCGATACCTGCACCAGGTGTCCCGCGCTTTGCAGTCGCTGCACGGTGAAATCTTTCAGCGCCCCGTTCAAGGATCTGGACTCTGGATGCGCATGGACGAGAAGAATATTCATCACTGATCTTTCAACGTAAGCAAAGGAGGACAGAATAGGTTCGAGTCAGGTATATTAGAAATGAATTATCGACATACGAGCTATTAAGATGCTTAATTTGCGAACGCTTGACCTGAATCTGCTGGTCACCCTTGACGTGCTTTTGGCTGAACGGAATGTAACCCGGGCAGCGCGTCGCCTTAACTATTCGCAGCCTTCCGTCAGCGTTCACCTCGCCAAGCTCAGGGACATTTTTGGTGATCCTCTGTTGCTGCCTGGTCCGCGTGGAATGCAGCCCACCGCAAGAGCTGAGGAACTGATTCAGCCATTGCGCGACGCGCTTGAATCGTTGGAGCGCGCAGTCACGCCAGCCCGGCCGTTCAACCCGGCAGAGTCCCAACATACCTGGCGCGTCGCCGCTTCCGACTCCAGTGGCTCGACCATACTTTTACCTGCGATGGCCGCGATCCGGGCGGCGGCGCCGGCAACTCGGCTTGCAGTCCTGGATTTAGTACCGTCACAGATTGCGAAGCAAGCTGAACAGGGTGACATAGACCTTGCCTTCCATACTGGCGAAGGCTCCCCTCCCGGACTGCGCCGTCGTACGCTTTTCGCAGAGCGCTATGTACTCGCTGGTAGAGTGGATCATCCGCGTTTGCATCCACAACTCACGCTAGCGCAATTCTGCGAACTGGAGCATGTCATCGTGTCGCCAGATCGCGGCGGTTTCCATGGAGTGACTGATGATGCGCTTGCAAAAGCAGGATTGAAGCGCAAGGTGGTGCTTTCCGTTCCACAGTTCTTGTTCATGATGTCCGTCTTGGCCAGCACAGACCTCGTCGCCATGTTGCCTTCGCGTCTAGTACGCAGTACCAACGTGCTGCAGATCGTAGAGCCACCCGTGGACGTTCCCGGGTATGAAATGGTAATGCTTTGGCATGAGCGTTCCCATCGGGATCCCGCTCATCAGTGGTTGCGGGAGACGATAGCAAAGTCGATCTGAGGCGCCGCGGTATCTCTTCCAGTAGATCTGGCTTCACCGTATCGGTCGTCAATAAGAAATCTAATCGCGCGCGGTGCGCCAGACTTGCTGCTTGGCCGGCGTTTCATGCGTCGGACAATTGGTGAAGCGCTGCCTGCCATGCATCTCGATCATCTCGACGTTGGTCGTCGGCGCCCTGTTGGTCACACAGTAGGTGCCCCTTCCGGTAATCACCCGTGTGCGGCGCGCGCCGTCGCCCGTGTTGTTCACCAGTTCCTCGACCTTGGGCGCTTCCCACAGGCGCGGCGCCGCCATGGCGCGCGCGTGTTCCATGCCCTCGCGCATGCGGATCTGCGGGCTATCCGGCGGCAGGACGATCAGGGGCTTGTTTTCCTTGCGCAGGGTACGGTCGATCTCGCCGACGCTGCGCCGCGCATTGGCGAGAATGTCTGCGGCACTGGGCATCGCAGTGGGCTGCTTGTCCACCATCGACGGCGCCGGCGCGGCCGATGACGCTTCCTCCACTGCCGCCGAAGCGGGAGCGGGAGGGGGAACTGTGCGAGCTGGCCGCGCCGGAGCGGCAACAGATGCGGGCCGTACTACCTCGAGCTGCGCTGGCGCAGCCGGTTCGACGCGCGGCGCCAGCGTTGGCAGCGTCAGCCACTGCATCGCCTCGTCGCTCCCTTCCTGCGGCGTCAAAGGCAACTTGCCGGCCATCTGCCAGGCCAGGATCAGGGCAAGGTGGACCGCCAGCGTGACGCCAACGCCGGCAAGGCGATCATTGCGTGTGCCGGCGGTCGGCGGGAACGGATAAGAGAGGCTGGTCATCGACCAGCAGTATAGCGAGCCGGCCAGCGCGTACGCTCACCAATTCTATCCGGCGCCCACGATCGCCCGGACCGTCGCCAGGTGCACCGGCACCGACATCACTTCGAGCAGCAACTCGCGCAGGCCGTCCCAGACGATCTGCACGCCAAGGCACAGCAGGATGAAGGCGGTCAGGCGCAGGAAGACCGCGGTGCCGGCCTCGCCGATCAGCCGCAGCAAGTGTTCGCCATAGCGGAACGCGAGGTAAATCAGCACGCCGATGAGCGCCAGCGCCATCAATGCGCCGCCCATGCGCGCCAGCGAGAACACGATCTGCACGTCGTGCAGCGCGACACCCACCGTGATCGCCACCGCGATCGAGGCCGGGCCGCAGCTGATCGGAAAGGTCAAGGGATAAAAGGCCTGCCGGTGGGCGTGGTCCGGCGTGTAGGCCTCGGCCAGCGCGGTGCGGCTGTCGAGCGTGGAAGGCGTCGCGCCCAGCAAGCGCCAGGCCACCGAGGCGAGAATCAGGCCGCCGCCGACCCGCACGATGGGCAGCGAGATGCCGAAGAAGTCGAGCACATACGAGCCGATCAGCATCGAGCCCGTCATCAGCCAGAACATATTGCGCGCGATGCGGCGCGCCAGCAGCGTGCGGGTCGCGGGCGACGCGCCTTCGGTCATGCTCAGGAAGATCGGTGCGGTGGCGGCCGGATTCAGGATCGGCAGCATCGTCACCAGGACGAACAAAAAACTCCTGGCTGCGGCCAGTATCAACTCGATTGTCATGAAATAGCGTGGTTAGTCCTGGAAACCGGCCGACAATTCTAGGGATTGAAGTAAGCATTCGGCCAGATGCAATACTGTACCGGATGCCCAGCGGTGCCGAGCGCACCACAGAATTTTCGAGCCAGGTCAAAGTACTCGGTTGGCCCCCAGGCAACGACTTTATGCGGCTGTAGTCGGCACATGAGGATTGACGTGGCACCGTGACATGCAATTTGCTACACCTACGCGCGACAGACGCTTTGCGTCATATGATGTCTGCGACACCAATAGGCGCGGCAGTGGAAGTATCGGCCCTAGAGCGGCAATTAGATCTGGACGCGCGATAAAAGGTCGCACAGAGGGCCTCGCCGCCTGCTTAATTTTAGACGCCGGGCTCTACGGCGGCAGAATGAAGAGCCACAACTAATATTCGGGGCATCCCTTGACTCTGGCTAAACCGAGGTCCGTTCACCCCGACTTCTCACACTCGAACTATACTTTTAGCACTTGTAACGAATACCGGGACTTGCGACAAGGCAACTTGCCACGTACCATATCGAAAACAATATTGAGAGGTGCAATGAAATTATCTAATGAAGCCGTAATGGACTTTCTGCGCAACAAAGAAGCAAATATTCTTAACTTAAGGTTTATCAAACAGCGAAGTGAGAATACATGCTGGGCAGCGTGTTACGAAATGGTGGACAACTGGCGAAAAATACAGCGAAATAGCTGCGAATATGTAAGGTTGCAGACACGTGATTGTAAAGTGGCGTGCTATCGCCCGACGGGGGCTTGTGACAAACCGAGGCCTGTCACTAAAGTCACATCCGACTGGTGGACGCTCGGCTACAATAACACAAGAGAGTATGATTACAATCTAGATGAGAATGAAATACGTAGTGCGATAAAAAAGAAACGTCCCATACACGCATTCATCAAGTTTCGTGGAAGAGCCACTGGGCACTATATATTGATCCTGGGAATTGAAAGGAAAGAATTTACAGCAGACGCCTTGATCGCAATTATGGACCCCGAGAGCGGCTACACCACAAGAAGTTTCGGCGAGCTTTTCAAATGGGGAAACTGGCAGCTTACTTGGGTGGTGCACTGATGGTCTTTCCAATCCGACACAATCGAAAATTTCTTAACCCAAAAGAGGAACAGGAATTATTCTCCTATATCTTTGCCGGAATATTATTCGAGAAAGGCATTCGATCCGATGCCCTGACTGCATCAAAACTTGGCACCATTAGAGCGACAGTTCTCGCTGGTTTCGAAATGGCAACAATCCATCTGCCTCGTAACGACCGTAGTCCCGAGCAGGAAGGAGTGTTAGATGTACACCTACGAAACGGAACTCATATTGCTGTGACACCCACTCAGGGTCGCGCCTTTTATCTCATGTTCGTTAGCAATTTTTTTAGTGCCTACGTTTATGTCGAAGTTTCCCTTGAAAAATCCGGATACACACTTGACAATGTGCTTAATGTTCCCGACAAATGGCTAGAAAAACTACCGCCGGCTGGTCAGGATGAGAAAAGGAGAGTACTCAAAATTCCCGACCTAGGACAACGTGCAATGCTTATTGAATCGCGGATGCATTCTGGGTACGTTTTAGAGTTGCCCCATATATCCAACAGAGATGTCAGCGACAATCACAGCGACCCGTTTAAGCGACATTTGAAACAAAAACCGTTACAGGACTATCTCGAACAACGCCTACGTTTGGGAATAGCACCTTAAATAAAATTTACGCCGATACGATAAATTTTTTGAGTCGATCACAGTAAATAGACCCAAGTCAACTCGCAACAAATTGACATATAGGTTTGCAATTTAAGAGTTTGAGAGCGACCAAACGGAAGTAAAACATCGTCGCACCCAAAAGAAGATAATTGAACTTTAACACACGCTGCCATCGCCATTACTATTATCTAGCCGCTGTTTTCAGTCACCTATTTACAATATCACGCGAAAATTCTGGCTCGCCGAACGTAACCTTCCTTTCACACTTATTCAAACATATCATTCGCCCACCCCAGCCGCATCGGATTGAAATACAGGCCCTTGACGCACTGCGTCGGCGCCACCCGCGCGAAACCGAACGCCTCATACGCCGGCACCGCATGATTCGACGCATTGACCGTGAAATTGCCGTCGCCGCCGCGTGCGATGGCCGCGGCCCGCGCCACATTCCACAAGCGCCGCGCCAGCCCCTGTCCCTGCCAGCGCTTGCCGACGAAGAGGTGGAACAGATGGCTGTTGTCGCGGATCGCAATGAAGCCCGCGAGCTGGCCATCGTCCAGCGCCACGTGATACACATGCCCCAGCGCCAGGTATTTGCGCACGCCAATCTGGTCGTTCTCAGCCAGGAAGGTCGCCGCGCCCTCGCGCGTCGATTCGTGCACGATGAATTCCAGCGCCAACTCCCGCAACTGGGCGGCAATCGCCGGAACGAGCAGCGGAATATCGGTGTCGACCAGCGGCCTGATGTCCATGGCATGTATTGACAGTGTTGCGCGGAACGTAAACATACCACAGCGCTGATTTTCCATAATGCAATTTTATTGACGAGCGAGCCGGCACAGCCCTACCATGGTTCGACCATGCCCAAAGCCAGCTTCCTCGCCTTGTTCTCCCCTGCCGCCGGTACGGTTCCCAGGCGCCGCAAGGTGCCCCTGACGCAGCCGCTGCGCCACGCCCGCTACCGCCGCATCTGGCTCGCCAACCTGGTATCGAACCTCGGTACCTGGGTACAGACCTTCGCCGCGGCCTGGCTGGTGGCCTCGCTGTCGCAATCGGCCTCGATCACCTCGCTGGTGCAGACCGCCACCTATCTGCCGATCTTCCTGTTCGCGCTGCTCGCCGGGGTGCTGGCCGACGCCGTGCACCGGCCCAAGTTCCTGTTCTTCTGCAATCTGTTCAATGCCGTATGCGCCGCCGCGATGGCCGTGCTGGTCTGGAGCGGCAAGGTGTCCAGCGGCCCGGTGCTGGCGATCACCTTTTGCCTGGGCATCGGCACCGCCTTCGTCTGGCCGGCCTGGCAGGCGGCGCTGGCCAGCCTGGTCGAACCCGACGAAGTCGAGGCCGCCGCCACGCTCAACAACCTGTCGTACAACCTGTCCGCCATCCTCGGCCCGGCGCTGGGCGGCCTGCTGTTCGGCTGGATCGGGCCGGGCGCCCTGTTCCTGGCCAATGCCGTGTCCTTCATCGGCCTGCTGGGCGTTTACTGGCACTGGTGGCGCGAGGGCGAACCGCAGCCAGGCGCGCGCGAAAAGTTCGGCGTGCGCCTGCGCCTGGGCTTGGCCACCGCTTTCGGCTGCCCGCGCTACCGCCGCATCCTGCGCAATGTGTGTTCTGTCTTCTTCGCCACCATCGCCTTCGCCAGCCTGCTGCCGGTGTTCGTGCGCGACGTGCTGCACCTGCGCGCCGGCGTGTATGGCACGCTGATGGGCTGCCTGGGCGGCGGCGCGGTGGCCGCGGCGTTCTTTTTGCCGCAGGTGCGGGCCCGGGTCGACCGCACCGGGCTGCTGGCCGGCGCGCTGCTGGTGTATGGCGCGATGCTGCTGGCCATGCCGCATACGCGCTCGCTGGCCCTGCTCGCACCCATGATCGTGTGCGGCGGCATGGCCTGGTCCACCACCGTCTCGACCCTCAACGCGGCGGCCCAGCTGTCATTCCCGGCCGAGGTGCGCGCACGCACCTTGTCGATCTACCTGTTCATCATGTCCGGCGGCTATGCGGCCGGCAGCGTGGTGTGGGGACTGGTCGCCGACGCCTGGGGCGTGCGCGCCGCGTTCGCCGCCGCCGGCGCCTGCGTGGTGCTCAACGCCCTGGTCTTGCTGACGGGCGGCCGGAAACACCCCATCTAATCGTGTCTTTGATCCGTCACGCGAGCGTGTAAAGTGGCGATATTATCCTGATCATTTTGCCAATGCCAGCCACGCTCGCCGATTTCCGTTTCGCTCCCTGCTTCGACGTCGCGGTCGCGAGCCGCGTCGGTTGCGGCCCGGCCACCCGGGCCGAGAACCAGGACAATTTCGTCGTCATCGATTTCGACGGCCGCGCCTGCCGCCTGCAGGACCAGCAGCCCTGCTTTCTCACCGTGGACGGCTGGCCGGCCGGCCATGGCCGGTTGGCGGTGCTGGACGGCATGGGCGGCCACGGCCATGGCCGCGAGGCGGCCGAAGCGCTGGCGGCGGCCTTACTGATGATGCCGGCCTGCGCCACGCTGGAAGAACTGGGCGAGCGGCTGGACGCCATCCACGCCGGCCTGCAGGCGCGCTTCGCCCAGGGCGCCAGCGGCGCCGCGCGGCCCGGCACCACGCTGACCCTGCTCGAACTGCCGGCGAGCGGCGCGCCGCTGCTATACCACGTTGGCGACTCGCGCCTGTACGAACTCGACGCGACGCACGCCACGCCCCTCTCTGTCGACCACGTGCCGGCCACCGTGGCCGCCCTCGCCGGTCGCCTCGACGAAGCGGACTGGTGGCGCCAGGTGCACGGGCGCCATGCGCCGCAGATCGCCCAGGCTTTCATCCTTGGCAATGCCTTCGCCGACCCGACGCGCCTGTCCGATCCGCTGTTCGCCCTTACCCCGGACAAGATGCCATGCTGGCTTGCCCACCTGGCCGACCGCCGCGCGCTGCCCCTGCGGCCCGGCGCGGCCTACCTGCTGGCCACCGACGGGTTCTGGTCCTGCGCCCAGCCGGACGGTTTCGTGGCCGACTGGCCGGCGTTGATGAACGGCGATCCGGGGGCGGCAGCGCTGGTCGAGCGCCTGTTCGGCCTGCTGGAAAACGATCCGCCGGCCGGACTGCAACCCGACAACCTGACCGCCCTGGTCGTGCTGCCGCTGGCCCGCCATGCGGACGAAACCGTGCTGCCGGTGGAAGCCGATCGCGCCTGAGCCTGGCGTATCCCGAAAGCCGGCAACCGATCTCATGCTTTTAGAAAATAATGTTGTTAATCAACGAACTTGGTGCGCCGTGCGGTTCAAAAACAGCGTAAGCTTGCAATATTGATTTCGACCATTATTTAACTTGTCGCCCTGACATGAACCGCTGCCGCAATCCCGAGCATCCGCACTGCACCGTCTGGGTCATGCCCGACGACGCCATGTGCGCGCACGGGCATGCCCAGCCCGGGGTCGACATGCAGCCAGTTCCCACGCCGGCAGCCACGCCGGTGACCATTGCGCCAGCGGCCGGCCTGCCCTCGAGTTTCGACGCCATCACCGCCCTGCGCAGCCGGCGCCCGACCGACATCGGGCCGGCGCCGACGCTACCCCGGGCCAACCTGCAACGTCCCCAGCTGCACATCAGCGGTTTCGACCCGCGCGCCGCCGGCGGCCGCCAGGCGATCCGGCTCGAGCTGCGCGGCATGCCGATGGATTGCGCGCCCGAGGTGCGCATGCTGGTGCGCTCGGCCCTGCGCCTGCACGGCGGCGAAAGCTATGCGTTCCAGCGCACCTCGCGCGGCGACTGGCGCCCCCTGTTTCTCGAATTTTCCTCGCGCGGCCTGGAACACGGCCAATACCGCATCGAGATCGAGCTGCACAGCCATCATCGCCATGCGCCGGAATCGAATCGCACCTGGACCTGCTCGCCGGTCATCCTGGTGCCGCGCCAGGACGCCAGCCTGGGCGAGATCCACCAGACCTTTCTCGCGACCCACAAGAACGTGCGCGTGACGGCCGACGACGCCGGCATCGCCCGCGTGAATGCACCGGGCGGCGGACGGATCGACATCGACGTCAGCGCCCGCAATGCCTCGATCGCCCAGCTCAACCTGGACAGCGGCAGCGGCAAGATCGACCTCGGCATGTCGACCATCGCCTGGGACGAAGACCTGATCGAGATCGACATCCCGGTCGAGGCGGCGCTGCATCCCTGCCCCGCGACCGGCGCCTGCCTAGTGCACGCCGAGGCCGACTCGGCCACCCAGCGCCACGTGCGCCTGTTCGCATTGGACGAGTGCGTGCTGGGCCGCTTCGAGAGTATCGCCGCCGAGGCCGACCTGCTGCTGGCCCACCACGGCGAAACCGGCGCCGAGATCGGCGGCCTGACGCGCCGCCTGTCGGGACGGCATGCCGTCATCCGCCGCAGCCGCCATGGCTTCGAGATCGAGGATGTGTCGCGCTACGGCCTGCTGCTGGACGGCGTCTGGCCCGGCAAGCACATGCCGGTGCAGCTGCGGCTCGGCATGCGGATCGAACTGACGGCCAGCATCAAGGGCATCGTCACGCTCGAGGTGACGGCCCTGATGGCGCACGCGGTGGTGCTGCACCGGCTGGACGCCGGCGCGCGCGCCGAATGCTTCTACCTGATGGCGCCGGACTGCCTGCCTGCTTCGAATCGGCACCAGCAAGCGTCCAGCATGCCGCGCGCCGCCGCGCTGCCGATGCTGTTCCATCGCGACGGCGGCTTCTGGCAGCGCGACCGCGACAGCGGCCGCGAAACCCCGCTCGCGCCGCAAGCCGAACTAAGCCGCCTGCAGCAGACAGGCCTGGGCATCGCGGCGCGCTTCGTGGCGCAGGCCTATCCCGAGGCGCACGGCGGCCACCGCGGTGGCGGCGAACGCCACCACCACGCTCTCACGATCGCACTCGACGCCTGACGCCGCCTTTCGGGCGGGCGCTCAGCCGTGCGGCGGGATCAGGATCAGGAAGACCAGCGCGGCGCCGGCCAATAGTGCGGCTTGCAGGGCGAACACGATCGCCGGCGCCCGCAGGTGTTCAGGAATCTTCATGGCTCACCTCTCGTATGCAATCAAGCCCACGTTGGTGAGAAGAGCTTACGCCTGCGAGCGGCGCGCTGCAAGTCAGTCGTGGCGCCAGGCCGCCGGCAAGGGCGGCAGCGGAATGCGTTCCGTTTCTCCGGGCACCGCGACGAAGCGGTCCGCTTCCCAGTCGTGCGCCGCCTGCTCGATGCGCTCGCGGCTGGTCGAGACGAAATTCCAGAAGATGAAGCGCTTGCCGTCCAGCGGCGCACCGCCGATCACGACGAAGCGCGCCCCGTCGCGCGAGCTCACCCGCACCGCGGCGCCGGCCTCGAGCATCGCCATCGTGTTGGCGGCGACAGGTTCGCCGTCGACCTCGATCGCGCCAAACGGCGCGTACAGTGCGGCCTCTTGCGGCAGGCGATCGAGCTCGATGGCGGCGCCCGCGTCCAGGTGCACGTCGAGGTACAGCGTTTCGGCGAAGGTCGGCACCGGCGAGGTCTGGCCCAGCGCGGTGCCGACCAGCACCCTCACCTTGGCGCCGTCGAGCTGCACCTCGGGGATCCGGTCGGCCGGCGTGTGGCTGAAGGCGGCAGGCGCTTCCTCGTGTTCGCGCGGCAGCGCGGCCCACAATTGCAGGCCGTGGGTGCGGCGCTTGCGCTCGAGCAGGTCTTCGGGGGTGCGCTCGGAGTGCACGATGCCGCTGCCGGCCGTCATCCAGTTGATTGCGCCCGGCTCGATGCGCTGCTCGGTGCCCAGGCTGTCGCGGTGCATGATCGCGCCCTCGAACAGATAGGTAACCGTGGCCAGGCCGATGTGCGGATGCGGACGCACGTCATGACGCGTGCCCGGCTCGGCCTCCACCGGCCCCATGTGGTCGAAGAACAGGAAGGGACCGACCGACTGCTTGGCCGCCGCCGGCAGGATGCGGCGCACGGTGAAGCCGCCGCCCAGGTCCTTGTCGTGCGATTTGAAGAGGTGTGCAATGGTCATGGCGAGCTCCTGCTCGGATAGGCAATGCTCGACTGTACACCGGAGTTACAATTCGCGCACCACCCGAAAGCCGACGATATCGTTCGACAGCACGGCCGAGAAGCCGTTGCGCAGCGCCGAGCGCAAGTAGCGCGGGTTGTACAGCCAGGAACCGCCGCGCAGGATGCGCCGTACCTGGTCGCCGCCCAGTTCCCAGGCGCTGCCGTCGACCGGCGCGCCCTCGTAAGTGTCGTGCACCACGTCCTGCACCCACTCCCAGACATTGCCATGCATATCGTGCAGGCCCCAGGCATTCGGCTGGAAGAAATCGGCCGGCGTTGTGCCGTGTCGGAACTCGCCACGCGGGCCGCCGTTATAGGTGAAGCTGCCGTCGAAATTGGCTTGCAGGGTCGAGATCGTATCGCCCACGTTGAACGCGGTCTTGCTGCCGGCGCGGCAGGCGTATTCCCATTCGGCCTCGCTCGGCAGGCGGTAGCGCTTGCCCGTGGCCGCGCTCAGCCAGGCCACGAACTGCTGCGCGTCGAACCAGGTGACGCCCACCACCGGATGCAGATCGGTTTGCGGGAAACCGGGCGATTCCCAATCGACCTCGCCATGCTGTTCCCAGCCGCTGGCCTGCACGAAGGCGCGCCATTCGCCGACCGTCACCGGGTAGCGGCCCATGGCGAAGGGACGTTCGATGCCGACCCAGTGCTGCGGGGTCTCGCGCGCGATCCAGTTCTTTTGCGAGCCAGCCGCCATCGCGATGCGGCGTTCGTGCTCGGGCGAACCCATCTCAAAACGGCCGGCCTGGATCAGGACCAGGGCCGGGCCATTGCCGCTGCCGTCGGTGAACGGGTCGCGCAGGATGGCGCCGGCATCCAGAGCCGGCGTCGAGGGCGGCGGCGCGGTCGGCGCCGGCTCGGCGGGAGCGGAAGCCGCCTGCCCGCGCGCCAACTCTTCTTCGCGCGCCTTCTTCTGCTGCGCGATGTACGCGGCGGCGGCCCTGGCCTGGGCCGCCTTCGCCTGTGCCAACTTCGCCGCTTCTTCCTTGGCCACCTGCGCCTTCGCCACCTCTTCGTCGCGCTTGGCCAGCAACTGCTGGCGGAGCAGATCCTTGCGCGCCAGGCGCGCCTCTTCGGCCGCCACCCGCTCGCGCCGCTGCTGTTCGCGCAGCTGGATACGGCGCTGCTCGTCCAGCCGGGCCTGGGCCGCCGCCGCGGCTTCGGCCTCTACCTTGCGGCGCGCCGCCAGTTCGCGCGCTTCCTTCTCCGCTTCGACCCGGCGCGCCGCCTCCTGCACGGCCAGTTCTTCGGCCGACGGACCGGCCGCGGCGCGGATCGCATCCAGCAGCGCATGCACGGTGGCCGGACGCTGCGCCGGGTCGGATGCAAAACCGGCGCGCAGCACTTCCCACTGGCGCGCGCCGAGCGTCTCGGGCACCTGCCCACCCGGTGCGCCGGGCAGCACGCCGGTCAGGAGCTGGTGGATCATCACCGCCACCGCATAGACGTCGAGCGTCGGCTCCGGCACCCGGCCCTCGAGCGCCGCCTCGGGCGCGCGGTAGCCGGCGGTGCCGGACGTCGCCGGCGCGTCGAGCGGCGACATCGCGCCGCTGGCGCGGGCGCGCGCGGCGATGCCGAAGTCGAGCAGTTTTACTTCTCCCTTGCGGGTGACGAACACATTGCCCGGCTTGATGTCACGGTGCACCAGGCGGTGCTTTCCCCAGGCGTAGTCGAGGGCGCTGGCCACGGGGTCGAGCAGCGCCAGCACGCGGTCCAGGGGTAGTCGACGCCCTTCCTGCACCTCGCGCGCCAGCACCGCATCGAGGTCCTCGCCTTCCAGGTATTCCATGATGATGAAGTAACTGGACGTGGCCGGATCCTGGGCCCATTCGTAGACGCGCACGATATGCTCGTGCGCCAGGCGCCGCGCGCGCGTGGCCTCCTGGATCAGGAGCTTGGCGTGGCTGGCGGCCTGGGTCAGGTGCGGCGGCAGGATCTTGAGCGCGACCTGGGCGCTGTGTCCCAGTTCGGCATGGGTGGCGAGGTCGGTCGCCTGCCATACCTGGCCCATGCCGCCGTGGGCGATCAGGCGCTCGAGCCGGTAGCGGCGCGTTTGCGGGCCAATCTCTTGGCTTGCCATCAGGCCGATCTCGGTGCCGGGACGCGCGATGGGACCGAGGTCCGTGCCCGGCGCCTGCGCCTCGGCGCGCTCGCCCGGCGTATAGGCCGCGTCCAGGATCGCGTTCTTGCGCAGGTCGAACTCCTGACGGCTCAACAAGCCGTCTTCGTGCAGCGCGCGTAGTTCGCGGATCTTGTCGATGGCAGTCTGCATTGCTATTGCATCACGCGGGCAGCGTCGCTCCGCACGCGGCGCAGAAACGGTCGTCACGCCCGGCAGGGTGGCCGTGGGCGCACTGGCGCACGCCAGCTGCATTGGCCACCATGCCAGTGGCCAGGGTAGCCTGCGAAGTCAGCGCAGCCTTGTTCACGTCGTTCTGCATGGCCAGCAGGTCGAGCTGGTGGCGCCGGTCCTTGTCGATCTCGTGCTCGCGGCGCGCCTGTTCGGCGGCGACCCGCGCGTCGGCCAGCGCCGCGTCGATCTTGCCGACGCCGGCCACGCCGGCCAGCGCGGTCAGCTGATCGCCATCCATCGAGGCGTGCACGCGCGTCTTGAGGTAATCGGCCAACACGGCCGCATTCGGCGCCTCGGCCAGCGCCAGCTTGGCGGTATCGTCCATCGCGCCCAGGGCTTCTGCGCGCGCCATCGCCAGCCGCGCCAGTTCGAGTTCGTGGGCGCGGTCGGCTGCGCGCGCGCTTTCCTCGATGCCGGCGCGGCGCTCGTCGGCCTCGAGGGTGACGTCCTGCATCCGGCGCGCATGGGTGGCGTCGGCGTCGATCGTGCGCAGCAGCTTTTCGTGCTGGGCCTGGGCGTCGGCCCGGCCGGCGCCGCGGCGCGCGCTCTCGATACGCTGGCGCGCCT
>Ga0265780_10002452_pt1 | contig 25100 bp, 34 predicted proteins | sample P1T30metagenome_FD_192432 | JGI IMG/M metagenome (GOLD analysis project Ga0265780, IMG submission 192432) | Plant litter microbial communities from East Loma Ridge, Irvine, California - P1 T30 | ecosystem: Environmental > Terrestrial > Plant litter > Unclassified | place: USA: California... | reverse complement strand
GATATCGGCCCAGAAGTGCCCACGTAAAGAGTGCGGCGGTAGTCGGTCGACTATTTGCGCCCTCGCTCTGGCTGACCGCTGTGTACTTTGTGTATGCTGTCGACACCTTGGACTCCACCTGCATCAAAGACAGACTGACGGTTTCTTCTGCGACTTGCCTCTCGATAACGTGTTTGGCCTCCAGTTTGGACGACTGCGCGGTCGACGGAGGCACCATGTCGGGATCAATCTTCAATTTGGTGATACAAGAGTACGTGTCTCGTAAAGTGGCAAAGCGGTATAAGGTCAGATGTACTCTTCAGGCTGATCTCTGATCTACTGATACTCGGGCACCGCTCGAGGACCTGCCTTCCAGGTATGACCACCTTTCACGAATGACGGTGCATCTCGCCATCCATTTGGCCCCTGTTCGCACCCTATGTGCTCTGCTGGAGGACCGAGCTCGACACTCTCGATCTACACCGGAGGGTTTGCGGAGTGGGTGAGATCTGCAACCGGCTCCACAGAAGCGAGATCATATGATGCTCACACCTCTCATGTAGGTTCTGCTATCCTTCGTGTGATATCGTGACATGCCAGAGCTCCTGGATAGACACTCAGACAAATTGTCCACAATACCGTCTCTGCGATCTCTTGCAGGAACGATTCTATGCTAGAGCGCAAAAAGAGGGGCAGCACAGTAATATCATGTGCATAATACTCCAAGTCCTCTCTTCATCGGTCCTTCCAATCTGTTCTCTTTGTAGTGTAAAAGAGCATCTGCAGTAATGTGTCGCCTCCTTGGCTCATCTCATGGTGGAGCTAGCTGAAGGCTGTCCAGCGTTGCTTGCCTACAAGTTAACACAGGTCTCGAAGAGTGACAAACTCTTCCTAACTCACCGCCTCTGACCCCCTGGTCAGCCTCGTTTGATCATCGTTCCTTCGCTTCATTTCGATCCTGATACCAGACAGATTGGCGACCTTGGGGAGTTCTTCGTTTCGAAATGGTTGCATACTGCTACCGCCGATCACCGTGGCGGGTTGGGAGAAGCTGCGACAGCTCTCGTCGTAGCACGCCGTCAGTTCGGTATCGGTCAGGAGTTTCAGGCGGTCGGAGGTCGTGATAAGTCCCGAACTAGTTGTGGTTGTCATAGTAGTTAGGAGCGACTTTGTATGGACGGTGAATGGCGAAAGAAGAAGAGAGAAGACAGTTAAACTGTATGTGCGACAGGTCGCCTTCTCGATTAAGTTGTAAAGGGGACTATCCACATAAGCTCACCTTTGTGCCATATGATTCCGGGTGGCCAAGAATAGGTGCCAGCGATATCCCACCTTTGTCATTATCATGTCCTAACGCTCGACGCAGCTGGTCCGAGGAATCGTCAGCGGCGCACCGCCCGAGGTAGATTGATCCTTTGTGCACGAATCTCATGCAGTATTCAGGCCTTATACACACACGTGCGTGGTCTCCCTTGTATAGACGTGCAAACGCTCGTGCGTCAAGAGAGGCGCTTTTTTATTTATTTTTCTTTTCTGAAGTTCCAAACATGGCGACCTCCTCGCCGTGGATGGACAGTCATGCCGACTTGACAATGTTGACATGTGGATTACATTCGTCACTCCCACCCTCTCCGTGTATATGCAATGGTAGTCTAGGTCTCAGTTTCAGCCGCGCTCTACACTTTCTTCCTGTGTTCCTGTACAATTCAGCAGTATTCAGTTCCCACTTGAGCAAAAGACATACCGGCTTGTGGTCAACCTCATGATCAACATGAACGAAACATCTATCCACATCCGGCAACGCTTCAATCTGATCTTGGAGATCTTGCGAGATATCGTGTGCTTTCCAAAGCGGCATTTCGGGATCCAGGACAATATCGATCTCGACAAAGTAGTTGGGTCCTGAATGGTACACTCGGCATGTGTCGACTGATACGATGTCTGTGTTGAAAGTCATTGCCTGTTGATGAGCTCAGTTGTTACACATGATGAACGACACGTACTTTGTAGATGACTAGATTCTGGAACTCTTTGGGCGCAGCGATTCCGGCTAGGAAAGTGAATTGTTCTGGGATCAGCTAATGATGCGGCAGACAAATCTGACACACCGTGAGATGTCCGAATCCAGCTGATGGAAACACCGAGAGCAATGATACAAGCTCCCATAGGGTCAATCTACGCTATCAGCTTGCGCATCGATTGGGCGCGGAGCACTTACCCACCATGCGATCTTCCCTCCTCCAGCCGAAGTAAGGATACCGAAACCGTTCCTTCATAATAAGCCATGTTCAATCAAGACTAGCATGAACCTACGTAAAGAGATCATTTCGATGATCCTCCCACAAGACCTGTACCTGTGAAGATGAACCCTTGATTGCGTAGCAGTAACAAAACAATGACAACTTGACCGCTGGAATACGTCAGCTGATTGCTGCCAGGTGGATGGTACGACTCACCCCAAGCTACACAGACAGCAATGATGGGAACGAGGTGGAAGTCCTGGGTTTCATCGCCTTTAAAAGTAGCGAATTCCTGTATCGAAAATGCCTGATCTGTCAGGTAACGAGAATGTCGAGACTCACGATAAGGATGATATTAACTGTTATCATGAGGAAGCCGAAGACTGAACGATTAGCCTATCCTCTTTTACTTGCGAATGCTTACCGATATTCCCACTAAAAGGACGGTGGTCAGCTTGTGATAGGCCTCAAATCTGGCGTGACTTACACTAAAATAATCAGTCATGCTAGACTGAATGCGCCAACGGATACTCACTAGTCTGAAACCTGGAGCCACTGACGGGCCACTTCTTTTCTTCTGCCTTGGTTGATGCGCGGTGAGCAAGCCACAGGATACCGTTTGCCATTGGATCGACTGCTAGTCAGCGCAATCACCTCCAGACTGCTTAAAACTACTGACAGACTGCATGTTAGCCCAAAAAATTCGAAGTCTCATCAGATGAGCTCACCAGAGTCGGCACATGTAGCAAAGAGGGACAAAGACCCTGATGTGGTTGCGGCATACAATTGCAAGACCGCCAGACAGCAATTGGCGGCAAAAGAAATGTTGACGGCGAGTTTGACTTTCAGTGCCATATCTTTGACATCCTGCTCTCCATCGGCAGTATGAGCCGAGAGCGGTTTAAGTAGATCGCCAATATGATCATTCTGAGCTTCGTAGAAGGCTGCCAATTTTCTGCCTTTTGACCGACTGGTGAGTCAGTATGGCTTGCCCCGAGTAGTATGGTGCACAACTGACTGCCTGAGACCCTTTATCGCCTCGTCCGACATGATGCTTTCTCTCAACAGTAACGGATCCCTCTCGCCTGATTCCCGCCCGACCACGGAAGGCATAGACATGAGCTCAAGGTCATCCTGCCCATCTGTATTCGTTCTGGTGAAGCCGGGATTATTGCCTAGAGCGTGACCTGCTGAAGAGCTTGAGGCCCCTGTAGCGTTCTGATATACGATATCAGTCTCTGTGATTGTGGACGACATTGTTAAAAATGCAGTGTATAGATAGAGTGCGCCATTTACAATCTGAACATTATCTCATGACGTGCAGGCGTCGGATCAGCCGGATATAGCCGCCCGTCGACACGTGCTATGTATAGATTACCCCCACTTAGTACCTCGGCCCGCCTAGACTTGAGTCCGAGTCCGAGTGCAGCTCAGTGATTTCGCTTGACCTATCCCATACTCATACTCAGCATGTCACTCCCACCGCCAAATCAATCAACGCCAAAGAAGAGGTCTCCCAGAGTCCGCGCAACTGAACCAAATTCTTTGATGTCCGACTTGGCCCTCCCTCCGAGCGATACGACCCGCGACTCGCGTCAAGGGATCCTCTCACCACCTTCGCAAGCAGCACAAGATTTCCAGGACGAGCTATTGGAGGAGCAGGGACGCGCTCAACCCAAACCCGAGCCAGGAGTTCTAGCGGACGCAATCTCTCAGCTTCAAAGCTTGCGAACGTCAGCAGCACCGTCAAGGGCTACCTCACCAGTCGCATCTGGGGCGTCGAGTCCTCATGCACCTGGTGTACCTGGGGTTGCGGAGCGGATAGCGTTGGACAGGCAACCAAGTGTACCTGGGACACCACATTTTGGTGCTCAGACCGACCTGTAAGCCATACCATCGGTTTGGCACAGTCAGCTGACAGTACAGGCTCAAGCAGCTTGACCAGAGCACCAAGGTCCTGCGGCAGAACTCTGGGGCACCCATGAGGGCGCCATCAGTGTCAGGTATAGGGAATGTCGGTATGTACCAACAGCTGCTCCCGAGTGATGATTACTGATGGAACAGTCGAGAAGCCTGACATGTCGGAGGCTAAAATCGTTGTGGCTATGGTAAGCGGGTTCGAAGCCACAAAGGAATACCTTTGACGAAGCAGGTCGGTCTACCAGCCCGGGGCAAGTCGTATCTCAGTAACAAACTCATGCGATACCTTCGAGTGAGCAGCCTTCGCTTTGGCCTAGTACAAACTGACAATCTAGTGGCTGGAATTCAACGTCGAGGTATTCAATGTTGGCCAACTGAGACGGTCCCAGGCCAAAGCCGAGTTCGAAGCGTAAGCATATTCCCATCGTCTGAGAGTTACACGCTGATTTGCCAGCGGAAAGGGCAAGGCAGACCACTCTGCCAAATATTTCTCACATTCCGATGAAGGGGCTAGTAAGGTCCGCGAGAAGCTGGCGGAGGAGAGTCTCGAGAGTCTTATCAGCTGGCTCAAGTCCGAAGGAAACGTCGGAATCATGGGTAAGCTTCACATGCAGTTTACTTGTGGGACACAGCTGATACAGGTAGACGCAACGAACAGTACATTCGACCGCAGACGCTGGGTTCGAGAACGAGTCGATAAAGAACCAGGACTTCAAGTACTATTCCTCGAATCATACTGCGACGACCCAGCGATTATCGCTACGAATGTCGCTCTCAAAGTTCAATCCGGCGATCCCGACTATAAAGACATGACTAAAGCCGAAGCCGAGGCGGATTTCAGGAAACGAATTGCAGCTTACGAATCGGTTTATCAGACTATTTCAGAGCCTGAAATCAGTTTCTGTCGGATCTTGAATGTTGGCCGTCAGGTCACGATCAATAGGATCGAGGGATATCTTCAGAGTCGTATTGCTTTCTATTTGATGAACTTGCATCTGAAGCCACGTAATATCTACCTGTCAAGGGTAAGCTCGCTTTCGCTTCATTCTGGGCACTAGCTGATGAAGTAGCACGGAGAATCGATGTACAATGTCGGGGGACAAATCGGTGGAGATTCAGATCTTTCACCACAGGGGTGGAAATACGCCCAAGCCCTGCCTGCGCTTATCAAAGAGAATGTCGGGGAAGATGCCAATCTTGAGGCAAGTCCAATTTGTAGACCGGTCGAACTCAACTGACCAAATAGGTCTGGACATCGACGCTCCAGAGGACTATGCAAACTGCCTCATATCTCAAATTCCAAAAGAAGACCTGGAAATCGCTCGACGAGCTCGATGCAGGTGTATGTGACGGAATGACGTACGAGGAGATCGAGGTGAGCTTCGCGGCTCGTTCAATTCCGCAGTAAGCTGATAAGATAGCAAAAATACCCAGAAGATTACGAGAGTCGAGATGAGGATAAATTCAATTATCGATATCGAGGTGGTGAATCCTACCGTGATGTGGTTGTTCGTCTTGAACCTGTCATTATGGAGTTGGAGCGACAGCGTGATATCCTTATTATCGGGCATCAGGTATGCCTAGGCCAACCTCAGAAAGTCAAGCTGATGGAGTAGGCAATTTTGCGGTGCTTGTATGCTTATTTCCTTGCTCTACCTCAACAGGAATTGCCCTACATCAGTGTGAGCTTATATCTCTGGAACGAGGTATAACAGCTGATCGTCAGGTACCCCTACATACCCTTATCAAAATCACACCAATGGCCTATGGATGTCATGAAGAACGGTACACCCTTCCCATCGAAGCCGTTGACACACACCGCCCCAAGCCATCAAAGAAGACTGGCGGCATCCCCTCTGCCAGCGCCGAACCGCCGAGGACAGCAGCTAGTACTACAAGAGATTACTTTGGTGATACGAAGATGTTTGCCGCGAAGCCTGACTCGCTGTCGGAGGCCTTGAAGGATGCACAAGGCGCGAAGCCTAGTGTCCTCAAGGGACAGCCCGAGCCCGAGCCCGAGTGATCGATGGGCGGACTGGGTGTGGAGTGCTTTGTTGTAAGACTTAGATATCATGCATTGGCTTGACATGGCTGGCGTAACATGCAAGAGAGAGCGGCTCATGGATTACCACGAGCAAAAGAAATTGACAGCGAGACGAGTTCAATTGGATACGAGATAGAGGTAGACATATGCATACATTGACTGGCAGCTGGTGTTTGTGCAACAAGACGCAACCACTACTGTAACCCATCTTCACTCTGATCAGATGCCGAGTCGTCCTGTCCCATCAGTTCCATCTCCTTGGTTGCGCATGAATCAAACTTACCTGACCAAAGAAAGCAAATGCCTTGGCTTTACTCTCTGATCTATCCATATGTGCCGGTCTTCTCGTTTGACTCCTTGATCTAGATCGAGCTCGAGCTTGTGACTGTGACTGCGCCTGTTGTGAATGCGACAGTCGTCTAGGATTAGGCGACGGGATCGGTTTCCCACTCTGCTCCCCGCCATTTGGCTTCAAGTTATCATTGGGATTGGTGACTACCAGATTCCTCCCACTTGGGATCATATGTTGTCCATCATCTACCCTCATTTCATTTGCGTCAGATCGGATATGATCCCTCTGTCCGTCTTCATTATCTTTTCTACTGATCTCCATCTCTGCAGCGGCTCCTGCCAACTTATCGACAAGATGACGCTGAGATAATGCTGGAGGAGGTTCACAGTGGGTGACGAATCTGTCAGGGGTGTCGACGCCTGATTGGTAGGAAGAAGCGGACTTGTGGCGTTGTTGACTTTGGGAGAAGGAGGGTGGCATACCGGAGCCATCTGGTGTATTGGGTGATGGGGTATTTCCGCCGCTTTTACTATTGATGAGCGTCCGCAACTGATTTTGTTCTGGGGCGAAAAGGACTTACTCGTCAATGTCATAATCCTCCTCTTCCTCCTCTTCATCCTCATCATCACTCTCATCTCCATCCCCGTCCTTTTCATCCACATGCTCAGGCACAGTCTTTTCGGATCTAGGAGGAGATTTCATATTCTCCTCTGCCTGTTTTCTATCGGACTGCTTCTTGACAGCAGGTTCATTATCCTCTTCGACAACGACGAAGGATTTCTGTTTCTCCCTTTCGTTCCATCTCAATGTTCTCGAGATCGCGTTGAACCAGTCGGGTGAGGCCTTGTCTGCGCAAACTGTTGGGAAAGGGTATTTGGATGCGGTCACTTTAATATGATCTCCCTCTGTTTTGTCAGCCATGATCAATGAAGGAGAGAGAAACGTACGTTTGAGCTCCACACGACCTCGACCGTCGAAACTTGCCCAGGCTGTACTTCTGGAGTTGTATGGGACACATATACGTAGCTCCATACTGTCGGGCAATAACATCGGGCGGAATGATAAAGTATGAGGGCAAATTGGCGTAATGAGCAGCGCTGGGATCTGGGGATGAACAAGTGATCCACCGGCTGACAATGAGTATGCGGTAGAACCAGTGGGGGTCGAGACTGTCAATCCATCTGCTTGGACTGTAGTGAGGTGATGCTCGTCACCTGATCGTCAGCACCCTCTAGGCAATGGTAAGGGGACATACCGAACAATTCCAGCAGACTGACAAACGGACTAGGTCCTCTATCCACCACTAAATCATTCAAGACCTCAAACTGCTCAACGGGCCTGGTAGAGAAACACATGATTTCCTTTTCCTTTTTACTTGCGCCACCAGCCATAGGCGCAGACCCAGCAGTAGCAGGAGCAGCACCTTCCAATGCCTCCCATCCTTTCTTATCCACTGTACTCATCAAGATCTCTCCACCTGGCTTCTTGATTGCTTTCCTAGATTTCCCAGATTTACTAGCTTGATATGCTTCTTCAGGGGCGATCGCTCGGTAGACTGTACATGTGAATCGCATTCGTAAATTGACTCGAATGCCTTCGTCAATGACCCGGTCCATCGTTGGCTTGTAATGTGAGAAATCAAAGTTGGTCAAGAAACCCAAAGAGCCGAGGGCGAAGGGAAGGACGGGTGGGACGATCTTTTGGAACAACCATGAAGTGAACAACACTGTTCCGTCTCCACCGAGCTACAAGTCAGTGTTGGTCTCGTATGGAATAGAAGAGGGACTTACAGTGACGACAAAATCGAAGAGATGAGGAGCAGTAGAGCACATTTCACTAGTCCAATACCTCAATTGACCCTCATCTTTCTTCCTCGCCTCACTGAAACTAGTTCCCGAAGACCAAGACGAAAAGTTATTGACCGAGGCGGAAGAAGAAGACCTCCGACGATGCAATGGTCTGAAGAACTCTGGATGATCCTGCTGCAGACCTGCTGCGTCGAATCTCTTGGAATGGCGTAATTGAGCATCGACATAGACTATCATTCCTCGATCCTCAGTCTTGTTGTTCCAAGAACTTTGTGAATTCGCGCTTTGAGGATTTTCGGATGGGGGGATTGGTCGTTTTTGCATTAGGTAGAGGGCGAGTTCTCGTGTGAGTTTGATGAGACGATTGTCGCGGGCTTTTGTGACAATGAGTACGGTCTGAATCTTTGATCGCACTCGTGTACGCCCTGATATCAGCTCAGCAAAGGCAAAGACCAAAGATACTCACCGAGCTGCTTCGACATCTCCCTGACACCCTGTGCGGTCTCTGCGAGCTGCCGAGTCAAGCTCCCGGTATCATCATCATCATCAATCACATCCCCATCCAGGAATGCACTACTTCCTAGAGCACTAGACTTGTCGGATTCGTAACCGCTCATCGATGTGCCCCTCTTGTCTGTGGGTGACGTGACCCGAGACGAGCCGGCAGAGCTATCGTTGGGAGCGTGGGACTGGTGTAAGGCCTGCCGAGCCTGGTGGCCCGGTATCCTTGGATGTCGACTTGAAGATGCTTGATGCATATGTGATCCGCTACTGGGTGGTTGTCCGTTAACTCTCGTGTTCGGTTGTGTTCCACTTCCTCTTCCTTGAGACCAATCCTGCAATGTGCCCGTCCGGTCGAGGTGCGAATGGATGAAACAAGGAGATACCGGTGCGGCTCCCCCTGGGTTAACAGTTGATGAAGTCGGAGTAGGGACAGCTCTTGAGCTCGAGTCACCAGTATCAGGTTGGATCTGTGATAAAGGTGAAGGAGGAGCTGGGTTCCGGATTCGTGAAGATGGAGTGGTGGAACGTGGGAAGTATGGACTCGTCGAAGATAATTTGCTTTGATCGATATTCGAGTTCTGCGACTGAGACATCGCGTAATCCTTGGCTGTTGGCGTGATGAGCAGTTCCTCAAAAGGGGTCTTTGTGGGTGTACGCAAACACTCAATTGAACCGATATCGGGCGGAATATGCCCAACAGGCGACGTCGTGACTACAGGTCTATCCCGAATTTGTATACTACCAAATTTCTGAACGATCAGCATTGTGCCTCTGCAAATAATATGGCACAGACTAACGTTCTGATCTTCCTCAATAGCAATCGCCAAATGCTGGCGATGACTCGATATCCTACGTAAGGGTTCTGGTCGCCTTTGAGCCCGTCGGTCCTGAGCAATAATGGATTCTGGAAGGCTAAATCCGTTGGGTGGTACGTCGCCAAAAGGCCTTTCGAGGGTATTAGCCTGCGGATGACCGTTGGAATTACTGTCCAAAGGGCTCGGTGCAGGTATGAGAGAGGATGATGGAAAGTGAGGTGGTGATGAGATCATCTTTCCGGCTAGATTTAGTTATCGCTTTGAAGCGGAAGCAATATTGAGATTATGTATTGATAGGTGGGTATATCAGCTAAGTCATTCCCTCTGGCTATATAACCGACGAGACCAGATGCTACGCGGAAAACCTCGTCTACACAGGTACACTGAAACGCTGTGCCTACGTCAAAGCGGTCGTCAGCTTCCTGCAAACGGGCATGGTCAAAGAGTGTATCCAGGAACAAGCCCTTGGCTGTGTAGACTGGCAATCGGGGCCCAGGGACGGTGCATTCGTAGTCAAGCAACGGCTTTCCCGTTGCACATCTCCAACCGAGATGTCTTCCTGGTTGCTTCACAAAGTTCCATGTTTCATCAATTGCATTCGTACATTTTGGTTCTTAGCAATGTATGTCTACGTCCCGCCTACTGAGCTCCTTCGGGTTTCAACCTGAATATTAGCGCCATATCCTCAATGTCTATGATAGACTTACGATGATCGTCCCGCTCGCAAGATCTCATCCGTACTGAGAAGGTTGACGGCAATGACTGAGCTATCTCGTCAGCATGAACCATATGTGTGAAGGGATGACGCACCAAGAGTGTAACATCTGCCTCTTGACCCTGTAGTTGTCCCAAACACCCTCCGTAACTGGATCCATAGGCTCTCCCGACTTCAAATCCAATCCGACAGGAGCATCCGTCTCCTCTGCTTCCTGCTGCAAGCCAACGATAGCGTCCTGAACATCGAATCCACCGTTCGAAGCGAGAGTCTTGGGAATGACCAACATTGCCTCGGCGAATGCCTGAACACCGAGCTTCGTACGTCCCTTTGCGCTTGTCTTGAGTGCACCAAGGAGATGAGTCGAGCATGCGACTTCGAAAGCACCGGCACCGGGGATGAGACACTTGTCTTCGATGGCATTCTTGACGGATCGGAAACCGTCTCTTAGAGCATCAGAGATTTGGGTCATGGTGTGGGCGTTGGGGCCTGCATGTCAGCTTGGCGGTCATAGGGCATAGCTTACCCTTGACGAGCATGGTGACAGAGTTTGGCTCCTTGACATCCTCAACGAACGTGTACTTCTCCTCTCCGAGCGTGTGCTCGTAGACAGTTCCAGCCCAACCAAGGATATCGGGTGTCAAGTCATCGACCGAGTTCTGGGCGATACCACCAACACACAATTGTAACCTACTTGTCAGCTACACCTCACTCGAATCGCTCACCTCTCCATGTTTCTTCTCTTTGCACGCCTGAGGGCAAAGATGCCGTTCTTGACGAGGATATCTAGCGACATGGGATCAATACCCTTTTGGTTGACAATGACGAAACCTTTTGGCTTTTCGTTGGATCCAACAGCCTGATCACAAACGGCATTTTTGAGCTCAACAATCTTCTTCAATCGGTCGTCAATGAATCGTCGTTCAGATTCGACCAACTTCTCCCTCTGCTCAGCGGAAGAGTAGAAGAATCCAGAGTTGACCTCACTGGCTATCAGCTCTCGCTCACGACTAAAAAAGCGATAGCTTACGTTTTCTCGTATTCAAGCGATACGTTCAAGGTGAGGATGAAGGCATTTTCGACCTTCTTTGGCATATCCGGATGTCTAGCTCCGTGATCCATGACCAAACCCCTAACCAACTGAGTATCGGTATCCGTCTTGTGCTGCATCTTCATGACCTCAATCATGTGGAGATCAATAGGCTCAGGAGGCTCTTCACGGCTCTGAATGGCGAGGACGGCATCGACAACATCAGCAGCGAGATTCTGTGCCAACTTGGAGTGTAGCTTGGTAGCGAGGGAAGTGAAGGCGACGGAGATCAGGGTAGATCGATCAAGTGTAGGAGTGTGCTTGTAGCTGTCGAGGAACTGATTGTCAGAGATATTCGTCAAAGCTCAAGCGACTGACCTTGAGAGCCTCCTTCTTGGCCATGTCGAATCCTTCACCAATGACTCGAGGGTGGACACCTTCCTGGATATAACGGTCGGCCTGCTTTAACAATTCTCCAACAAGTAAAACGACAGAGGTGGTTCCGTCTCCGACCTGCTCGTCCTGGGCGACAGCAGTTCGTGCAATCATGGCGGCGGTGGGGTTCTGGGAGTCAGCTCACATTGCGAGTTATGCTCTCGACAGCATACCTGGATTTGCATTTCTGATAGAAGGACCTTTCCGTCCTGAACATCAGCTTCGGTCGCGCACCACACGTCGTTTGGCCTACTTTGGTCATTTTGATCTGTCCAGATCCATCCACCAGCATCTTGATAGTACCTCTTGGCCCTATTTATCAGTTTCAAGCCCCCATTTGACAAGTGTAACCTTACCTAAGTTCGACTTGACGACATTGGCAAGTCCAACGGCACCAGCCTGAAATGTCAGTGCCAATCCAATAACCCATATATTTTGAACCTCCAACGGGCGGACATACAGTGTTGACCTGCAAAGCCTGTGTACGCCTTACACTCTCTGCTCTAGGGTTGATGAGCTCTATACTACTCGACATGATCGTATACTATAGAGTGTAATGTGTCGAATATTACTACGAGATGGAATCTTCGAAATGTCAACGCGAGCGCGCTCTGACCTCATGACGTGGCATTGTTGTATGTAGATGACCGGGGGACTGAGATAGCCTCCACCCTACTTCACTGCAGCCGTGTGACTGTCTCGACTGTCTTGCTCTCATTGCGATACCATCATCGTCAGACATGCCTGGTCCCCAAACACCTAGGCCACCCAGACCGCCACCTTCACACGATCCAAAGAAGAACCCTTTGGGCTATATCATCTCGAAATGGAGGGATTTCACAAAACAGGCCGAATCAGGTTCTATTGAACCCAACAACGCCAAATCCGTGAGTATCTCCCCCCTGCACTTGAGATCCGGCTAATAGCTAGATCCGTTCGGTGCTCGCCCAACAACCTCGGGGTGCGATCTTCCAAGGCTTATTGGCACTGAAGACCAACATCTTTGTCAACATGCATCCCCTCCTGGATCCTCGACTCGAACATGATGGGTCACCCGCTTTGACGGCCGAGCAGTATGCCAGGGAGAACGCGTTGGCAATAGAGGATCTGAAAGCTTTGTCAATGAAACAACGGAATGCGACATCTCAAGCTGGCTCGAGCACTGGTGTGGGTGCAGGGACACCCAGTCAGCAAGGCTCATCACCTGCAGGTACACCGCTACCACAAGCAGGTGGAGCGAGTCCGAACCCGACAGCGACAAGCTCGCCTCGGCCAGTCGTCAACACCAATCCACCTGCACCACCCGCTTCGAATCCACAGGCAATCGGTAGACCGCCTATCCGCCCAGTACCACTACCAGAGGGTATGATGACTTTAGCAGACGTGCGAAAGATCTTAGGAATGGGCGAACCTCAGAGACAAGTTTTGTATCTTCGAGTATGTCCATCACCTTTGTGAAAGTGCTTGATTGCTTATTAGTAGTCACCTGGGTTAAAAGAGAAATTCACTGCGGCTCTAATTCATTTCCAAACACTGTCGGCTAGAAACAATGAGGCCGCTGCAGCAAGAGCAGCCGCAGGAGGCGTACGTCCATCCACTCCAGCACCTTCGACTGGCCCATCAACTCCTTCTTCAAGCCAGAACCAAAATCAAAATCAGAATCAGAATCAACCTACAACTACGAGCCAGAATGCTCCAAGCCAAAACCAAGCCAGACCTCCAGCTCAACAGACCCCAGCTCGTCCATCACAAAATAGCAACCCTCATGCAGCTACCCCTACTCCCAACCCAAACCCCACGGCTGGTTTACAAAACAGACCTTTCAATCTGAATTTACCGCCTCAGCGACAAGGATCGCCTATGCCACCACAGCAACAACCACAACCCGTGGAGAATGAGAGGAGTAGACGTAAACGCAAGTTCAGAGAGTATGTGAAGGAGGAAGCACCTGGATTAGAAGTCGAAGTTGGAGTCGATCAGGTATATTCGACAATGTACAGGATTCGACCGTTGCTGATGGATAGATCGTGTCTGACTATCTCGACGCGTTTATCGATGAAGCAGCAAGAGGCGCAATCAGGCTAACCAAACACCGTAAAGGTGCCAGGGTCGAGCTGAAGGATATGGCCCTCTTCCTTGGTACGTCCATATGCTTTTATCAAATGCACTTGGCTGACACGTAGATGTGACACATGATGTGAGATTACCGGGTTTCAACGTGCAACTACCACATCGTCAGCACATCTCTGCGGATACGGAGCGTAAGCGTGGTAAGGCAGTTGCGCCCCGAGCAGCGAGAAAGGGCAAAGAGGCCGAGTGAAAGCGTCATTAGCATATATTTTGTATCATCAGCCACGAACCCCATGACATCATGTATTGGACACAATGAATATAGAGAAGCAGAGCGCCGGCCAAGTAACACACTCAAACCCATACATCCCGGTACATGTTGACTACGAAGTACTTGAGGGTGTCTTCCTTAGCGAAAAGAATCCAAATCTTTTTTCAGCCTTGGTACCATCCTCTTCATCATTCAATACAGTGATGCCATTGCCATTACCAGTATCACCAGTCTGATGCTGATCATGTTGCTCTGTTCTAGCGTCCGATTTGAAACCCTCGAAAGCTGAATGAGTTGGTGCCCTTGAAGATGCTGATGAAGATCCGAATCGTGAAGAAAGCCAATTACCGGTCGTCGACCTCGATCCAGTTGCAGTTGCAGTCGAGTTTCCAACCACACCGTTACCCAAATCGGTAGATGATGTTCGTGCGGATGTACCTGGCACTGATTCGGCGCCTCTTGACCAACGGTCCCGAGAGAGTGGACCCCATCCCAAAGTTCGTTTCTCGATTGCAGATGGAGCGAAAGGTGATGAATTGAGTGAATCGTTCGAAGTAGTTCCTCCAGGATGCATGAACGAGAAGGCGACATTCTCGTTACTGGCAGTACCTGAGAACCACCGTTTCGATCCAGGTAAAGCGGGCAACCCTGGAAGGAGAGAAGTACTGGTCGAGATAGTATTGGGATTGACGGCTGGGGGAGTCGTACTCGGGGGCAAGAATCGGTTCAAAGCGGTAGAAGGTTCACGAGCTGGTTGAGCATGTTCAGGAACTGGGGATCTCCATAACTCGTCGCCAGAGTCCGAAGCGGAATCGTGTTCATCAAGATCGAGGGGTGTCGCATCACCTTCCAAAGACCTGAATAGACCTTGAGGTAAAAAGGAGGTCCCATTTGGCGAACTGGGATCTATCTCGACTTCTTCTTCAGAATCGACGGCAGCGGGTGGTTGAGCTCGAGTGGGAATATCTAGCGGGTGGAAAGAAGAATGAATGGTATCTCGATTGCCGGGTCCGAAATCGTCAAACGCTCCGAGGTCGGTCTGGTGATTCGTACTCGTCGTTCTGGTCGAGCGAGCAGTGTAATCTTGCCCAAGGTAAGGCATACCTGCTTCCGCCATGTAGGCAGCAGCTTGACTAGCCCACTGATTCTGACTCTGATGATGATACCCTTCCTGAGCAGCCGCTTCGTAGGCGGCAGCCATCATCATCATTTCCTCTTCTGGTGTAGCCCTAGCTCCAGATTCAACAACCACCTTGAGCCTGTCTTCTGCTTCCTTGACTTGATTCCCTAATTCCTCGTTTGCAGTCTCGAGAACCTCCAATTCGATTTCCAGCTGCCCAAACTCTTGTTTCTTTGCCTCTACATTGTCCAATGTTTCCACAACATGCCTAGCCCCATCTTCCTGAACTGTTCGTACATTCTTTTCACTCTGATCCATATTCACCCGAGTCTCGACTGCACCATCGCGAGCAGCTTTGATCCTGGATTCTAAACCGTCTCGAAGATTTTCGACAGCTTTGAGCTTTTTCTCGGCTTCACGTCGTGCAGATTCAGCTTGTCGTTTCTGTTCCTCTAGACTCTTGGTTTTGGACTTGAGTTCTTGACGTTCAACATCGTCTTCTTTACGGCGATTACGAAGTTCTTCGAGCGAGGCGGCGAGTGTAGAGTCGGTAGAAGCTTCATGGATTTGTAATTGAGACTGAAGGTCATTCAAGGTGTTTTGAGCGGCGGCGAGGTCATTCTTGAGCGATGTAACGAGAGGCGAGTCGGGAGTATCGGTAAGTGGCTGATTGAGTGATGGACGGCGTGACAACGATGGCGTGGGAGTAGGCTGGGCAAGTGGTTCGGCCGCGGTTTCAGGTTTCAGTAGTTTCGGTGCGAGTGGTAAAGGTTTAGCTGGGAAGTCAGTTAATAATTCCTTGCTCTCAAACAGGAGACATACCAGGTAAAGAATCGTCCTTGGAAGATAAAGCTTTCACATCCATGATACCTGGTCTTTCCCTCCGTTTGCCCTTTTCCCTTCCATCCCCAAGGATGGCAACAATCAACTCTGAAATCAAGTTGATGGTGACCGGTGACCAATGTCCAAAGAACCCAATGAAAACTGTAGATTTATCCTTTTCCCTCTCCCTTCCTCTTTTCAAGACTGATAAAGGGTCCGACATGGCCAAGAAGCAGGGTGACGCGAGCGGAGTTGCTACTCCCGTAGAAAAGAATAGATGTGACCGGTAGAGTAATGGCGGTGTGCGTAGGTTTATTGATACATGGTTAGCGAATCTGAATGGTGTCGGAGCCGTTGACGGAATTGAGGGCGTCGATAGAATATTGGAAGGAGGCGTGTCCAATTCGGTAGAATGATCCGTTGGCGTGTTTAGCGAGTCTGACGTTCGAATATCGACCAAATGCCGTCTGAAAGACAGTTCCGTCAAATGCGACCTGAAGGAATTTTCATTTGGGTTCGAGAGAGCAGCTAAAAAGTCAATAAAATTCTCCAGTATTGTACATCTGACATACCTAGAAGCAGAAGGACCATGGCAATTGCCGCCCAGAATAGGACAGTCCGAAGGTCATTCCCTCCCAGCAATCCGCCCATACCACTCAAAGTGCCTAGACCGTCATGTCCGATACCCATATCCTCCACCCGCTCAACGACCGGGCTACGGGTCGCGAACGCGTACAAGGCGTCCCGCGACCTATCAAAGATGGATCGCAGGGACATAGGTGATGGGTTGGTTTCGTGTCTAGTTGGTCTGACGCATCCAGTTGATTGATTTCTCGTATTTGATCTTCGAGGCGACGTTCGAAGTCGGCGATATGCACAAACCCGATGTGCTTATGGAGTTGTTGGATGTAGTATAGAGGAGACTAAGTATGATGTCGAGTGGTGTGTCTGAATCAAAACTTAGCTAACGGGGCTACACTGTGTAAAAGGACACACACACTCAGGGGTAATAGGATCATTACTATTTAGAATTAGTATTTCATTAGGAATTGAGATAGAGTATTAGTAAATGAATACTAATAGATTCTCATGCCACATTCGCTAGTTTAGGCTTAAAACACCGGAGTACTCTTTAGCTCGCATGGAATTGATTCCGGTTGAATCAACTAGATGTCCATTGGGTACTGTATACCATCCTACACTCAAGTCATATAAAGATCAGACAAGGTAGGTAGAATCCATGTCTTTGTGAGACTAGGACTCTAACAATCAGATGCCCGGACCATTATACAGAGACCCTTGGGCAGCAAGAGAAGCATGGCGTAAATCACCAATCTTTTCAAACCGTGCAATGTTCAGGTACGTCCCTATTAGACCGTCAGGTCGTCGGACTCCAGAATAAGGCTGATCTGTCAGGAGCATGTTTCCTGGACTCGGAACAGCGATCGTCGCTTTCACCGCATACGTCATCTACGACGACTTTATCGCTGCTAAACCAAAACACGATTCGCATGGTCACGGAGCAGGGCACTAGGATGTGATGGGATGTAGGATTTTCTGGGGATGAAGCGCATGTATCACTACACTGGAATCATGAGTCTCGATCGGACCGGAGACTCTGCAAGGATTAGAATGCACCAGGGCGCAGAAGACCCACTTGGAATGGCGCTTCATCGTAAAATGCAGCTGATACAGATCTACCTCATCCTACTCCCTACCGCTTGCCATCTCTCGCCAATTTCCGAGATCTTGACAACAACCCCGGCAGCAGTCGCTTTCACCTTGCCCTCTCTCATCCCACCTTGTCCAGCACTGACTTTCCCACCTTTACTCTCTACTTCAAATACGCCAGTCGCCCATTCCCCCGCAGCGAGCACAAGTTCAGCTTTATCAAGTGCCAATGTCCGCCCTTTATCCAACTCCACAGAAACGTCAAGCGAAACCAGAACCAGCTCTAGAGCGGCCGCAAGGACCTGTGCTTCGGTTCTGGAACCTTCTTCAAGACCTTTAGTGTCGAGGTCGGTGATCATAGGGTTATTGGAAGGGGTAGCGAGATGCCTGGCGCCGATTGTTACTCCTAACTCTATCGCTTCCGGCGCCAAAACTGATAAGAACACGGACGAATGTCGAGCGGCGTGAATGAGAAGCGAGAGGGTCATGAGCATTTTCTCGAGTGCCATTGCCGATAAAATCATTCCTGTTCCAGCGCCTCTATATCGATCGCCTGTGTTTATTGCTCTTGCCTCCCTAGTCGATGAATCTTGGAAATACTGCCAGAATCGATTGATGAGGGGCATGATGAAGTACTCTGCCGCGACATCCTTGAATGGCATAATCGGGACCTGTGAGTCTGTAGAGGCTTTAGTCATTTCGCGATCCGCCACAGACCCCACTTCGGCGACTTTCATACTCCTCCCAGGCCCCACGCGAAGTTTCTTCTCCCTAGCCAGCTCGGGGTACTCCTCGGCCCTCTTGGCACTTTTACGCAGCATGAGATCTCTCACGCCAGAAACAGCTTGTTCCAGTTGATTCTGATATTGATTCTCAGGAATATCGTTGGGGCCGATATATTTCTGGTGAAGAGCCGGAGGGAGCATTTTAGTTGGGAAATCGAGTCGACGGAGCGAATTTATAGGTTGTGGAGTCGAGAGACCCGATAGTTCTCTTGCACCCATTGCTATGGCGGTGAGGAGAACTGATTTCTGTTGGAGTGAGTATTGGCCTTCGAAATATTGTTCGATGAGGAAGCTACGCTGTCAGTATGGCTCACACAGACAGCGGTGAACTAACGGTGCGACCTGCCGCGGAGCAGAAGCGACAAGAGCATTCATCAGGCCTTGCCTTGTATCATCAAAGTCTTCGAGATTGTATGGGTTGTTCAGTCCGATGGTCACGGTGGCGAGATTGACCGCATTCTCGGCTACAAAGTTAGCATCTGCCATCTTCGCTCAGACCATCAAGAAGAACGTACAGAGCTCAGTCCCGAACGACCGTTTAGCTCTTACTAGACCCTCACCCCACTTAAGCCCCATCTCGATATAATCCGGTTTCTCCCTCTCTTTGAGAAGCATAATCAATTGCTGAACATAAACAGGTCTTGAAGCTTTCTTGTTCTGAGCCGAATCAAGTGCTAATGTCGGATCAGCAGCAACTTCCTCGAGATACGAGGGTGTCGGGGAAGGTGATCGGGATGAGGATGGAGACTGGGGAGCATAGCCTTGGAGGGGATCTGCTTCTTGGTCTGCATCTAGCATTACGATTTTGGGCTTTGGCTTAGGTTTCGAATTCGGTTCCTTAGCAGGACGGAATTTAGTTTCAGGTTGTCGACCTCTTTTAATGGGAGCTGGGCGTGGATCCGATGCTGATTCTGGAGCATAGACTTGGTCCCATCCTAGAAGCCATTTCTTCCCGGTCGGATCCTCGGAAAGTGGTAGTTCAAGATCATTGACACCTACACTTTCTCTCAATCTGCGACACTCCTCCTTCCCCTCGCCTTCCCCACCCCACATTCCTTCTCCAAATTGCAATCGCTTTGGACCCCCAGAAGTTCGGGGAGGTTTGTCGCTTCCAGCAGTGCCTTCTTGAGCCTCAAATCCAGCTTGAAGTTCTGCCATCTCCTCTTCCTCTGTTTGAGCGTTGTTGTCACCGGTTTCCCGGGTTGTCAATTCGCTGAGGATTTCGGCTACTAGCATTCCAAGTCGGCGGACTTTCGGGTCGGGGTGGGATAGGAATGATTGGATTGCTGTCAGGAATTCGGCTTGATGGGAGAGGCTTGTCAAATATGGATCATACGGGGGAAAGAGGGAAATGGAGAGGATAAGAAGGTGAGTGAGATCTGATGTCAACTTCGCGATTGTAGGCTGGACATACGGTACTGCTGTGAGTATAAGGCAAACTTGATAGATTTGGGATCTGTCCATAGGCGAGTGATCACCTGTACGAACTCTCGACGTTCTATGATATCAGCTGAAGCCCAATGTATCGCTCAGTACACGTACCCGCCGAACCACCTGACCTGACCCATCCGCAAATGATCCTCGCAATCACATGTTCCTGAACATTCATGGAATCCACCAAAGTCCTCTGAGCAGATACAGCTCTCATAACAGCGACCCAAGCTTCTCCCCCGACTTCAGCTTTCCCAATGATCAGCCCCAATATCTCGACAGCTCGATGAATATCCTCATCAGGCGTCCCAGGTTTGGGCGAGCCGATCCGAGATGAAAGATGTTGTAATAGCGAACTGATGAATGAGGAAAGGGTCGAAGCAGGCAGAGGGAGGAATATGGCTGGTAGGAAAGTTGTGGGATATGCGGATAGGGGAGAGGATGTCGGAGGGTGAAGATGTGCAAGCAGAGGGGGTAATAAAGGAAATAGCAGTGATGGCTGGCGGGAATGCTGTTGACTTGGAGGTGTTTTGAGCATTCCAAGGGTAGTAAGGCGTTCCAACACGAGACGTATTCTATCTGCGACCCCTGTTATATCTTAATCGTGGACCACTTTGTAAGGATCAGGCGTACCTCGAGTAGCAGACAATGATAGCTCATACATGAGGTTCTCCAACTTGACGATCAGGCCATCGAAGTACGTTCTGGTTGTCAGCTCACGAATCTCAAATCCCATGTAATGACTCACCTCGGGACCAGCTTCTCCTGGATATCCCCAATCCAGCCATCACTTTTCCACCGCCCAACAGCATTAGCAGCTTTGGCAGGTACCCCAACGAGACTCCTAGTAGCTTCCTCCCATATTAATTCCTCTGGACCTAGCCTTCCTTTCTCCTTTTCCTCCACGCCAGACCAGACCGCCCAATACAGCTCATCAATCCCATACTCCCCACTCAACCGCTCTAGAGTGCCCAAAAGGAATGTACGGGAGGGTATAGGCAGGTCAGGTATTGATGCGGTCGTCAAAGGGGCATTGAAAAATGGTGGTAAGGTGAGGTACGAGGTTAGAGCGATCCATCTTGAAATTCGGATCCCTGCTGCTTCCCTCTCCGGAACGAAGAATGAACGTAGGACCTCGACTTGGGAGTCGTCGAGAGTATGTAGATAATTCGGTACAGTATTTGTCAAGATGTGAATTTGGATCGAAGGGAGGAAACGTTGTAGAGCTTTTCGAGCTGGTTCGGATGATGAAGTCGATGGTCCGGCATCATTATATATATCATGGAGGCATGTCGAGAGGAGGTCAATGAGGGTTTCAATATCCGGCTGGGTCGTCCGGAGAGTATCTCTCAGATGCTGTAGAGCTTGAGAAGGGGTATTTATAGTCATGTTACTTGACCATGGGTGAATGATAGTAACAACAATGGAATGAAACTCTCGGATACTTGAAATCTCAATCTTGAATTCTAATCTTATCTTTCCGACCATGACCACATTACTATCTTCCGCCGTCCAGGTAAGTCACACCGCACTGCAGTCATTCTCTGCTGATGGAAAGCCTCCTCTACTGACTCTGCTCTCATCGACCTCCCAGCCAGGACTCTCACCGCTGTTTACAGCACATGTCGACCCAGAAGACCCAAATCTCTCTTTTATCACTACCACCACCGACAATTCCCAGGCAGGTCCATCGAAGAGACGTACATTTGACCAACATTATGTCGGTCAGAATGCAACAAAGGGCGATGTAGTGGGGCAAGTGATACATATACAATCACCTAAGCCTACTCGTACATACATCCAAGCTGGGGGTCGTGGAAAGGGCAAAGGTAGGGAGGAGGCATTACCACTTGGTATCGAACTACCATGGGTCGGGATACAGATCAAGAGGCTAGGGAATAGGGGAATAGCTTTGGAGTTTGGGATTAAAGACACGAGAGGTGTAGAGGGAATCATCAGGTTGTCGAGCTATAAAGTACGTTACCCTTTCTAACCAGAGCTGACTGCTAGACAACGCCTACCAGTCTACCCCATCGATCACCACCCCTGATACATCTGCCCTTGACCCTTCCTAAACAAGACCAACATACTCTAACCCCCTGGCTTGAGATAAAGCTCAATCTCGTATCTCTCATCCCCCTCTACAAGACACTCCCTCGGCAGAACGCCACGGAATCGAATAAGAGGCAGAAGCTGGATACGGTCCTACCCAGTAGTCCTTTTGGGCAGGTCACATATGTCAGGGTCCATGCGAATTGTCGTTTGAGGAGGATATGGTTTGTTAGTGACCCATGACTACCTGGGGATTGGCTGACTTGCAGAGTGCAGATGGGGAGAGAACACTTGATCAAGCTGGAGTCAAGGACGAATGGGCTCTATATGCTACTCCAAATGTAAGCTAGTATATGCATAATCGAAAGGTCATCAAAAGCCTTTACTGTAGTCGGTATAACTATACAATCGTCCAAAGGTCGTTAAATCTCGTGAATCGTGGCTCGTTTAGTCTACAAGTCAATTCAAGTCGTAGATCGTGTCATCATCATGCTCCACCATCCCGTGTCCGTCCATCATCTCCCACATATCTACCCCCCACCCTCTTCTCCTGCTCCTGTATCCCGCCGATTCGACTATTCCGCTTGGACCGTCTTTCGAAATCCTCAAAATCTGTCCGCACCAACTCCCAATCCCCTTCTACCAATCTCGTCTTTTTCAGCTTCCTGCCTTTCCCACTACTACTTGTTCCAGTCCCAGTAAACGCAGAGTTTCCCTCAGCAAGCACATAAGCTCTATCAGGTGCCCTAATCTCTCCTAGTCCGTACTTCATCCCCAGACCCAGTCCATCATACGCCACCCCGTCGGCTATCGTCATAGGTAATTGAGGAGCGGTGGAGGATGTTGATTCCGATGCCATCTTCGAGTGGGCATGAGAGTAGGTCGGACTTTCTAATTGACGATAAGGTCCTGTAGCATTACGATTAGAGTCGGCGAGGGGGTGTGGTCTGAATCGTGATTCGGCTGGGTCGGGTCGTGGGTACTTTGGCGCGAGAGGATATGGGTGTGAGATGACTTCGGGTGATATGATGGTCTTGCGAGGAGAGGAGCAGGTGCATATGGATAGCATAGATTGAAACAAGCCCATCCGGTTTGGCGTAAATATCCCGTTTTGATCCCCTAATTGGCTTTGTGTTTGGATCGCGATATACGTCCTCGGGGTTAAATTAAGAGGCGATATAGAGTACTGGTATTGTCACTATATGGATACAGATTGTTTAAGATATATGTTGTACAGGAGTAATTGCAGAAAACGTGAAAGGAATGACGAGTGATTGACGACAATCGCGTCCGTTCAGGTGCTCGTCAACATTTCATGTCTTGGAAATTGTATCATTCATTTCAATCATTTGTTTTGATACTTGTGATTTTCGTTTCACTATATATATTTTATCGGACTTACGATGCTTATTCACGGACGGCTCATCAGTACTCCTCGTATCGGGCATCTTCTTCCTCATAGCCATTACGTTTCGGAAGTCATTGAGCGCGGCTAGAGTGTTGTGCAAGAACCGGCATTTCTATCGCCGTGCTGAACTCATGCTTGAGTGTTGCTACTCAGCCTCTATTCATCCTCTCAGCGGAGCCAGACTTGGTGTATAGCGCTGCTGACTATCTGACAGCCTCCCAATCTCTCGTCGTCAGTCGGAAAGCGGTCGAGAATCTCAGAGGTCTTCTTCGGTCAGGGTCCGTTTACGTGTTTACGTGAATGGTTACAACGACCTGCTTGCATTGGAATCACGACTTTGCTCTCTTACATATTATATATCATCTGTATACATCAGGTACACTACTCAATCAGAAGTGGAGATGTTACAATCTCTCGGAGCGTGATCCACCTCAAAGTTCTTGTTTCGGTCCTCGTGGAAGTCACTCTCAATCTTGGGCTTTCGGCAGGCCTTGATCCCGTATAAGACGGTTGCGATCAACAACATAATCTGATATATCAGCTCCGATCACATCTGAAGCTGGAGACACTTACGGCACCGGTCAAGATCAACCATGTAGCATTGCCTACTCTCGCGTTCAAAGGTGCGAGATCACTTGGTGATGTTCTGGAATTGTATTCCTTGAGGTTCCCGTTCAGGATCAGAGAAATTCGTAGCGACACACCAAAGGCTGCCCAGATGACGAGTGTACAGAAGATGTAGAAGCTGAAATTCGTCTGGCAGGTCAGTCATGGAGATGACACGGAGACATACAATGTTCAGTTTCCTGGTCCATTTTCGAGCCCCACCGATCCACGCCGTGATATAGAGAACGAGGATGATCCCAACCATCCCACAGGCGATAGGTACGATGATAAGGGGGAAGGTATCCTCAACTCGGATAAGGTCAATACTTTCATGGTTTTTCGGATCTGTGATATGGAGACTTGAATAGAGAAACCAGCCTGGTGCTTTTCGTCCACAACGGGAGCCAGTCCTTCCTCCGCCACTGGACATGTTTAATCTCATTCTGCATGACTCGAGAAAGATACTCACAGATCCTCAAGTATTTGACCGCAAGCTCCCAGTACTCCCATGTTGACGATATATCGGCCTGAGGCATCCACCAAGTTCGAGATCTGGAGGTGCTTGGAGAACGGCTCAGTCACAGTGGCTAGCAGTACGAAGAGGAAGGGGAGAACTATGGTTTCAGTATCAGATCAGGAGTAAAAGCTGATACTCACAGGTGAAGAGGAAGATGACGGAATTCATTACAGTGGATTTCAATTTGGTCGCCATTGTTGATGTTATCGATGTGAGAAGACTCTGACTCTTTGGGATTGTGGCGTATATACCTTCATGTATGCTGTGCTCGGTGTTGATCAATCCCTTCACGATCCTCCATGGCCCCAATGTATGAAAGGAGTGAGTTTCCAACGTCAAGGGACCCCTCTTACAGACATGTTTCATCGCTGTCATCAACCCCTCCTCGGTCGCGACAAAAGAGGGCTCAGCGTTGCGCAACATACAGAAAGCAGTCCACCGAGGATCTTGCACAAAGGAATTATCGATCTGCGCACCGCCTTCAGATACGAATATGATGAGTCATCGGGTTTTGGTATCCTTCGAGCATCCTGCGACGGAGATTTTTTCAGGAGAGAGGACAGTG
>Ga0265780_10002451_pt1 | contig 25102 bp, 32 predicted proteins | sample P1T30metagenome_FD_192432 | JGI IMG/M metagenome (GOLD analysis project Ga0265780, IMG submission 192432) | Plant litter microbial communities from East Loma Ridge, Irvine, California - P1 T30 | ecosystem: Environmental > Terrestrial > Plant litter > Unclassified | place: USA: California... | reverse complement strand
TGGTCCGCCCTCGCTTAAGCCTGGGGCTAGGTGCCGGCCCATCCGGCGCAATCCCCGTACCCTGCTTACTACGGGGGCGGGCCACCTTCGCAGCCCGAACATACGGTCTTTTCTTTCCACAAGCGGAAGGCGCGACTTCCTGCCCGGCGGCCGAGATGCTAAATCTCGATTTTAAAACTCGAAGAGCAGGAACGTCGGATGCCGATTATCACCGACAACGGCCGCACAGTAACGCTGAACGACGGCGACGATAGCTATGCGGTTCCGCAGGACAACGCGATCGTCAACCTGATCTACGGACTTGGCGGTAACGATCGGATCACCGGCGGCATCGCGGGCGGGACCATCTATGGCGGTGCCGGCAACGACGTGCTGATGGGGGCTGCCAACAGTGCAACCACCCTTCTTGTGGGCGGCTTGGGAGCCAACAGCTATTTCAATGGCGTGGCGGTTTTGAACGGCAACGCGCGAGACTACACCTATTACGGCGAGACTGACGGCATCCACCTGTTCGCCAACAACGGCAGCGGTGACCAAATCCTCGGCTCAGGCGTCTCTTCGGTCGTCTTCCAAGACGGGACGACCGTGAGCGATGTCTCCCAGCTGGTCGCTCTCGCGACCAACGTGAACTACGTCCAATTTGCTCCGGTAAAGGGTGATGCCAACTTTAGCGGTAGCTTCGGTACGCAGGATCGGTTGGTGCTGAACGGCAACGTTCAGGATTACGCGCTTACCCGCGACAACGGCTTCGACGGATATGCTATCGGCCCGAGCACTGGCCTGTTCGCGCTGCACGCGACTAATGGCAGCGGTACTATCAATATCGCCGAGACGATCGACATCGTCCAATTCGCCAATGGACAGTATCTCGCGCTCCACGACGTGCCCGCGTACGTCACGGGTGACGCGGGAATCGGCTTTGCTGGCAACCAGGACGATCTGCTCTATCAGACACATCTGTCGGGTTATCAGTTCTTCTCGGGCGGTGCCGGTGCTGACACGCTTTACCTCAACGGTAATGAGGCGGACTATATATCGCGGGCCATGACAGCAATCTCGGCCTCTACCGTGACTCACCGCGGCTACGCTGACTACTACCTTGGCAACGACATCTATTCCGGTGTCGCGCTGACCGGAACCAACGGCAGCGGCGAACTTCTAATCGACAATAGCACTGAAACGGTGGTGTTCAAAAACGGGCAGCATGTCCAGGTTTCCGACCTGCTCTCCACGCTCATGCCCGACACGACGGGCAACGCCGACGTGCTTCATTTCGTGCCGACGCAGGAGCCGACCTACACTGAGGGCGGGCTCGTGTTCGACGGCTCGGATAGCGCGCTCGACCGGCTGCTGCTCAATGGCAATGTAAGTGACTACGTGCTTAGCCGCGGAAGCCGGGGCGAGTTCGTGCTGACCCCGCACGGGCTAACTGGCACGGATGCGCTAGTCGACACAATTGGCCAGACGATCGATACGGTGCAGTTCGCCAACGGCCAGTACCTCGCGCCGCACGATTTGCCCGCCTACATCGCTGGCGACGCGACGTTCACCAGCGGCACGCTGGGTGACGACACGTTGATCGTTCCCAACAGTGGCGATCAGTACGTCACCGGACTTGATGGGTCGGATACCCTGTACATTCACGGCAACACGCACGACTACACGCTTCATCCGATCGACCTCGCCGCAACGGCGGAACATCCGGCTGTGAATGGTTACGAACTGGTCGGCGACAACGGCAGCGGAAACTTGTATATCGACCAGTCGATTGAGAGCATTCACTTCCAGAACGGTCAGTATCTCGCCTTTGGCGACCTGCATGCGTACATTGCCTCTTAAATTGCAATGATGCCGTGCCGCTCGCCGGACCTTACGCCACCAAATGTGTCCTTCATTGGGTAAACGCAAATCGGGTACGAATGACCGACTCCTGGCGCTTTCGGCTTAGCCGCTTTTCTGTGAGAGCTGACCCAGCCACCCGATCATAGCGAACATCGTCATGCGGCGGAGATGCCCTCCGCCGCGTCTGTGCAGGAACGGCAATTTTCTGCGGCCGGCATATATTTGCCTGGGCTGCCGTACCCCCACCTTACCCCCGCTCTACTCGGGACCGCCGGCTGCTCATCACGCGTGGCGATTTTGCCGAAGCGCAAATAGGCGGCGCTACTTGCCGCTGCCCACCGGGCTTAGATCAGCTGCTGCAATATACGAGTAATATTCCACGCCTGCTAGGTCGGCATCTACCGCGCTCAAGTCCTGTCGGATACGTGCTATCCGAAGAACGCCATGCAGCATCTTCGGGGGCGAAAGCGCTCATGCCCAAGTGATATCCTCTTGAAAATCTACGGCGAAGGGTCCGAGCTTACCGACGCCCATGCAACTGCCGTCCGACATCAGCTTATCCAAACCGTAATCGGGACCGCCAGCCGTCGCAGATTTCTGCGCGAGACGAACAAGGGGAAGCGCTGTCGGAGCCTTGCACATGATTGCGTCCTCGCTGATCGGATCAGCACGTGCTGCTGTCTGGTGGTTGATCAGCGGAACGCCCGGCAAGTTCGAAGCACCAGCGCCTGAAGCCGGTTGTGCATTTAATAGCGCTAACACCCAAAGCATGAGTTATCCCTATTCCCCGAGGTAGGCTGTCGTTGGTGCATGAAACGACTTTGAATCGCTCGCCTGACCGCTCAACGAGCGGACGAGATGCATGATCACAGCCCGATCTGGGTGGGGTGAGAACGGGGAAGAATTCGAGCAATTTGCGCTCTTCAGATGTTAAGTCGGAAGGGGGAGGGGCCTCAGCCTCTGGATCGTCTGTTTCGCCGGTGAGATACGCCGGCGTCGTGCCCAGTTCACGTGCAATCTTGTGCAGGTGAGAGGATGATCTTTGACCGCCCTTTATAAGTCCATTTATTGTGCTCTGGTCGACACCAACGCGACGCGCCAGCTTCGATTGTGAAAGCCCGAGTTCGGTCAAACGCGCTTTGATCCTGTCGCCGATTATCACGTCAATGCATACCGATACCGCGCCCGAATCGGATAACCCGTCTCCTGAAGCCGCTGCGTTGCAGCGGGCCGTTTCGATCGTTGGCTCTCAGTCGGCGTTCGGGCGCCTGCTCGGTCGTAATCAGTCGTCCGTTCACGATTGGCTGAAAGGTATGAAGCCGCTCCCTGCGGAACACGTTCTCAAGGTCGAGGCAGAGACCGGCATCTCCCGTCATGCCCTGCGCCCCGATCTCTACCCGCGCGATCCGGCAGCAGAGGCCGCCACCGCGCTCGACATAGCCGCGCCGCGCCGCGAAGCCCACCCCGACGTCGGCGGTATGGAGCCAGCACGATGAGCGTCGATCGCGAAGAGCCCCAGTACGGCGATCTCACCGAACTCGACATTCGATCCATTCGCCTGAGGTGCATCGAACTCGCGCAGGAACACACGACATCTGACGACGTCGTGCGCCTTGCGGGAGAATGGTCTCAGTTCATCCTGAACGGATCGCCTGTTGCGCAGCCAGCAGGCGGTTCGGAAGAGAGCGCGCGCGCGAACGGCGAAGCCTGGCGTAGCCTCGCCGATGACACCTTGGAGGGGTGGGAGCCTACCGTTCGCGCAATTTCGCCAGATCATCGGCAATCCGCTCAAACACTGTCTCAGCAACTTGGCCACCACCGACCCTCGCTGCTGCGGCGATTTACCGAATACCTCGCTCGATGCTTTGGGAGCGCTGAGGCGTGAGCATTCTTTGTTCAGCCATTGCGGAAGCCAGATCCGCGCAAAGTTCAGCTGTGGCCATCGCCAGGCGTCTTGTCGCGCGCGCGGCATCCGGCCCAGCCTTGCCCTCATCCTCCATAAATTTTCCTCTTCGTGTTGGTCTCGACAACCACACGATAGCCGGACGGGGTCGGCGTCCAGCCCGGCCCCTGAAGGCAGCACCCGTTCTTCACCAAGTCTCTCCCCCTTCGGCCGCTTGCAGGCCGGCCGAAGCTCCAGCCGAGCGATACCCACGCGATCGGGATCATTCCGGCCGAAGCTCCTTTCCTGTCTGCAACACGTACGTGTCGACGGCGTCGGCCGGCCCCCCCGGCCGGCGCCGTCACTCCGTAGTGTCGCCCAGGATCATCGTCTTTCCCGATCTGCAGCCGCTTTCGGTATGCTGCACTCCCAGCTTCTCAGCTCGGCCGCCACGATGGCGGCGAGCGGCGCCGGCGGATGTTACCCGTGTCCGTCGGCGTCGATCCCATCGATCGGTGCGAACCGATGAGCAAGCGACGCGCCCCACTCACGATCGAGAACGTGTTGCTAAAGGTGCTCGGCGATCTGACGCCAGAGCGCTGCGCGCGCACGACCGAGCGTGAGGCGAGTTATCTTCGCGACGCGAGCGATCCCGACAAGGCGCAGCAGCTCACCGTCCGCGACATGATCAAGCTCGATATCGAGCATCTCGGTTACAACGGCAGAGCGCCGTTCGCGGAGATATACACCGATGCCGTGGCGATCGGCGATGTCCTCGCCGAGGTGCTGCGCGAGGACAGCGACGCGCATCTCGCGCTGCTGCGCGCCTCGCGACCCGACGCAACTGACCAGGACCTCATCGACGCGGTTCGCGAGACCTAACAATCCGCCGCGCAGCAAAGCCACGCGATCGCGATCGTCCGCACCGCGCTCGAGCACCGGCACATCATGCCGCCCTGATTGGTCAGCGCCGACCTGACAACCGCCGCCCGTCGTCACCGCCTAGCCCGTCGCAATCATGCGATTTCGGGCGTGGCTTTCTGCTGCCCGGAAACATCGCATGTGCAACCTGCCACTCACGCCCGGTGCCTATCTGAAGATGCGCCGCTGTGCCGCGCTCCTGTCCGTCGCCGACGTGGCGGCGAAGCTCGCCACCGCACCGCGCCTGGCGGAGCATGCCCGCGCCGAACTGATCGAGCTGATCGAGGCGGAGGCGGCGCCCGCCAGCTTTTCTACGCTGGCCGCCTTCAGCAACGTCTACTCGTTCGACTTCGACGTTCTGGCCGCGCTCGAGCGGATTAAGCTCAGCGCGGATATCCCGATGCCGCAGCTGTGCCGGTTTTGTGCATGCAGCACCTACGATCCATGCGTCATCGGGCCTGGGCATATCTGCGCCAGCACGTGCAGCTGGGCCGAATACGATCTGTGCTCGTCATGCGCCACGCCCGCGCAGGCCCCAGCGTGAGCGCGCGCCGCGCCCGGCATGCGCTGAACGCCACCGCTATCGCGGCGGTGTTTGTCGGCCTCTCCTTCGGTCTCGCCGTCCATCACCAAACCACACCCGCGCTGATCGCTGCGCTCATCGCGGCCGCGCTCGTCATTTCAGCGCTCGTCTGGGCGCTCAAGCAGGAGGAACGTCGATGAAGTTCGATCCGCCTACCGCCGGCGCACGCTGGCATCCGCTCGGCTGCCAGTGCGAAAGCTGCCACCCGCACAGCCCGTCCGACGACGCGGGTTCAAGCCTCAGTACCGTTTGCCTGCTCGTCCTGGGCGGCATGCTCGCCAGCGTGCCGATCGCTGCCGTCATCGACGCGCTGACCACGCGCGTCGGGCTGCTCAGCGTGTTCGGGAGCTAAGGCGATGGAGAAGCACTTCGAGGTCGATACAGCTACCGGAGTCGTGTCCATGCCGCACGTTGCCATCGAACAACTCGTCGCCGAGCGGGTCGGCAATGACATGGGCGTGACCGGGAACGCGCAACTGCTGCTCGGCTGTGCAACTGGCGGGCTTGAGAAGCACGGTGAATATCGCGTGATAGACGTCGAAATTCACATCGGGGCGCTCACGTTAGAAAACACCGCCACCGGCAATACCTATCGTCTGACGGCCGTCCAGCTGACGGGAACCGAGTAGTGAGCGAGAATATCGCCGCCGACCAGCTGCGCCTCCTGATCGAGCGCGTCGAGCGCCTCGAGGAAGAGAAGAAGGGCATCGCTGACGATATCGCCGACGTCTACGGCGAGGCCAAGTCCACCGGCTTCGACGTGAAGACGATCCGCACGATCGTCCGCCTGCGCAAGATGGAGAAGCACCACCGCGACGAAGCGGAGATGCTGCTCGAGACCTACAAGCAAGCATTGGGGCTGGCGTGATGGCCGACGCGCTCGCCGGCGCGCAGCATGACGGGATGCCGGCATGAAGCCGAACCCCGGATATTGTCCCGCCGAAGCCGCAGGCAAGCGCGTCGAGGTGTTGCTCGCCAATGGCAGCCGCCACCAGTGGCCGGCCGATGGCAAGCAGGGGTGCAGCTGGACAATCCAAGGCACGCCCGCCGACATCCGCGAATACGAGTTGGTACGCTGATGCCGTGCGAGCACGTCATCATGCCCGGCGGAGGGGGCGCGATCGTCTGCTCCTCAAGCCGCCGGCAGCGGTGCGCGTGCGGCCGCGTGGCGACCCTGCTCTGCGACTGGAAGGTGCCGGGCAAGCGCAGCGGCACGTGCGACGCACCAATCTGCCGGACGTGCAGCACGTCGCCGGCGAAGGACAAGGATCTCTGCCCTAAACACGCGCAGGCGTTCGCGGAGTGGAAAGCGGCGCGGGCCGCTGATTTTGTGGACCGGGCGGAGCGAGCCTGATGGGCAAAGTCGCTATCCTCGCCGCCAACCACGACGCGGACCGCTGCTGCTGCGCAGACTGCGTCGAGCTCGACCACGTCTTCCCGCGTGAAGGCTACCAGCTGCGCCTCCTGCGCAGCTTGGGGGACCAGCCGGACGCGATCCCCCTCACCGAATCCGAAGCGCCGGCGGTTGCCCCCGCCCGCGTGCGCAAACCAAAGGCCGCACAATTGGAAAGCGCGCTCGCGGCCGCAATAGCCGGAGGCACACCCGCCATGACCGCAATGACGAGGATTGAGAAGACGCCCACCAAGCGCGGCCGCAAATTACCCCCCCGTCGACGCCCCCGCCACCGAGATCGCTGCCGCCGACGTATCAGCGATCGGCGTTATCATCCCATCGGCGCCGAAGGTGTTCCCGCTGCACCAGCTGGCGCGCGCGCCGGAGAACGTCCGCCACACGCGGATCGACGAGGACGTCTCGACGCTTGCCGACGACATTATCGCGCACGGCCTCCTGCAATCGCTGATCGGCTACGAAGACGGAGACCTGATCTACATCATCGGCGGCGGTCGTCGCCTTCAGGCGCTCGATACGATCGCCGAGCGCGGCCTGATCGGGCCGGACTTTCCGGTGCCGGTGCTGGTGCGCCACGCCGACGAGGCGCTCGAGCTCTCGCTCGCCGAGAACCTTCAGCAACGCACCATGTCGCCCGTCGATGAGTTCTTCGCCTTCAAGGCGCTGATGGATATGGGCACCAATTCGCCCGCCACGCTCGCTAAGCGGTTCGGTTACAGCGAGCGCGTCGTGAAGCAGCGCTTGCGCCTCGCGGATCTCGCCGAGCCAGTGCTCGACGCCCTGGTCGACCGCAAGATCTCGATCGACGCGGCGATGGCCTATGCAAGCTCGCAGGACCGCAAGGTGCAGGCCGAGATCTTCAAGGCCCACAATCGCCCGAACGCGTGGGAAGCGCACAACGCCGAGAAGATCCGGCGCGATCTGCGCAGCAAGGGAATGGACACCGGCGATCAACTGTTTCGCTATGTCGGTGCCGCAGCCTACGAGCGGCGCGGCGGTGGGTACGAAGACGACCTCTTCAACGAGGAGGGCACCGAGCGCGTCCTGACGCACGCCCACCTGGTTGAAGAGCTCGCGCAGGATCACATCGACTTCCAGATGACCCGCCGCCTCGGCGAGTTCCAGGAGCGCGAGGATCTCGCGCCGACGATCGTCGGCTACGTGAAGGTGCCCGACGCGCGCCTTGCAAGCTGGGGCACGCAAGCGAAGCTCACCGCGCCGGCTGGCTTCGTGAAGGTCGACAAATGGGACCACCCGGGCGTCTGGAAGACGATCCGTAACAACGGGATCGACGTGCAGATTCTGGTGGGTGTCAGCCCGGAGGGCGAGCTTACCGTCTGGCCGCGCACGGTGTTTGTCCCGAAGGAGCAGAAGGAAGCGGTCGACCCCGCGCAGCCGAGCGGGGCTTACGTTCCCCCGACGCCTGAGGAGCAAGCCGCGGCCGAGCGCAAGCGCGAGGTTGAGCTATGGTCGCGCCGGCTCGCCGTGCCGAAGTTTGCCAGCACGGTATTCGCTGGGCGCGCCTTCTGGCCTGAACGGTGGGATGACCGCTCGAAGCCGATGATCCTCGACGGCGTGCCGGGCAGGTCGGTGACGGTGCAGATCTTCGTGCCCGACACGGCGATCGCCGCAGCGGTACCGGAGGCCGAAGCGCGATACGAGCGCGAGCTCGCCACCAAGGCCGAGCGTGAGCAGGCCGATCGCGAAGCGGAAGCAGCCGCCGAGGAGCGCAAGGCCCAGCTGCTCGCCGGCGACGCGCCGGCGGTGGTCGTGATCGACGGGCAGGCGTGGCTGCGTGACGACGATGGGCGGTACACCGCCCAGGGCGACGACGACGACGCCGATAGCTGGTCGTTCCTGATCGAGTGCGCGAACGCCGCTGATATCGGGCCGATCTACGCGACGGTCGCTGAGCACGATGTAGCGCTTGCGGGAGCGGGCGCATGACCGACGACCAGCAAGTCGCCAACGCCCTCGGCCGCGAGATCAACGCGAAGCTGCGCATAATGCTTGCGAAAGACATGGCGCTCGCCCTCGCGCTGGGCATCGATCAGGGTGAGGTCGCGCTCATGGGCGTGAAGGTAGCGGCGAGCATCGCCAATGCCTTCATCCTGGTCGCGGTTCAGATGCGGAACGAAGGCGTCGATCCGGCCGAGCTCTACGACACGTCGCTCGCCGGCCTCAATGCTCTCATGCCGCCGCTCAAGGCGGAGGGGCTCGCGCTGGTCGCGGCCGCCGAGGATGCAAAAGCCGAGGTGCCGGCATGAGCGATTGCGGAGCTCACCCCTTCAGCCCCGAACGGCTCGCCAAGCTCAGCCAGCTTTCCGCCAAGATCAACGCGCAGGCGGCGCCGACGCCGCTGAGCGCTCCGGTGTTGCTCGATGCTGATGGCCGCGTGCTTCTGCCGGTGCCCGATCATCCGGAGGCGCATCGCAATTTCATCCGGTCGATGATGTCGCTGTTCCAGACCAAGCAAGTCTGGCGTCAGCTTCATGCCGGCATGTCCTTGTAATGGGCGCCGATGACCGAGGCCGGCGGCATGCTGCTGGCGGTTCGCGGCGGCGCGCCGGACGGTGACGAGCAGCGCGATCAGGTCGCCACTTTTCTGACGCCCGCCGGCCTTGATGCCCTGATCAGCGAATTGCAGGCGATCGCGGCCAGTCTGAGGGGCGAAGGCTGATGGCATACGCAGAACGCACCGATGTGCCGACCGAGAAGTCGATCGCGGAGGCCGTCACGCTGGTGAAGCGGGCGGGGCCGCGCGCATCATGCAGTACGAAGAGCCCGGGCGCTTTGTGCTGCAATTCGAGCTTGGCGGCCGGCTGATCCGCTTCTCGGTCGGCCTCCCTCCCATTGAAGATATGTCCGCGACGGACGGACGCGGCAATCCGATCGCGCTGGCGGCTCGTCAGAAAAAGCAGGACCAGGCGCATCGCCAACGTGCTCGCGCGCTGCTTCTCGTCATCAAGGCGAAGATCGAGAGCGTCGACAGCAAGGTCGAGACTTTCGAGCAAGCGTTCCTCGCCAACGTCGTGATGGCCGATGACCGCACAGTTTACGAGCGCATCGCCGCGCCGATCGCCGCCGAATACGACACGCGCACGCCGCAGCAGCTGATGCTGCCGGGGAGGTCGGCCTGATGGGCGCGCTCCATTCCCTGACGACAGGGCAGCGGAAGAGCAGGGGTGCCGCAATGGATCGCGGTCGCTTCCTACGGATCAACGACGTCATCGCGACTACCAGCCTGAGCCGCGCCACGATCTACCGCCTCGTCGATCGCGGCGATTTCCCGCGCCAATACCAGCTGACGAAACGCTCGATCGGCTGGTGGGAGGCGGGCGTCGCGAAGTGGCTCGAGGGCCGCCTCGGCGACGCGGCCTAGCCCTTAACCGCTCTTCAGCTGGGGGCACGGCTGGGGGCACCGACAAAATCACAATCTCACAAAACTGAGCAAAATCAGAGCGTTACCAAAAAGATCGCAGCAGCAGCCCTGTCCACCACCCTCCGCCGGAATACCGGTTGCGGGGCAAGTAATGTCGATCCCCACAAGCCGTTCGCGCAAACGCGAGCCTCGTTTTGCAACCGGTGTAAGCCTGTGCAGGGCGACACGCGGCGTAACGAGGCCTATGGGCTCGGCGATGGCACCCCCTATGTTCCGGCTTCCCTCCCGCTTCCGTCGGCTCGACGAGATCCTCGCCGATCTTCCGCTCGACGATCCCATGCTGCTGACCGAACTGGACGGCTATCTCACCGCGATCGCGGTCTGCCCGGATGGGATCACGCCTAGCGAGTGGCTGCCGCCGATCTGGAGCGGCAATTTCGGCGAAGACGCGCCGTTCGACGATCCGCTGGACGTACAACTGTTCACCAGCATGGTTACGGCGCGTCACGGCGAGATCCTGCGCGATCTCGGTCGGAGCAAACACCAGCCGATCTTCGACACGGACCCGCGCAGCGGCGAAGCGTTGTGGGAGGAGTGGATCGACGGCTGGGCGATGGCGATGCGATTGCGGCCTGATGCTTGGTCGGCCGTTGCGGACGGTGACGATGCGGATGCGGCCGCCGCGCTCGCCGATCTGCTGACGCTGGTGGACGTCGCCGGCGACAATATGGCTTTGACGAGCGTGGAGATCAATAGGATTTGCGACGAGGCTTCCGCCAAGATCCCGGCTGACGTGCTGAGTCTCCATACATGGTGCGAACGGCACCGCGCGCCGGCAACGCTGCGCGCAGCGGCCGCGACGAAGCCAGGCCGCAACGCTCCGTGCGCGTGCGGATCGGGCAAGAAATCCAAACGCTGTTGCGGTGCGGACTGATGCGATCGTGAAAGCGGTCCCCAAGATCGCCACGCTGTTGATCGCGTCGTGCATCCTTGCGACATTGCTGGAGGTGATCGGCCTGCCTGCGGGGCTGCTGCTCGGGCCGATGGTGGCGGCGATCGTCTTCGCGGGGCGGGGCGCGCGGCTCACGATCCCGCAGCCCTTGTCCATGGCGGCTCAGGCCGCGATCGGCCTGCTGATCGCGCCTTCGCTCAATCCCGCGGTGCTCGCCGACGTGGCGCGCGAACCCGCCATCTTCATCGGTGGAACGCTGGCCACATTGGCGGCGGGTATCGTCATCGGCTGGGTGCTCGCCCGCTGGCAGCTTCTTCCGGGATCGGTCGCGATCTGGGGTTCGATGCCCGGCGCGGCGACGGCGATGGTGCTGATCGCGCGGGACGAAGGCGCCGACTGGCAACTGGTCGCGGTGATGAGCTACCTGCGCGTCATCATCGTCGCTGCGATCGCATCGGTGCTTGCCGCGGCGGTGACCGGCCACGGCGGCGGCCATGCGCCGGGCGGCGCCTGGTTCCCCGCGCCCGATGCGGCGGGCCTTGCGGAGACGGCCGCGATCGGCCTCGTCGGCGCCTGGGGCGGCAAGCGGCTGGGGCTTCCCGCGGCGGCGCTGCTCGGACCGATGGTCTTGGGCGCGACATTGGAGGGCGCGCTCGGTATGCACCCGCAATTGCCGGGGTGGCTGCTCGCGCCATCGTATCTGCTCGTCGGGTGGCGCATAGGGCTCGGCTTCACGCCGGACATCGTCGCGACCGCGCGGCGGGCCGCACCGCGCCTCCTGCTCGCGACCACCGCGCTTGTGCTGTTTTGCGCCGGGTGCAGCCTGATCCTCCACCACCTGACCGGCAAGGACATGATGACCTCCTATCTCGCGATGAGCCCGGGTGGCGCCGATTCGGTCGCGATCATCGCGAGTTCGACCCATGTCGACGTGCCGTTCGTGATGTCGATGCAGGTCGCGCGGTTCGTGGCGGTCCTGCTGATCGGCCCGGCGCTCGCCCGCGCCATCGCGCGGCGGATGGCACCACGATAGGCGCCGCCTGGCTTCAACAGCGCCGTTCGCGCTTGTCCCAGAGCGGTATCACCCGGAGCCGGCGTTTGGCCCAGTAGCTCAAATCCATCGAGATCCGCACCTCGGCACCCGGATGCGTGTAGATCATCTGGTCGCCCTTCTCGTCGACGGCGGTGTTGCAACTGTGCCAGCCCTGCCGCTCAAGCACATCGGTGATCGCATAGACGGCATATTGATCCCGACCGTGCCACACCACGACCTGTTCGAAACCGCCGCTGCCGTCGCCACCGACGAGATCGACCGCAGCCTCATAGGGGCCGGTGCCTTCGATCATCACCTGGTGCTTGCGGCAGCGCATGCTGATGTAATCCGGCTTCACGCAGTCGGTGAAGCCGGCACGCTGCGCGTCGGCGAGGCTACCGCTCACGGGTAGGCCGGCGAACATCAGCCGCCCGGGCGGCGTACGGTGCGGGCCGCACGCGGCGAGCAGGACGAGCAGCACGCAGGGTAGCATCTTCACCATCGCGTTCACGCCCAAGCTGCCGTTTCGAGTTGGCGCTCTGCCTGAAATCACCGCCCGAAACAAATCCGGTACCCATCGGCCGCTTTGCCGCTCGGATCGGCGCAAACATTGTCTCGGGCGCGGGTCCGAAGAGTCCGGTCGCGCGTTTGGGGGTGCTTCGGTAGGAGAATGTTGAATGAAACGGTATCTTTTCGCGACGATCGCGGCCACGTCCCTGTTCGCCTCGGGCGCAATCGCGCAGCAGGCCGGATCGCACAATCCTGTCGTCAAGGACGGCAGCCCGCATCAGATCGGTGCGCCGGCACACGGCGCCAACTCGTTCACGCAGGCACAGGCCAAGGGCCGTCTGGCAAAGGCTGGCTACTCGCGCGTGTCCAACCTCGCCAAGGACCGGAACGGCGTGTGGCGCGGCATGGCCTATCGCGGCAACAGCAAGGTCCGCGTCGGCGTCGATTACAAGGGCAACGTCGTCCACTGACGCGACCTGATCGCCAGTTCCCCCGCTTCAAAAGGATCAAGCTATGACCCAGACCATCACGCGCCTTTTCGATAATTACGCCGACGCCAAGGCGGCCGTTTCCGAACTCGAGAGCCTTGGCGTGCCGCACAGCGACCTGAGCATCGCCGCCAACAATGTCGACGGTGCGCACGGCGACGATCATGACGGTGTCAACGATCACGGCGACGTGACGCGCGGCACGTCGACCGGCGCGGTGCTCGGCGGTGCGGGCGGCCTACTCGCCGGGCTCGGCCTGCTCGCCATTCCCGGGCTCGGGCCGATCGTCGCGGCCGGTTGGCTCGCAGCGACGGCGGCTGGCGCCGGCATCGGTGCGGCGGGCGGCGCCGCGACGGGCAGCATCGTCGGTGCGCTCAAGAACGCCGGGCATAGCGACGAAGACGCGCATGTCTATTCGGAAGGCCTGCGTCGCGGCGGGACGCTGCTCAGCGCACGCGTTGCCGACGATCTCGCACCGCAGGCCGAAGCAGTGCTGGGGCGCCACAATTCTGTGGACGCAGCAACGCGCGGCAACGCTTATCGTCAGGAAGGCTGGAACGGTTTCGACGAGACCGCACCGGCTTACACCCACGATCAGGTGATCGCGGAACGCAGCCGCTACGGCACCGCGAACGAGCATGTGCCAACCTCGACGTCGAGCTTCTGATCGAGCCGGGGCTCGTCGTCACGACGAGCCCCAGTTTCGGGTTTCTGAAATCAAGCGTGGACGATCTTGTCGTGAACGCGCCTGAACCTAGCGCTGGCGAAGGCCAGGCTGCATCATGCTGCCGCTCGCGGCGTCAGCAGCAACTACAGGTTCGCGGCGACTTGTTCGTCCGTCGGACCTGAGCCGCGTTCTTGCGGCGTTCGACGCGGTTCATTGGCGCAGATGCCGGCACGGTCTCCGAACAAGTGCCGTGTAATTCGGTGTCGGTCTGATCGACAGCGGTCATCACAATGACGATCGTTCCGCGATCGCCGTCTCGACCATCGCCGCCCAGACCTGCGGATCGCCGATCCGCGCCATGCTCGCCGATGGTTCACGGATCGTGCGCAGGATCGCGTCTGCCTGGTCGAGATACCCCGGCCATGTCTCGTCCACGCTCACCGAAGCCGAACGCTCGACGCCATCCCCGTTCGCACTGTGATCCAGCCCGGCCAGCGCGCGAGCAATCCGTTCGGCAAGCGTGGTATTTGCGACGTCCATTGCGATCTCCTCGTTGATCTTAAAACCGCACAAACCTTAGCCTTGTTCCCGCCCGCGTTGTGATACGGTCCGCCCCGACCTGCTCGCCTGTCGATACGACCCGCCACCCGGTTCGTGCGGACGACGGACCCGATCGAAGACCACTGCCGCGATGGAGGGAACAAGACATGGAAGTCACTCGCAAAGCCGAAATGAAGACGGTGGACGGGCCAGCGGAGTATTTTACCGGCAAGGTCACCATTACCGGCCAGTTCCAGCGTCCTGAGCCGTCGCGCGTCAGTGGCGCGATCGTGCGCTTTGAGCCCGGTGCGCGGACCGCATGGCATACCCACCCGGCGGGCCAGACGCTGATCGTGACGGAAGGCGCCGGTTGGGCGCAGGTCGAAGGCAGTTCGAAGCTACAGTTCCAAGCGGGCGACGTGCTGTGGTTTCCGGCCGGGCAAAAGCACTGGCACGGTGCGACGTCGAGTCAGGGCATGACGCACGTCGCGATCCAGGAGTCCGCCAACGGCTCCGCCGTGACATGGCTGGAGCAGGTAAGCGACGACGAATATCTCGCCGGCGACCTATAGCGGGTCCGTGCAGCGGCGCACCGCAGGCACGCCGCTCCAGAAAGCATCTGTGCTACGCGTGGTTGGTGTGCCACGGTCGGGTTCGTCACGGATCGGAATTGCTCATGAAAATCGTCGCAATATTGTTGGCGGGTGTCGCCTTGTGCGCCGCGCTCCCGGTCGGCGCGCAGAAGCTGCCCAACGGTATTCCGGCGAAGTTCACCCCCGCAAACGCGACCTTCGACTACGACCGTCGCGAAGTCGACGTGAAGATGCGCGATGGCGTGCCGCTGCACATGATCCTGATCGTGCCCAAAGGCACACACGATGCGCCGATCCTGCTCGAACGCACACCCTACAATGCCGACGAGATCACCAGCCGACAGGATAGTGCCCACGCGGTGATGCTGGTCGGCGCCGCGTCCGCCGAGATGTTGCAGGCGGGCTATATCCTCGTGGTCGAGGATGTGCGGGGCAAGTACGGCTCTAAGGGCGAGTATGTGAACGAGCGTCCGTTGATCGGGCAGTTGAACGGCAGCAAGGTCGACCATTCCACCGACGCGTTCGATACGATCGACTGGCTGACCAAGCACGTGCCTGAGTCGAACGGTCGCGTCGGCATCGTCGGCACCAGCTACGACGGGATGATGGCGGCGATGGCCCTGGTTCACCCGCACCCCGCGCTGAAGGCGGCGGCGCCGATGAACCCGGTCATCAACACCTGGATGGGCGACGATGACTTTCACGGCGGCGCGTTCCGCATGGCGGGCTACGACTATTACTTCAGCCAGGATACCAAGCGCGGCAGCGGCGGCAATCTTTGGCGCGATGCATACGACGATTACGACACGTTCCTGCGCGCCGGCTCGGCGAGTGGCTTCGTCAAGAGCCGCGGGCTTGACCAGATCCAAGTGGTTAAGGACTTGCACGACCATCCCGATTACGACGCGTTCTGGCAAGCGCAGGCGCTGGAGACGATCCTGCCGCGTGAGAAGGCCACCGTGCCAACCTTGTGGATCGGCAGCCTGTGGGATCAGGAGGACATGTACGGCGCGGCCGCCGCCTATGAGGCCACGTCCAAGAACGACCCCGACCATCTCGAGCACCTCGCGATCGGGCCGTGGGCGCACGGTGGCTGGTCGGGCGCGGGCGACAGCCTCGGCGCGATCCGTTTCCAGTCGGATACCGGCACGTGGTTCCGCCAGCATGTGCTGATCCCGTTCCTCGACAGCCACCTGAAGACCGGTGCCGCGCCTGCGGACATCGCGCCCGTCACCGTGTTCCAGACCGGCAGCAACGTTTGGCAGCGCCTGCCCGGCTGGCCAAGCGCGTGTGCGCAGGGCTGCGCGCAGACCAGCCGCAAGCTGTACCTTCAGGCGGGCGGGGCGCTGTCGTTCGCCGCGCCGACGATGGATGGCGCGGATGAGTACGTCTCCGATCCGGCCAAGCCGATCCCGTACCGCCTGCGTCCGATCCGCCCGACCTATGCGACCGGCTCGACGTGGCGGCAGTGGCTGGTCGACGATCAGCGCCCGTTCTCCGACCGTACCGACGTGCTGACCTACCAAACCGCACCGCTCACCGCTCCGGTTGCGCTCGCGGGCGCGCCGGTCGCCGATCTGATCGCCGCGACGACAGGGAGCGACGGCGATTTCGTCGTCAAGCTGATCGACGTCTATCCGGACGAGAATTTCGAAAAGCCCGAGCTCGGCGGCTACCAGTTGCCGATCGCAATGGACATCCTGCGCGGGCGCTACCGCGAGAGCTTCTCGGCCCCGAAGCCGATCACGCCCAATGCGCCACTCAGCTACCGGTTTACGCTGCCCAACGTGAACCACGTCTTCCTGCCCGGCCATCGCATCATGGTGCAGATCCAGTCGAGCTGGTTCCCGCTTTACGATCGCAACCCGCAGACGTTCGTGCCGAACATCTTCGACGCGAAACCGGGCGATTACCGCAAGGCGACGATCCGCGTGTTCCACGCGCCTGCCCAGGCGAGCGCGATCGAACTGCCGGTGGTGGCGACCGGGGCCGCGCAGTGAGGCGTTACTGCGTGTAGCTCTTGGTGAGCCGCTTGCCGCCGCCGCGCCGCGCGAACAGCGTGATCGCGAGGGCGGAGACGACGCCCGCGACCGCCATCTTCCGCACGAACCCGGCCTTGTTGAACGTGAGTTCGGCGCGGATGCCCATTTCCGCCGGGATGTTGGGCACTCGGGCCTGCGCGAGATCCTCGACCACGCCCTCGACCACGTTCACCCGGTCGGCGCCGAGCAGCAGCAGCCAGTGCAGCCAGTTCGATTCACTCCAGCGGAACGCCGCGCGCCGCATCATCCCGCTCACGCCGCTCGGCGGCACGGAGGTGCCGACCACGGCGGGCTGGCGGATATGCTCGATCGACTGGAGGATCTCCACGTCGGGGTGCTGCACCGGTGGCCGATCCCATTTGCGCGTCAGCCCGTGATCCTGCGACTGGTCGCGGATCGGGTAGGTGGGGTCGTTCTCCGGATCGGCATCGACACCCCAGCCGACGATGGTGGCGGTGTCGACCAGACGGGGGCTCTCGGTCTTGACGGGAAGGTTCATCGTCCGCTCCTGCTCATCCATTGTTCGGCACCAAAACCGGCTTGATGCAGCCGTCCAGCTTGGCGGCGAAGATGTGATAGGCGTCGGCGATATCGGCGAGCGGCACCTTGTGCGTGATAAGCGCCTTGGGGTTGATATGGCCGAGGCGCACATGCTCGATCAGGCGCGGCAGCAGCCGCTTGACCGAGGCCTGGTTGGCGCGGATCGTGATCCCCTTGTTCACGACATTGCCCATCGGCACCATGTTGCCGGTCGGCCCGTACACACCGACGATCGAGACGATGCCGCCCTTCTTCACCGCGTTGATCGCCCAGTGCAGCGCGATCGCCGAGCCCGCCTCCAGCTTCAGTTTGACGCCCAGCAGCGTTTGCAGGAAATTGCCCTTGGCATCGCCGCCGACCGCGTCGATGACGACATCGGCGCCGAGGCCGTCGGTGGTCTTCTTGAGGAAGACCACCACGTCGTCGATTTCCTTGAAGTTATAGACTTCCGCCGGCCCGTAGCTGCGCGCGAACTCCAGCCGATAATCGAGATGATCGAACACGATCACGCGGCCGGCACCGAACAGCCACGCACACCGCGCCGCCATGATGCCGATCGGCCCGGCGCCGAAGATCACCACCGTGTCACCTTTCTGAATGCCGCCCATCTCGGCCGCCTGGTAGCCGGTCGGCACCACGTCGGTGAGCAGTACCGCATCGTCGGGGTCCATCCAGTCGGGGATGACCGTCGGGCCGACGTCCGCATAGGGCACGCGGACATATTCGGCTTGCCCGCCGTCATAGCCGCCGGCGGTATGCGAATAGCCGAAGATGCCGCCCACCGCCGTCGCCTGAGCGTTGGATTCATGGCAGTTGCCGAACAGGCCCTGCTTGCAGAAATGGCACTGGCCGCAGGCGATGTTGAATGGCACCAGCACATGATCGCCCGCCTTGAGGTTCTCGACGCCTGGGCCGACCTCCTCGACAATACCGCAGAATTCATGGCCGAACGTGGTGCCGACGCGCGTGTCGGGCACCATGCCGTGATAAAGGTGCAGGTCCGATCCGCAAATGCACGACCGCGTCACGCGCACGATCGCATCGCGCGGGTGCAGGATTTGGGGCATTGGCTTTTCAGAGAGGCGCACCCGGTACGGTCCGCGGTAGTCCATCGCCAGCATAAGCATCCTCCATTAAAGCGCGAAACACAGCGGAACCCGCGTTGTTCCAGAGGCTTACATAGATCAAGACGATGGTTGCCCGGGCTGGCGGCGGCGCGTCAGAATAATCAGCGCAAGTCGTGTTTTGTGCTATCGCTCTCGGCATCAAGGCCGTTCTGTCTCAGGACTTCCGGCTGCGAGTGCGTTCGCGAAAAGGATCCAGCGGGTTGAGTATAACGGCTGTCTCGGCAACGGTTTCGACCGGAAATCAGGGTCTTGATCTGATCCTCAAGGGCGGTCTGCCCGCAAACCGCATGTACCTGCTTGAAGGCGCGCCGGGGTCCGGAAAGACCACGCTGGCGCTCCAGTTCCTGCGCGAAGGCGTCAGGCTCGGTGAATCGGCCTTGTATATCACCCTCTCGGAAACGCGCGACGAGCTTACCGTCGTCGCCACGTCGCACGGCTGGAGCATCGACGATTTCGACGTATTCGAATTAAACGCTGCCGAGGAGGTGCTGGGCGATGGTGTGGGCCAGTCGATCATCCACCCCTGGGAGATGGAGCTCGGCGAGACCGTAAAGCTGATCCGCGCCGAAGTGGAGCGCGTAAATCCGTCCCGAGTCGTGTTCGACAGCCTGTCCGAGATGCGGCTGCTGGCGCAGGAATCGCTGCGGTTCCGGCGGCAGGTGCTCGCGATCAAGCAGTTCTTCGCCGGCCGGGACACAACCGTCCTGCTGGTCGACGATCTCAGCGGTGCCGAGAACGGACGGGACTCGCATCTGCACAGCCTCTGCCACGGCGTCATCACGCTGGAGCGGCTGACGCTCGATTTCGGCGCGGCGCGCCGGCGATTGCAGGTGCAGAAGCTGCGCGGCGTCGATTTCACCGCCGGCTTCCACGATTTCACGATCCGCAAGGGCGGCCTCGAAATCTACCCCCGCCTCATCGCCTCGCGACGTCATGGCGAGATGAAGAGTGAACCGGTGCCAAGCGGTGTCACCAGACTGGACGATCTTCTCGCTGGCGGTCCGTTGCGCGGCACCTCCGTGCTGCTGACCGGCCCGGCCGGCAGCGGCAAGACGACGCTCGCGCTGCAATATGTCTGGGCCGCGTGCGAGCGGGGCGAGAAGTGCACGATCTACCAGTTCGACGAGCGTGTCAGCACGCTGCTGATCCGCGCGAGGGCCTTCGGCTTCGACCTGCAACGCCATATCGAGGCCGGCAATCTTGTGATCCGCCAGATCGATCCCGCGGAAATCTCGCCCGGCGAATTCGCGAGCAGCGTGCTTCAGGAAGTCGAGCAGCGCGGGGTTCGCATGCTCGTGATCGACAGCCTCAACGGCTATATGGCCGCGATGCCGCAGGAACAGCAGCTGATCCTGCAAATGCACGAATTGCTGTCGTACCTCAGCCAGCGAGGGGTGGTGACATTCCTCATCAACCCGCAGCGCGGGCTGGTCGGCACGATGTCGACGAACCTCAACATCTCCTACGTGGCGGATGCGGTTATCCTGCTGCGCTTTTTCGAGGCGGCCGGGCGAATTCGCAAAGCGATCTCCATTCTGAAGAACCGCGGAGGAATGCATGAAGACACGATCCGCGAATTTCGGATCGATGGCAGCGGCGTGCGCATCGGCGAGGCGCTCTCGGCGTTTCGGGGCATTCTGACGGGCACGCCCGAATATACCGGCTCGGCACAGCCCCTCATGGAAGACCGGTCCGGTGCCGCATAAGTCGGCGGCGGAAGGTTCTACGGTCCTGATCGTCGCGCCGTTCGGGCGCGATGCGGCAAGCGTTTCAGGGCTGCTGTCGAGCAACGGCTTCCAGACGCAGGTCTGTAGCGATCTCGATGATCTGGCGCGGCGCCTCGATGATCGCAGCGGCGCGTTGCTCATCACCGAAGAGGCGCTCCATGGCGAGCAACGGCTTCTGGTCGAGGCCATCGCGGCGCAGCCGGCGTGGTTTGACGTGCCGTTCATCGTCTTGGCTGCGCCGCGCGGCGCGCGTACCCGGTCAATGGATGCAGCGCGCGCAAGACTGCCACAGGTGGTGGACAACGCGGTCGTCCTCGAACGGCCGCTGGGCTCCGCCTCGCTGGTCAGCGCGATCAATTCCGCGCTGCGGCTCCGGCAAAAGCAGTTCGAGATGCGGGATCGCCTGCGCGAGCTGCAAACCGGTCGCGAAGCCCTCGCCGCGAGCGAGGCCGAACTGCGGCTGGTGGCGGATGCATTGCCGGTGTTGATCGGCTTCGTCGGCCACGATCTGATCTACCGCTTCGCCAATCGCGCCTATCAGGAATGGCTCGGCCGCAGCCCCGAGGAAGTGGTCGGCCGTCATATCAGCGAAATTGTCGGCCCGGATGTCTTTTCGGAGCGGCAAGACGCCGTGCACCGCGCGTTGGCGGGTGAGAACGTGCGGTTCGAAGCCGCTTGGCCGCATCTCGACGGCAAACGGCGCGACGCCGAGATCCGCTATCTTCCGCGCTTCAACGCGGCAGGCGCGGTGGACGGCATGCACGTCTTCGTGCTCGACATCACCGATCGCAAACAGGTCGAGCAGCAGCTGAGCGATCGTGTGACCGAACGGACCGCCGCGCTGGAAGCTGAGCTGGTCCGCCGCGCCACGCTTGAGGAAGCGCTACGCCAAAGCCAGAAGATGGAGGCGGTCGGCCAGTTGACCGGCGGCATCGCACATGATTTCAACAACATGCTGACCGGGGTGATCGGCGGCCTCGACATCCTCAAGCGCCGCATCGCGAGTGGGCGGCTCGACGACGTGGATCGCTTCATGGATGCCGCCTCGACCTCGGCGCACCGCGCTGCTTCGCTCACCGCTCGCCTGCTCGCCTTCTCGCGCCGGCAGTCACTCGATGCCAAGCCGACCGATGTGAATAGCCTCGCGTGTTCGCTGGAGGATCTGCTGCGGCGTACGATCGGCGAGAACATCGCGCTCGAGATCGTGACGGGTGACCGGGTGCCGCTGGCGATCGTCGACAGCAACCAGTTGGAAAGTGCGATCCTCAATCTCGCCATCAACGCGCGGGATGCGATGCCCGACGGTGGTATGCTGACAGTCGAGACCGACGTGATCGAGCTGGACCAGGCTTACGCAGCCATCCATCCCGATATCGTAGCCGGTCGGTATGTCGTCGTAGCCGTCTCCGATACCGGCGTAGGCATCGAAAAAGATGTCCTCGATCGCGTGTTCGAACCGTTCTTCACCACCAAGGCGATCGGGCAGGGCACTGGCCTTGGCTTGTCGATGATCTACGGTTTCGCGCGGCAATCGGGCGGACAGGTGCGCATCCACAGCCAGCCGGGCCACGGCGCATCCGTCAGGATCTACCTCCCGGCAACCGACGCGAAGACCGAGTCCGACGACGCGGCGATCATGCCCGTCCGCGAGGGGGCAGGGCAGACGGTGCTGGTCGTCGAGGATGATCCATCGGTCCGCATTCTGGTGCGCGAGGTCCTGAACGAACTGTCCTACCGCGCGATCGAGGCGGAAGATGCCGCCACCGCAATCCCGATCCTGAGCTCTGGCAGGCCGATCGATCTAATGATTTCCGACGTCGGTCTGCCGGGTATGAACGGACGCCAGCTTGCGGAGGTCGCACGCCAGCATCGCCCGACGTTGCCGATCCTGTTTGTCACCGGCTACGCGGAAAACGCCGCCATTCGCGCCGGTTTCCTCGGCAACAACATGACAATGATCACCAAGCCATTCGCGCTGGAGAACCTTGCCCGCAGGATCAGCGATCTCATGACCGGCGTTCCCGTTGCAGACGTCGGTGCGGTGCCTTCACCCGAAGCGGCCGGACGTTGAGGGCCCTTTCACGCGACGATCAACCGCGCGGACGCAACCCGATGACTTCCTGTCCGAACGTCTCCGCAAGCGATTGATCGAGCGGCGTGCCGTCGCGCCGCACCGCCTCGGTCACCGCCCGCCGCCATGCCGCGAATGGCCCCTGGCGCTCGGAATGGTTCTGCCCGGTTCCGACCATATACACGCCACCGATCGGCAAAGGCGCGAGCGCGACACCGTGGCGACCGGCATTCTCCACCCATTCATGGTGCGATCCCAGCGCCAGATGCGGATCGTGTCGCAAGGGCTCGGCACTGTCAGGAACGATGCGCCCGATCGTGCTGGAGCCGCACAATTGATGAAATGCGAAGCCCGGCGCGTCGGCGAGCGGGAAGGGCGCCGCCCGCAGCGTTTCATAGTCAAGCGCCAGCCCCTCGGGCACGAACCCGCCAACAGCGCCGGGGGCGATCGTCGCCCGCGCCGCGGACACCAACGCGCGCGATACCCAGTCGTCGGCGTCGAGGAACATCAGCAGCCCGCCGCCGCTCTCGCGTACAGCCTGCTTGATCAGCCATTTCTTGCGGCCGCCATCATCGTTGGCGGCAGTCGGCGCGCCGATCGGCCAATCGGCAGCGATGCGGGTAAAGCGCGGGTCCGCCTCGACGTGCCACCACGGTTCCGGCAGATCGTGCGCGGCGAGGATCACGCGAAAGTCGCCGTCGGTCTGCGCGATCACCGACCGCAACGTCAGGTCAAGCAGGTGCTCGACGAGCGGCCAGTCGTCGCTCGCCGCGCGCGCGATCAGCGGAATGCCGAAGATGAACGGCTCGCTCATGCCGATACCCCGCCCAGCCGCGCGACATGCTCGCCGTACAGCGTGCAGCATTGCTGATAGGCAGCAGCAATCGCGGGATCGTCAAGCCATTCGGCCAGCGTAGCACGCACGGCAGGCAAGTGGCGCTGGATGGTCAGGTCCTCCTGTTCGTTGCGGTTGAAAATCGCCCAGTTCTCGTCACGCGCCCAGCGCTCCGGCCCGAGCCCGCCGCCGCGCTCGTGCTTGGCGAGATAATCCTGCCAGGACCGCGTGTTGTAATGGTTGACCTGCGCCAATGCCCAGGAAACCGTTCCCGCCTCGCTTTGCAGGAACGTCTCGGATCGAGCGTAGCGTTCGGGCAGCGCCGCCCCCGCGCCGTCGACCGGACGCAGCAGTGCAAGGCACTCAGCGCGCGCGAACCCCGGTCCATGCGCGAGCAACGGACAGTGATACGCCTCGGGCTGTCGGAACAGCGTCTTGAACGACCAGTTGACCCCGTGGTCGATTTCGGCGGCGTGGGTGAAGCGCTCCAGCACCGATGCGGGCGCCCATTTCTCATGCCCCGACGCACCGAAAATCCGCCAGTTGACGAGGAATGCCGTGGCCTCGGGTACGGCATCGAGCAGGTCGGTCACCCGGCCGGAACCGACATGCACGTTGAGGAACTCGTCCGCGTCGAGCACCATCAGCACGTCGGGCCAACGCCCTTCCAGCGTCGCCTGCACCTGCTGATAAGCGAACAACTGCGCCTTGCCGTCGGGCGCGGGCGCGCAGCGCAGATGGCGCAGCACCCCGCGCGCCTCGAGACGATCGAGCAACTCGGGTGACGCGTCGACGCAATCGTTGGTGCAGACGATCACCTCGGTAAAGCCGATCGCGCGGTGGTAGGCGAGCCATTCCAGCAGGAACGGCCCTTCGTTCCGCATCGTCGCCACCAGGGCGATCCGCTGATCCGTCATGACTGCTTCCACCTCGCATACCCGTCACCCGCGGCATGTCCCTTAGAGCGCGCCACGCCGTGCGTCATGCACACTTCTTCGTCCCTCTCGGTCGCGCTGGGGCGGACATCAACCTTCTGTTCAGCCGCGCCGCCCAAAAGGGATCGCGATCGTGCGCCGCCTCGTTATGGTCACGAACCGACGGCATGGCCGTTTGAGATGATAGGTGCCGAACGTGTGATGCGACCTTTGCGTTTCTTGTGCCTGCTGGGCCTGCTCACCTCGACGGTTCCCGCTCGGGCGGCGACATCCTCGTTTGATCTTGCGGGGCCAAACTTCAAGATCGCCGTCACGCATGGTGGCGCCACGCTTCCGCTCGCGCGTGTGCCCAATCTCACCGAGGGCGACCAGATCGCCATCAAGCTCGATCCGCAGCCTGGCCAGAGCGAGCATTACCGGATCGTCGCGGCGTTTTTGCGCGGTGCGTCCGATCGCCCCGACAGCAAATGGTTTCACGAGGCGCTGAGCTGGAAACCCAAACAGGCCGACCTGTCGCTCACCGTGCCCAAGGATGCGCAGCAGATGGCGCTGTTCATCGTGCCCGAACGCGGCGGCAGCGCCGATGCGATCGCCAGCACGGTGCGAAAGCAGCCGGGCGCGTTCGTACGCGCGGTGCAGGAGTTGAACCAGGCTTCGCTCGATCGCGCACGGCTCGACACGTTTCTCCACGTCATGCTTGATGCGGAGCGGACCGCGCCGCAGAGCGTCGCCACCGTCTCGCCCACCGTAGCGCGCAGCCTTTCGATCCGGCTCAAGGAAGAATGCCTCCAGCAGCCGGCTGAGCTTCAGGCCGCCTGCCTGACAGTCGACCGCGAGACGCTGCTGCTTGCCGACACCCACAGTTCCGCGCTTGCCGACACGCTGGCCGGCGCGCCGAGCGATCTCGCCTTCCAGCTCAGCGCGACGCCGCAGGCGGGCTATGGCTCGTACAGTTCGTATATCGGCGTGGTGCGCGATCTGTTCCGGCTGGTCGGCGCTTTCCAGTCGACGCAATTGCAGT
>Ga0265780_10002450_pt1 | contig 25103 bp, 24 predicted proteins | sample P1T30metagenome_FD_192432 | JGI IMG/M metagenome (GOLD analysis project Ga0265780, IMG submission 192432) | Plant litter microbial communities from East Loma Ridge, Irvine, California - P1 T30 | ecosystem: Environmental > Terrestrial > Plant litter > Unclassified | place: USA: California... | reverse complement strand
CAAAGTCAAGTTCGTCAAAAAAGGCATCGGTTCGAAGCAGTTCGTGACCGTTGTAGCGAACGACGCAGTTGCAGTAGAAGAAGCTGTCGCAGCGTAAGTAGTCAGCAGGATCAGTAAGGCGCAAGCCTTCCATCGAAAGGCTCTGCCCAAGGTAGAGCCTTTTTAGTTTTTTGGCGGTACAAAACATGAAATTTATCGACGAAGCAAAAATCGAAGTCATTGCCGGCGACGGCGGGAATGGCTGCGCCTCGTTCTGCCGCGAAAAGTTCCGGCCATTTGGCGGGCCGGACGGCGGCGACGGCGGCAAAGGCGGTTCGATCTGGGCTGTTGCAGACCGCAACATCAATACCCTGGTCGACTTCCGCTATTCGAAAATGCACAAGGGCAAAGACGGCGAGCCAGGTCGCGGCGCGGACTGCTACGGCAAGGGCGCGGACGATATCCATATGCGCATGCCGGTCGGCACCCTGATCGTCGATAACAATACCGGCGAGATCATCGCCGACCTGACCGAACACGGCCAGATGGAGTTGCTGGCCAAGGGCGGCGAAGGCGGCTGGGGCAATATCCACTTCAAGTCGTCGACCAACCGCGCGCCACGGCAAAAGACCGAGGGCAAGGAAGGCGAACGCCGCGAACTGCGCCTGGAACTGAAGGTGCTGGCGGACGTGGGCCTGCTGGGCATGCCCAACGCCGGGAAATCGACGTTCATCACGGCCGTGTCGAATGCAAAGCCGAAGATCGCCGACTACCCGTTCACCACCTTGCACCCGAACCTGGGCGTGGTGCGCGTGTCGCACGAAAAGAGTTTCGTCATTGCCGATATCCCCGGCCTGATCGAAGGCGCGTCGGAAGGCGCGGGCCTGGGCCACCAGTTCCTGCGCCACCTGCAGCGCACTGGTTTGCTGCTGCACATTGTCGACTTTTCGGGCTTTGGCGACAACGTCGACCCGGTCAAGGAAGCCAAGGCGCTGGTGCGTGAACTTGAAAAGTATGACGAAGAACTGTTGAACAAGCCACGCTGGCTCGTCCTCAACAAGCTCGATGTGGTGGACGACGAAGAGCGCAAGAAGAAGGTCAAGGACTTCATCAAGAAGATGGGCTGGAAAGGCCCGTACTTCGAGATCTCGGCCCTGAGCCATGACGGTTGTCCGGAACTGGTGAACGCGATCTACCAGCACCTGGAAGAGAAAAAAGCGCAGACCTTCCGCGCCGAAGAAACCCAGATGACGGAAGAGGCGCGCGGCATTGCCTCGATCGACCCGGACGATCCGCGTTTCAAGATCCTCGAAGACTGATCTTGGCTGTATCTCCTTTGCGTTCCGCTTTACGGGCGCGGCTGTTATGGCTGTGCGGCACCGTCAGTTCCATGGCGGCGCTGGCGGCCTTGCTCGATCCTGACCGCGTCGCGCGCGCGACCGGGGAGTTTTTGGTTGGCGTGAACGGCTACAGCCAGTTCTACGCCAGCTACGTCGGAGTCCGTCTCGCTACCGCGGCACTGGCTTACATGGCAGCCGGACGGCGCGACCAGCCTGTCCTCGGCGACCTGACGGCCATGTTCCTCCTGGCGCCCCCCGCGGGCCGCCTGGTCGCAGCTTTTGCGATTGGCTTGCCAAAGGGATTCCTGTTAGCCGTTTGCGGCGTCGAGTTGCTGGCCGGCCTTGCGCTGCTGGCACTGCGTCCGCCTGCCAAGCCTGTCCTCTCGCCATGACCCTTATCCAGCACGCTTCCCGCATCATCGTCAAAGTCGGTTCCTCGCTTGTCACCAATGACGGGCGCGGACTGGATCACGGCGCCATTGCCCGCTGGGCTGCCCAGATCGCTGCGTTACGGGCATTGGGCAAGGAAGTCGTGCTGGTCAGCTCGGGCGCGATTGCCGAAGGCATGCTGCGCCTGGGTTTCGAAAAGCGTCCCACCGACATTCACGAACTGCAGGCCTGCGCTGCCGTTGGCCAGATGGGCCTGGCACAAATTTACGAAACCAGTTTTCGCGCGCATGGCCTCGGCACAGCGCAGGTGCTGCTCACGCACGCCGACCTGGCCGACCGCGAACGCTACCTGAATGCCCGCTCCACCCTGACCACCTTGCTGCGCCTGGGCGTGGTGCCGATCATCAACGAGAACGACACGGTCGTTACCGACGAAATCAAGTTCGGCGACAACGACACCCTGGGCGCGCTGGTAGCGAACCTGATCGAAGCCGATGCGCTGGTCATTCTCACCGACCAGCGCGGCCTGTTTTCCAGCGACCCGCGCAAGGATCCGGGCGCGTACCTGATTGCCGAAGCGCTGGCGGGCGACCCGGCGCTGGAAGCAATGGCGGGCGGCGCCGGCAGCAGCATCGGGCGCGGCGGCATGCTGACCAAGGTGCTGGCGGCGCGCCGCGCGGCCCGTTCCGGCGCATCGACCGTGATTGCCTGGGGCCGCGAAGCAGACGTCCTGACACGCCTGGCGCAAGGCGAAGCAATCGGTACGCAACTGACCGCGCCGACCGGGCGCCTGACGGCGCGCCGCCAGTGGCTGGTCGACCACCTGCACACGGCGGGTGAGGTCGTCATCGATGCGGGCGCCGTACAGAAACTGGTTGAAGACGGCAAGTCGCTGCTGCCAATCGGGGTGCTGAAAGTGAATGGCGAGTTCGGGCGCGGGGCCGTCATTACGTGCGTGGGAATTGACGGCACGGCCATTGCGCGCGGGCTCACCAACTACACCAGCATCGAAGCGCGCCGCATCCTGCGCCAGCCGTCAGGCAAGATCGAATCCATTCTCGGCTACATGGAAGGTCCCGAATTGATTCATCGGGACAATATGGTCCTGCTTTAAAACACTCCCCGCGCAGGCGGGGATCCCTGGCACGCATGTGAAATCGCGCCGCCCAGTGCAAGGTGGCGCATGACGAAGTGACGATTATGCGAGACCCGGCAACTGAGCCAGGGTGCCATCGGTCCCCGCCTCCGCGGGGAGTGGTGTCTTCGCCTTGAATTCGCATAAATCCACAATCAGGCAGTTCCAGCACAGCGGCTTGCGCGCAATGCACGTATAGCGCCCATGCAAAATCAGCCAGTGGTGCGCGTCGTGCAAAAAATCCTTCGGCACGAATTTCAACAGCTTCTGCTCGACGATGTCGACGTTCTTTCCCGGCGCGATATTGGTGCGGTTCGACACCCGGAAAATGTGCGTGTCGACCGCCATGGTCGGCCATCCGAATGCCGTATTGAGCACCACGTTCGCTGTCTTGCGGCCCACGCCCGGCAACGCTTCGAGCGCCTCGCGCACGGGCGGCACTTCGCCGCCGTATTGATCGACCAGGATCTGGCACGTGGCAATCACGTTCTTTGCCTTGTTGTTGTACAGGCCAATCGTCGAGATATACGTTTTCAGTTCATCGACGCCCATCGCGAGGATTGCTGCCGGCGTGTTGGCCACAGGGTACAGGCGCCGGGTGGCCTTGTTCACACCCACGTCCGTCGATTGCGCCGACAGCAGCACGGCAATCAAGAGTTCGAACGGCGTGGTGTATTCCAGCTCGGTTTTGGGATGCGGATTGGCCTGGCGGAAGCGCTGGAAGATTTCCAGGCGTTTGGCGGGATTCATGTCGGCGTGCCCTTGCTCTTTGCGCGTTCGATGGCAGCGGCAATGATGGCGCGCTTGCGTTCCTTCTCGGCCAGCTCCTCTGGCGTATTGGTGACCTCGGCCGTGACCGCGCGCATCTTTTCGACAGCCTTGGCTGCCAGGCGCGCATCGTTTTCAAGGCGCTCGCGCTCCAGGCGGGCAGTGCGAAAATCGTGGCGCGCCCGCGCTGCATCGGCAGCTTGCTGCGACCAGGCATCCCAGCCCGTCGTCGTCGTGACCGGCGCCATGGTGATGCAGTCGACCGGGCAGGGCGCCACGCACAGGTCGCAACCCGTGCACAGGTCCGGGAGGATGGTGTGCATCTGTTTGGAGGCGCCCAGGATGGCGTCGACCGGGCACGCCTGGATACACAGCGTGCAGCCGATGCACAGGTTCTCGTCGATATAGGCCACCGGGCGCGGACGCTCCAGGCCGTTGTCCGGGTTGATGGGAATGACGGCGCGGCCGGTGGCGGCGGCGAGGCGGCGCACGCCTTCGAGGCCGCCTGGCGGGCACTGGTTGATCTCCGCTTCACCGGCGGCGATCGCTTCGGCATAGGGCCGGCACGCGGGATAGCCGCACTTGGTGCACTGGGTCTGCGGCAGCAGGTCCTCGAGGATGTCGGCGAGCGTTTTGGTCACGGCAGGGGCAAAAGTGGCAAAACGCCATTATCCAGCAAAACCCCTCGTTTTACAGAAGGTTGCCTAGCGAACAGAGATAAAGGGCGAAAAGGCGTCTACTGGATCCATACACCAGACAAAGGAAACCATCATGATCAAGAAGCTCCTCATTCCCGTACTCATCGCCGCCAGCTTTTCCAGCATGGCCCTTGCCCAGGATCGCGGCTACGACCGTGACCGCAACGACCGCAACCGCGGCGACAACATGCAGCGTGGCCACGACAATGACCGCGGCCGTGATGACCGTGGCGACAATCGCCGTAACGACCGCCACGACAACCGCTTCAACGACCACCGCGACGACCGCAGCCGCATGGCCCATTACCGTGGCGCCGGCCCGCGTCACGACCTGCAGCGCGGCGGCCGTTTGCCATCGCAATACCGGAATCGCCAGTACGTCGTCAACGACTGGCGCGGCCACCACCTGAGCGCGCCTCCGCGCGGCCACCAGTGGGTGCAGACCGGCAGCGATTATGTGCTGGTGGCAGCAGCGACCGGCTTGATTGCGCAGATTTTCCTGAACCAGTAAGGATATCCCATCACCCCGCCGAGGCTGGGGCCGATGGCACGCTGGCTTTCAGGTACTGTCAACGTGATATGGGTCCTCGCCTTCGCGAGGATGACGTGTTGAAGATGAAAAAAATGCCGCGAATGTCGCGGCATTTTTATTTGATAAAACAAGGCTGGTCAGCCGTGCGCCTTGATGAATTCGGCGATTTTCGGCTCGATGATCTCGCGCCAGCGGCGGCCCGAGAAGATACCGTAGTGGCCGCATTTCGGCGCGACGAAATCATGCTTCATCTCGGCTGGAATGCCGCTGCACAGGTCATGTGCAGCCTGCGTCTGGCCGGCGCCGGAGATATCGTCCAGCTCGCCTTCGACAGTCATCAGTGCCACCGTGGTGATATCTTGCGGCCGCACCAGCTGCCCGCCGACTTTCCACGTGCCCATCGGCAGGCTGAAGTCCTGGAACACGGTCTTGATGGTTTCCAGGTAATACTCAGCCGGCATGTCCAGCACGGCGTTGTACTCATTGTAGAACTGGCGGTGCGATTCGGCCGGCTCGTCGTCGCCCTGGACCAGGTGCTGGTAAAACTCGCGGTGGCTCTGGGCGTGGCGGCCCGGATTCATCGCGACAAAACCGGCGTGCTGCAGGAAGCCTGGATAGACCTTGCGCCCATACCCCGGATAATTGGCAGGTACCGCGTAGATGACCGTGTTTTCAAACCACGAGAACGGCTTCTCGGTGGCCAGGTCGTTGACGGCAGTGGGCGACTTGCGCGGGTCGATCGGGCCGCCCATCATGGTCATGGTTTTCGGCAGCTTGTCGTCATTTTGCGACGCCATCAGCGAGATGGCGGCCAGGACCGGGACGGTCGGCTGGCAGACCGAGATGACGTGCAGGTCGGGCGCCAGCGTACGGATGAAATCCTGGACGTAATAAATATAGTCGTCCAGGTGGAACGGACCGTCGGACAGCGGGACCATGCGCGCATCGGTCCAGTCGGTGATATAGACATCGTGGCCCGGCAGCAGGCCGCGCACGGTATCGCGCAGCAGCGTGGAGTGGTGGCCCGACAGCGGCGCGACCAGCAGCACTTTGGGCTGGTTCAAAGCGGCTGTGTCAAAGTCGTTCAGGTCTTTGCGGAAGTGCAGCAGGCGGCAGAAAGGTTTGGTGGCAACGGTGCGTTCGTTGATGGGAACCGCAGCGCCGTTCACCATCGTGGTATCGATGCCAAAGGCTGGCTTTTCGTAATCCTTGCCAAGGCGGTACATCAGTTCGTAGCCGGCAGCAATGCGCTGCGAAAACGGCGTGTGGGCAAATGGGGAGACGGGGTTGGAAAACAGCTTGGACGACGCGTCGGCCCACTGCATCAGCGGTGTCATGAGCGACCGTTGCAATTCGTGCAGTTGGTAAAGCATATGGATCCTTGAATGAGGTACGTGATCGACCGGCAAACCTTGTATCAATGCGTAGGTGCCGTTGTGCAACATAGCACGGCATATTCACGGGGGATACAACTATATATCGAACTGCCTTTTCGGCGCACACCCCACCCTCTGCGCGGAAATGAAAATGCCCCGCACGGGGGCGGGGCATTGCGCGAATACAACAGCGAGCAGGTCAGTCGAAGACCGGGGTTTCGACGCCGAGGATCTTGTGCAGCTTCGGCGAGGTCGTCGTGTACTGCATGTGGATTTTCTTGTCCGGAAAGATGTAAGGCGCCGCGCCGAAAGCAGCCAGCGCAGCTTCATGGAAGCCCGACAGGATCAGCTTTTTCTTGCCTGGGTAGGTATTGATGTCACCCACGGCAAAGATGCCCGGCACGTTGGTTTCAAACTTTTCCGTGTTCTGCACTTTCAGCTGGCGGCGCTCGATATCGAGGCCCCAGTCAGCGATCGGGCCCAGCTTTGGCGACAGGCCGAAGAACACCATCAGCATGTCCAGCGGCACGCGGCGCGTGACGCCATCCGGGCCGGTGACCTTGATTTCCGACAGCTGGCCGTCTTTCTCGTCGAAGCCGGTGACCTGGCCGGTGATGAGCTGCATTTCGTATTCGTCGCACAGGGCTTTCATCTTGGCAACCGATGCCGGGGCTGCGCGGAAATCGTCGCGGCGGTGCAGCAGCACAACCGATTCCGCCTTGCCGACGAAGTTCAGGGCCCAGTCGAGGGCCGAATCGCCGCCGCCGCAAATGACCAGGTTCTTGCCTTCGAACTGGCTCGGATCCTTGACGCGGTAATGCAGCTGGCTGCCTTCGAACTTGTCGATGCCGTCGACCTTGATGGTGCGCGCCTGGAACGAGCCGACGCCGGCAGCAATGAAGATGGTCTTCGTGATGAACTGCGTGCCGGTCGATGTCTCGACGTTGAAACGGTTGTCTTCACGGCGCTGGACGACAGTCACTTCCTGGCCAAGGTGAAACGTCGGCTCGAACGGCTCGATCTGCTTGAGCAGGTTGTCGGTCAGTTCCTGGCCGGTGCAGATCGGCACGGCAGGGATGTCGTAGATCGGCTTGTCGGGATACAGTTCCACGCACTGGCCGCCCACGGCGCCAAGCGAATCGATGACATGGGCCTTGATTTCCAGCAGGCCGAGCTCAAAAACCTGGAACAGACCGACCGGGCCTGCGCCGATGATGACGGCGTCGGCTTCGATGGCGCCGGCAAACGAACTGTTGGGAGCGATGCTGCCCGCTTCATGGGTGGCACTGATAGTCATGCGCGAATCCTGTTGAATATTGTTGGGAGGTGCTTGCTGCGGGGGCGAGTAGTGTGCCATGGATGGCGAGCGCCTGCTTGCGGGCCCGCCGGGCTGCCAGATAAAGCAGCGCCGCTCGTGAGCGGCGCGGTTGTTCTCAACGCACCAGCTGGCCGAGCTTTTCCTTGACGTCTTTCCACTGCTCCGCTTCCGGCAGCGGCGCTTTGGTCTTCGTGATCGAAGGCCAGGACCGTGCCAGGTCGATATTGATCTTGATGAAGTCCATTTGATCGGACGGCACGTCTTCCTCGGCAAAGATGGCATTGACCGGGCACTCGGCCACACAGACGGCGCAATCGATGCACTCGTCCGGGTCGATGACCAGGAAATTTGGGCCTTCCCGGAAACAATCTACCGGGCATACATCAACGCAATCGGTGTAACGACAGCTGATGCACGATTCGGTGACAACGTGGGTCATAACGTTCCTATCAAAAAGAGGGTACTGCGCGTCGGGGCGTGCGAAACCCGCCTGACTTGGCAAAGCACTGTATTTTAGGGCAATTCGGCCTTTAGGACAAATGGGGTTTAGATGGAAATCGCATAAGCAAATGTGGCTGCGGCGCGATGAAAGGCTGGTGGTTTGGCCGATAAAGCATTGATTTCATCAGGACGATGGCACCTGATATGCACTGGTTTACTCTGCCGGTCCCGTCCTGCCATGATCAAGGCACCACTGCGCAAGGGCATTGATTTCCAGCGCCAGGATCGCCTCGACGTTGTAATACTCGGGCAAATTCATCGTCCCGCAGCACGCGCGGCGGTCCTGCACGGCGCCCGGGGCGTCCGTCACGGCCGGCGCCAGCGCCAGGTTGGAAGCGTCCTCGGGCGCGGTCACGACCACCTGCACTACCTCGCGCGCCGTAAACCGGTCGCGGATGAAGGCGGCGTAGTCAGCGGGCTTGTCATCCATCATGACCAGCTGGACCATCTCCCCGACCACATCGGCATACGTCGCAGCGCGGTCCGGCGCGGCAATCAGCGACCGCAGCACCAGCCCGCGCAGGTAGGCGCCAACGCGGTGCAGCACGGCCGCATCGTCTTCCAGCGCCGGGTCGCGCTCGAACGCGAACAGGTCGGCGAGGATGTCGTAGATGGCGCCGGTAAAGACTTGCGACAGGGCGTGGACCTCGGTACCGGCCTGGGACAGCGTCAGGTCGTTGTCGGCATTGCGCAGCCCCGTGGTGGTGCCCAGTGACAGCCCGAACTGCTCGGCAATGTCCGCCAGAAAAGTTTTATCGTGCAGCCGCGCCTTGGTCTGGGCAATCACGGCTTCGCACTGGTCCAGCTGCGCCAGGGCCAGGAAGATGGCGGTCAGGTCGCCGAAGGATTCGTGCAGGCCGCCCGTTTGCGGCGGATTGTCGGCCTGCAGCCAGTTCGGTTTCAGGCCGTCGAGGACGGCGTGGCCGGTCTCGTGCGCGACGATGTCGAACGAGCGGCACGTATAGACGCGCGCGGACTGGCCGGTGGGAATGAAGTCGCCGAACTTCAGGCAGCCTTGCGAGCGGCTGTAAAAGGCATTCATCACGTTTGGCAGGCCGTACGGAAAAACCTGCAGGGGCGCCGTATCGACGCTGCTGTTCCATTGCCAAGGCAGCGGCATGGCCGCGCCGGCGGCCGACAGGGCGCGCTGGTACATGGTCAGGGTCTGGCGCACGACGGCGAAGGTGTGCACAGCATCGAACTGGGGCGTATCGGGCTGGGCCACGAAGTCGCCGAACGCATTCGGCGCCACCGGGTCGATGCCCGCGCCCGAGACGATACGCGCGTCGCGCGGCCCTTCGAGGATCAGGCCGGGCAGGAACGCTTTGCGCGTGCCGATTTCGTCGACGGACGGATCCTGTTTCCACATCAGCACGCGGGCGCCGAACGCATAGGGCAGCGGTACTGGCGTTGACTCCGGCGCGCCCGGGCGCGGTTTGCCGGGCTGGTCCAGCAACTGGGCTGCCTTGCGGTGCTGGCGGTAGGCTGCGCTGGGAGTGGGAATGAAACCGATCGGCGGAGACAGGGGCGCGGATTCCGTCAGCACATCGGGGAGGGTGGGGCGTTGATCCATGACAAATCCTTCCTGTAGGCAGCCTGATGAGCCAGGTGCTGGAAAAATAGTCGCGGGTTGTCACCCAGACACTTTGATTTAGATCAATTGCACTTCATAAAGTTGACGAACTCAACGCATGCTGGCAAGAAAACAATGCAACTGGCATCATGGCGGATTGCCCGGCGACACGTCCGGGCGCATCCAGGAAAATCGGCATGGCGGAAATCAGTATCGTTCAGGAGCACAGCATGACGGCGCCGATGGCGCGCGCAGCGGCCCAGCAGGTGGCGGACAAATTTGCGGCGGAATATGGGGTGGCATGCAGGTGGGAGGGTGACAACGTGCTGCGGTTCGAGCGCTCCGGCGTCGAAGGCGCCCTGACGCTGGGCGAGCAACGCGCCGCCCTGCACATCAAGCTGGGCTTTCTGATGGGGACCTTTGCGGGCGCCATCGAATCGAAAGCCGTCGACAAGATGCGCCGGGTGTTTGCGGGGTAATTTACGGCCTAAGCTCAGTCCTTCAGGCTGTCGACCAGGTCGACGTACTGCTGCATCGCCTCATCCTGCGACGTGCCCTTCAACTGTTCCCACGCATCGAACTTGGCGCGGCCGACCATGTCGGTAAAGCCCGGACGCTCGCCGGTGGCGTCGCCCTTGGTACCCTGCTTGAACAAGGCGTACATCTTCAACATGGTCATGTTGTCAGGACGCTCGGAAAGGTTCTTCGAATCGGCCTGGGCCTGGGTGAATTGGTCTTGCAAGCTCATGGGGAAAACTCCTGGTTAAGTAAATCAAAGCGCAGGAATGGTAGCCGAACGGTGCCGTGAACACGGCCTTTTGACAACAACTTTAGAGGGGATGCTCGGGAGCAGCGTGCTCACAGCAGGCGCACGCTGGGGTGTTCCTTAGACGGCGAGCAGTTCGACGTCGAAAATCAGCGTCGCGTTCGGTGGAATCACGCCGCCGGCGCCGCGGGCGCCATAGCCCAGCGATGCTGGAATGGTCAGGCGGCGCTGGCCACCGATTTTCATGCCCTGCACGCCTTCGTCCCAGCCCTTGATGACCTGGCCGGCGCCCAGCGAGAACTGGAACGGGTCGTTGCGGTCCTTGCTCGAATCAAACTTGGCGCCGGCGGTGCCGTCGTCGTTGCGCAGCCAGCCGGTGTAATGCACGGTGACGTGCTGGCCGGCTTTGGCTTCGGCGCCTTCGCCGATGACGGTATCGTCGTATTGCAGGCCGGAATCAGTAGTAGTCGACATAGGTTTCCTTTTGTGTGCGGTGTAAAGAGCCGATTGTAGACGATGGCTTGTCATCGTGCCACGCGCACTCTTGTCAGGACGCCTACTGAACATGTTGGCAACGTGTTGCACCAAGGCCAGTATTCTCGCGTACGTCCCTTTCCGGGCGCCAATTTCGCCCTACAATAGCGCTTTCCCCCTATCAAGCGACGCCACCTCCCATGCTGCGCAGTTTTCGACAGTTTTGCCTGTCCGCTTTATTTCTCGGGGCCGTTGCGCCTGCCGTCCACGCCAACGTCGTGGTGGTCCTCAATTCGCGCGATGCGACCATCCAGCTGCTGGACCAGCAAACCTTTGCCGACAAGGGCACGTTCGCCGTCGGCAAGGAACCGCACCACCTGATGTCGACGCCGGACAACAAGTCGCTGATCGTTGCCAGCTCCGTGGGCAATGAACTGATTTTCCTGAACCCGCTCACGGGCGCCGTGCAGGCGACCGCCAAGGATGTCTACGACCCGTACCAGATCGGCTTTTCGCCGAACCAGAAATGGTTCGTGTCGGCCGCGCTGCGCCTGGACCGCGTCGACATCTACCGCTTCGACGGACGCAAGATGACGCTGGCGAAGCGCGTGCCGCTGGCCAAAATGCCAAGCCACATCGCGTTCAATGCGGACAGCACGATCGCGTTCATCACGCAGCAGGGCAGCGACCAGGTCAGCGCCATCGACCTGGCCACGCAGACCGTCAAATGGACCGTCCCGGTCGGCAAGCTCCCGGCCGGCATCGCCATGACGCCGGATAACAAGCACCTGCTGGTCGGCATCATGGGCAGCGATTACGTTGAAGTGATCGACTGGCGCACGGCGAAAACCGTCAAGCGCATCAAGGCCGGCATGGGCGCGCACAACTTCCGCTCGCTGGGCGACAAGCGCCACACGTTCGTATCGAACCGTGTCAGCAATTCGATCAACATCATCGACCAGGTGACGCTGGAAAACGTCGGCCAGATCAACGTCCCGGGCGGCCCCGATTGCATGGAACTGACAGCCGACGGCAAGACGCTCTGGACCACGCTGCGCTGGATCAAAAAGGTCGCTGTCATCGACGTGGCCAGCCGCAAGATCATCAAGATGATCCCGGTGGGCCGCTCGCCGCACGGCGTGTACTTCGCCAACGCGGCCGCGCGCGACTGATGCACCGGCGCGCATTGGCAGCGCTGGTCCTGCTGGCTGCCGGCGCGCCTGCGCTTGCAGCGCCCGCATGCCGCGCCACGGCCTACCTGACGTTCGACACAGGCAGCCAGTCGCAGGCCGACCTGATTGCCGCCACGTTGAAAAAACACGCAGTCAAGGCGACGTTTTTCCTGGCGAACGAAAAAACCGTGCGCGGCGACTGGTCGCTCGACCCAATCTGGTCAGCGTACTGGAAGGCGCGCGTCGCCGAAGGCCATGCCATCGGCACCCACACCTTCGACCACGTCTACTGGCAAAAAGACCTGCCGCACGGCGCAATGCTGGTAAAACCCCAGTTCGGCACCAACGGCGGCAGGAAATTGACGATGGACGCTGCGGCATACTGCAGCGAACTGCGGCGCGTCGACACGCGCTTCATGGAGTTGACCGGCCACCACATCGACCCGATCTGGCGCGCGCCGGGCGGCCACACGTCGCCGAACACGCTTGCTGCCGCCAAAGCGTGCGGCTACGCGCACGTGGCGTGGGCCAAAGCCGGCTTCACGGGCGACGAAACGTCGAGCGAGGCGTTCCCGAATGCGCTGCTGTTGAAACGGATGCTGGCAAACGTGAAAGATGGCGATATCGTCATGGGCCACATGGGGATCTGGTCGCGCAAGGATCCGTGGATGCCGGCCAACCTGGAACCATTGATTACCGGCCTGCAGCAGAAAGGCTTTTGTTTCGCTACACTCAGGGACCACCCTGACTATAAAAAGACCCCATGATCCAGCTTTTCATCGACTGGTTCGGCACCGCCCAGGGCTGGCTGTTCCAGACCCTGATCGAGCCAGCCATCTATTCCACCGGCCTGGGCGCCTATATCGAAGAAGCGTTTGAAGGCACCGAATGGTTCCTGGCCGGCGTGCTGGAAGTGGCGGCGCTGTACATCATCCTGCGGCCCCTGGAGGCGCTGATACCGGTGCACCAGCTGGCCGACAAGCGTGCGCGCTGGACCGATTTTCTCTACACGATGGTGCACCGCCTCGGCCTGTTTTCGATTGCCGCGTTTTTCACGCTCGACCCCATCATGGACCACGTCGCCGGCCTGCTGCGCCTGGAGGGCATGCATCCCTTCAACCTGGAAGCGCTGTTCCCGGGCATGTCGGCCATCATCAGTTTCCTGGTCTACCTGATGGTGCTCGATTTCTTTGAATACTGGTATCACCGCGGTCAGCACAGCATCCGCCAGGGCTGGGCGCTGCACAGCCTGCATCATAGCCAGCGCGACATGAACCTGTGGAGCGACAACCGGAATCACCTGGTCGACGACGTGACGCACGATATTTACCTGGCCGTGATTGCACTGGCCATCGGCGTGGCGCCCAGCCAGTACGTGTTGCTGGTGTCAGTGTCGCGCGCCCTGCAAAGCCTGCAGCACGCGAATGTACGCATCCACTTCGGCTGGTTGGGGGAGCGCCTGCTGGTGTCGCCGCGCTTTCACCGCATGCATCACGCAATCGGCATCGGCCATGAATCGAAAGGCAGGGGGACGCTGGGCGGCTGCAATTTCGGCGTGCTGCTGCCGTGGTGGGATATTGCTTTCGGCACTGCGAATTTCACGCCGCAGTTTGCCGCCACCGGCATCCGCGACCAGCTTGCAGGGCGTGACTACGGGCGCGGCTTCTGGCGCCAGCAGTGGCTGGGACTGTGCCGCCTGGCCGCCACCATGAAGTGGCGGCACTGATGCGCGCGATATGGACGGCCTACCACCGCGCACTGCGCGCCCAGTTCAGCCGCAAGATGCTGCTGCTGTCGGTGGCGCCGCTGCTGATGTCGGTCCTGTTGTGGGGCGTGGCGCTGTTTTTCGGCATGCAGCCCCTGTTGGATGCGCTGCAAGCGCTGTTTCTCGAGCGCGGCTGGTTCCAGGCCAGCGGCGGGATCATGAACAGTCTCGGCCTGGGCATGCTGAAAACGCTGGCTGTGCCGCTGGTCGCCATGCTGCTCCTGCTGCCCTTGATGATCTGCACCTCGCTGCTGTTCATGGGACTGGCAGCCATGCCCGCCATTGGCCGCTACGTCGGCGTGAACGACTATCCGGCGCTGGAAAAAAAACATGGTGGCAGCGTCATCGGCAGCGTGTTCGTCAACCTGTCGGCCGTGCTTGTGTTCGTCGTGCTGTGGGTGGCGACACTGCCACTGTATTTTGTTGCGCCGCTGGCGTTGCTGGTGCATGCCTTGCTGTGGGGCGCGCTGACGGCGCGCGTGATGGCGTACGACGCGCTGGCGGAGTACGCCAGCGCCGGTGAACTGCGCCTGATCCGCCAGCGCCACCGCCGCGCCTTGCTGGTGATCGGCACCATTTCCGGCGCGGCCGGCGCGCTGCCGGGCATTGCGTGGATCGGCGGGGCGCTGCTGTCGGTGCTGTTGTTTCCTTTGCTCGCCCTGTTGTCGCTATGGCTTTATCTTGTGATATTCATCTTCACGGGACTGTGGTTTCAGTACTACTGCCTGCAAGCGTTGGCTGCCCTGCGCGTTGAAAATCCCGACGTTGTTTTTATGCGAAAATGAGCGGGCGAGATCAAATTAGTTGAACAGTCCTTCGTGGACGAGGTGTTGGTGTGGTGGAATGGTAGCTGCAGACGACGCCGATCGTAACGGTTGTCACTCTGCTTACAGACCATTTTTTAGACCACCTCGACCAGACGCCAGACATCTGCATGCAAGCGCAGCGACACAGTGCGGCAGCACGCGCAGCATCACGGGCAGGCAGGCTGTAGCGTCGATGGCGGGGAAACACGAATCATACCGATTGAGCCATCATGGATAGTCAACACCGTTCGAAACGGCCGCATCTTGTCGAACGCGCCGCGCGCAAAATGCGCGGTGAATCCCGCCGCGATTCATCCCACCTCAGCACTGGTACCGACGATGCCGCGCCCCTGGACGACAGCGGCAGCGTGGCAGGCCATGCCGCGCCGCACCTGGCCGTCGTCAGCGCCTTGCCGGCCAGCGCCGTACATGAAACGGACGCCGGCAACATGACGCCACCACCGCCGCCCGACGAGCCGGCCGAACCGCGCAGCCAGCCGCCACGGCGCAGCCGCATCAAGCCGGCCCTGCTGTTGCTGCTGCTGGTCCTGTTGTCCATGCTGGCCTTCTGGGCCGTGCGCGAATCGCGTACCTCCGACATGCAGGCAAAGTTCTTCAGCAAGCTGGTCGCCAAGTCCAGTTACCGGATGGCGCCTGGCGTGAGCGACACGATCCGCTTCCCGAAAGACAGCCCGTACGACGAGCGCCTGGGCTACTCGAACCTGCCCGACTACCTCACCAAGCTCAAGGCGCGCGACTACACCGTCGCTGCGCAGGCGCGCCTGTCGCCCAAAATGGTGGAGCTGCACGACATGGGCCTGTTTGCCACCTACCGCGAAAAGACCAAGGTGGGCCTGGAAATCCTCGATTGCCGCGCCGCGCCGCTGTTCACGTCGCGCTTCCCGGAGCGCTACTACGCCAAATTCGACGAGGCGCCGGCGCTGCTGGTGGCCAGCCTGCTGTTCATTGAAAACCGCGAGCTGCTCGACACCACCTATCCAAAGCGCAATCCGGCCGTGGAATGGGACCGCTTCTCGAAAGCCGTGTTCGATAAATCGCTGAGCACGATCGGCATCAGCAGCGGCGGGCGCGTGGCCGGCGGCAGTACGCTTGCCACGCAGATCGAAAAATACCGCCACTCGCCGGAAGGGCGCACCAGCTCGCTGAACGACAAACTGATCCAGATGGCGTCGGCCACGCTGCGCGCTTACCAGGGCGGTGAAGACACCACGCAGGCACGGCGCCAGATCGTGCTCGATTATTTGAACACGGTGCCGCTGTCGGCCAAGGGCGGCTACGGTGAAGTCAACGGCATCGGCGACGGCCTGTGGGTCTGGTACGGCCGCGATTTCGCTGAAGTGAACCGCGAACTGAAAGGCGACATGACGTCGCCCAAAGCCGTGCTCGCCTACAAGGAAGCGCTGTCGCTGATGATTGCGCAGCGCCGTCCGGCCTACTACCTGGGCGCTGGCGAAAAAGACCTGGAAACGTTGACCAACAGCCACCTGCGCGTCCTCGCGCAAGCGGCCATCATCACGCCGGCACTGCGCGACGCGGCCATTGCCACGGTGCTGCAGCCATCGCTGCATTCGGGCGTGGCCGCACCGGTACCGAACAGCTTCACGTCGCGCAAGGCGTCGAACGCCATCCGCGCCCACCTGGCTGGCCTGATCGGCGAATCGCGCCTGTACAACGTCGACCGCCTCGACCTGTCGGTCACCACCACGCTCGATGGCAGCGCGCAGAAAGCCGTGACGGAAGCGCTGCGCCGCCTGAACAATACTGAAGCCGCCACCGCGGCCGGCCTGACCGGCAAGGGCATGCTCGGCAACGGCGACCCTGCCAATGTGGTCTACAGCTTCACGTTGATGGAACGCGGCAAGGACGTCAACTACCTGCGCATCCAGACCGACAACTACGACCAGCCGCTTGACATCAACGAAGGCGCCAAGCTCGACCTCGGCTCCACTGCCAAGCTGCGCACGCTCGTGACGTACCTCGACATCGTCGATCAATTGCACAAGCGCTACGAGCCGCAAAGCATCGCCGAGTTGCGCAAGGTTGTCCTCGATCCAAAGGACCGCCTGTCGCAATGGGCTGTGGACTATTTCACCGCGTTGCCGAAGGACGCCGACCGCGGTTTGCCGGCCATGCTGGAAGCAGCAATGGAACGCAAGTATTCGGGCAATCCTGGCGAAGGCTTCTTTACCGGCGGCGGCCTGCACCGCTTCGGCAACTTCAGCAAGAACGACGACTCCAAGATCCTGTCGGTACGTGACGGCTTGCGCAACTCGACCAACCTGCTGTTCGTGCGCCTGATGCGCGACGTGGTGCGTTATTACATGTTCCAGCTGCCGGGTTCGTCGGCGGCGTTGCTGGCCGATTCGGACGATCCACGCCGCGCCGTCTACCTGGCACGTTTCGCCGACCGTGAAGGGCGCGATTTCCTGATGCGCTTTTACCAGAAATACCGTGGCAAGAATGCCGCCGACGCTGAAAAGCAGTTGCTGGCCAGCCTGCGCCCGACGCCGTCCCGCCTGGCCGCCACCTACCGCACCATCGAACCTGCCGGCACCATCGAACAGTTTGGCAAGTTCGTGCATGACAACTTGCCATCAGCGAACGAAGTCGACGACAAGCGCATTGAAAAAATGTATGCGATGTACGACCCGGCCGCGATGTCGCTGGCCGACCGCGGCTACGTCTCGTCGATCCACCCGCTCGAACTGTGGCTGGTGGGTTACCTGCGCCAGCATCCGAAAGCGAACTGGGATGAATTGTCGAAGGCCAGCGTCAAGGAACGCCAGGAAGTCTATTCGTGGCTGTTCAAGACGCACCACAAGTACGCCCAGGACAAGCGCATTGCCGGCCTGATTGAAGTCGAAGCATTCCTCAAGATCCACGCGCAGTGGAAGTCGATGGGCTATCCGTTCGATTCGCTGGTGCCGTCGTACGCGACCACGCTGGGCGCGTCGGCCGACCGCCCGGCTGCGCTGGCCGAAATGATGGGCATCATTGTCAACGGCGGCGTGAGGAAGCCCGTGGAGCGCATCGACGCGCTGCATTTTGCGAAAGACACGCCGTACGAGACGCTGGTCAAGCATGACAATAGCAAGCTCGAGCAGGTGATTTCGCCGGCCGTGGCGCGCACCGCAGCCGATGCGATCCGCGGCGTGGTGTCGGACGGTACCGCCAAGCGTGTGAAAGGTGCGTTCGTGCAGGCCGACGGCAGCATCATCGCGGTGGGCGGCAAGACCGGTACCGGCGACCAGCGTTTCGACGTGTACGCAAAAGGCGGTCGCCTGATCGAATCGCGCTTCGTGAACCGGTCGGCCACGTTCGTATTCAACATCGGCGAGCGCTTCTTCGGCAGCATGACAGCGTATGTCCATGGCCCCGAAGCGGAGCACTACGATTTCACGAGCGCCTTGCCGGTGCAGCTGCTGGTGACCCTGGCGCCAACCCTGATGCCGATGATCGAGCCGCCCAAGGATGTGGCGGCGTTGAAGACGTGCACGCGGTAGGGTAGTTACGGTGGCAGCATAGTTACCGTTAAATCCGTCATCCCGGCGCAGGCCGGGACCCATAGCATGCAACCGTGAGCCGATAAACTAAACGACTTCGGAAGCGTGTTATGGGTCCCGACTTTCGTCGGGATGACGGTTTGTAGCGTGGTGGTAAAAACGACGCAAAATGTGATCTACGCCCCCACCCACGGCAACCCCGCCTTGCACCATCCCCCCACCGTCTTGCGGTGTCCCTCGGCATCCTTGTCCCCCTCGAACCCTTCGAGGATGTCGAACGACTCCTTGTAACCCTGTTCCGTCGCCACCCGCGCTGCGTGGCGCGAGCGCACGCCCGATCGGCACAGGAACAGCAGCACGCTGTCGCGCGTGGCGACCTGTTCAAGCTGGCCGGCGAAGGCGGGATTCGGCATGCCGCCCGGCCAGGTGCTCCATTCGATGGCTGCGTGCTGGCCGGGCGGAATAGCGACCCGGCCAATCCAGTCGCGTTCCGCGTTGGTGCGTACATCGATCAGTTTTACGTTCGGATCGCCCTGGAGGAGGGCATACGCTTCCTGTGGTGTGACGGCGCCCGCATAGGGCTGGTCGAGTGCCCTGGTACGGGCAGCAGCGAGGATGCGTTCGGTAGCGCTCATGGTGGTACCCTTTGCAAATGCATGAAAATGGTGCGCACCGCCCCGGTGCATTAAGGAGTATGCGCACCACTTTGGTGCGCATTGATCAAGCTCAATAATACATAGGATCAGTGCGAATAAGTCCATTCTAAGCGCTTGCCACGGGCTTTTCCATTCGCCTTGGATCGCCAGACAGCGTCCTGGTCCTGGCATGGATTCTGCTATTATCGCTGGGTGCTCGTGGCACTGATTGCGATCAGTGACCCCACCCCCATTTCAATCAGGAGATACACGCATGGCAATGTCCGCCGCAGAAGTACTGCAAATGGTTAAAGACAACGAAGTCAAATTCGTTGATTTCCGCTTCGCCGATACAAAAGGCAAAGAGCAACACGTGACCGTTCCCGTGTCGCACTTCGACCTCGACAAGTTTGAATCCGGCCACGCCTTTGACGGTTCGTCGATCGCCGGCTGGAAAGGTATCGAAGCGTCGGACATGCTGTTGATGCCGGACCCGAACACCGCCAACATCGATCCGTTCATGGAAGAGACCACGCTGTTCATGCAGTGCGACGTCATCGAGCCGTCCGACGGCAAGGGCTACGACCGCGACCCGCGGTCGATCGCCAAGCGCGCCGAAGCGTACCTGAAGTCGTCCGGCATGGGCGACACCGCCTACTTCGGCCCTGAGCCCGAATTCTTCATTTTCGATTCCGTGCGCTGGAAAATCGACATGTCCGGCTGCTTCGTCAAGATCGACTCCGACGAATCGTCGTGGGCCACCGATGCCAAGACCGAAGGCGGCAACAGCGGCCACCGTCCGACCGTCAAGGGCGGCTACTTCCCGGTGCCGCCAGTGGACAGCTTCCAGGACATGCGTTCGGAAATGTGCCTGATCCTCGAATCGCTGGGCATCCCGGTCGAAGTGCACCACCACGAAGTGGCCGGCGCCGGCCAGAATGAAATCGGCACCAAGTTCTCGACCCTGGTCGAGCGCGCCGACTGGACCCAGAACCTGAAGTACGTTGTCTGGAACGTGGCGCACAGCTACGGCAAGACTGCCACCTTCATGCCAAAACCGATCGTTGGCGACAACGGCTCGGGCATGCACGTGCACCAGTCGATCTGGAAAGATGGCAAGAACCTGTTCGCCGGCGACGGCTATGCCGGCCTGTCCGATACCGCCCTGTACTACATCGGCGGCATCATCAAGCACGCCAAGGCCCTGAACGCCATCACCAATCCGGGCACCAACTCGTACAAGCGCCTGGTGCCAGGCTTCGAAGCACCGGTCAAGCTGGCGTACTCGGCCCGCAACCGTTCGGCATCGATCCGCATCCCGCACGTCGCCAATCCAAAAGGCCGCCGCATCGAGACGCGTTTCCCGGATCCACTGGCCAACGTCTACCTGTGCTTCGCTGCACTGCTGATGGCCGGCCTGGACGGTATCCAGAACAAGATCCACCCGGGCGAAGCAGCGTCGAAAGACCTGTACCACCTGCCGCCTGAGGAAGATGCGCTGATTCCTACCGTCTGCTCGTCGCTCGAAGAAGCCCTCGACGCGCTGAACAAGGACCGCGAGTTCCTGACCCGCGGCGGCGTGTTCTCCGATTCGATGATCGATGCCTACATCGAACTGAAAATGCAGGAAGTGCAGCGCATGCGCATGACGACCCATCCGGTCGAATTCGACATGTACTATTCTTGCTGATGAGCTGCTAACAAGCAGATAACAACCCGTAGTAAAAACATCAGAAAGTGTTACGCTGGTGTAACAAACGCGAGCAAAGCCCTGGCTTTCCTCGCGTTTTTTCATGGATGCGGTATATTTTGGCTGACTTTATCAACGCACGGTTTCGCCCGTGCTTAACGACCTGATGCGAATGACAATCCTGCTTTTTTCACGCACCATGGCCGCTGCCTGCACCGTCCTGCTGTGCGGCGGCGTGCACGCCCAGTCGGCCATCTACAAGTGCGTCGACCCGCAGGGCAGGGTGGAGTTCACCGATACGGTCAAGCCCGGCTGCAAGTCGCTTGACCTGCCGAGCACGTATGCGGCGCCAGCGCGCCGCGCTGGTGCAGCTCCGCGCCAGGGCAGTGCGTCCGTGCCCGCTGCCATTCCCGCTACCAGTCCCGCCAATTTTCCGCGCGTCGATACGTCAGTGCAGAAGGCGCGCGACGATGATCGCCGCGGCATCCTCAATGAAGAATTGCGCGCCGAAGAAAAGAAGCTGGCCGATCTGAAAGCCACCTTCAACGGCGGCGAGCCTGAGCGCCAGGGCAATGAAAAGAACTACGCCAAATACCAGGAGCGCGTCGCGTCGATGAAAGAAGACATCGCCCGCGCCGAGCGCAACATCGTTGCACTGCGCCGCGAAATTTCGAACATCCGATGACGGTGCAGTTTCCCGAGCGCTTTGCCGGGCTCGACCTGCTGGCCTCGAGTGTGCTGCTGGTCGACCAGTGGGGCGCCATCCGTTATGCCAATCCGGCTGCCGAAACCTTGCTGGATGTGTCGCTCAAGGCCTTGTCGCGCCTGCGCCTGTCCAACCTGTTTACGAATGGCGCCGACCTCGAGGCGTTGTGCCAGCAGTCCCTCGAGCACCAATATGCCGACCTGCGCCACGACATGGCGCTGGCGCGCCCCGGGCGCGAACTCTTGCATGTTCACATGCTGATCTCGGTCGTGGGCCAGGGCGAGGTGCTCATCGAGATGCGCGAATACGAGCAGCAGCTCAAGCTCGACCGCGAAGAACGCATCTTCGACCAGAGCCAGGCGAATAAAGAACTGATCCGCAACCTGGCGCACGAAATCAAGAACCCGCTGGGCGGCATCCGCGGCGCAGCCCAGCTGCTCGAGCTGGAATTGCCGGACGTGCACCTGGTGGCGCTGCGCGAATACACGCAAGTGATCATCAAGGAAGCGGACCGGCTGCAAACGCTGGTCGACCGCCTGCTGGCGCCGCACCGCCGCCCCCACATCGTTGGCGACGTGAATATCCATGAAGTGTGCGAGCGCGTGCGCAGTGTCGTGCTGGCCGAGTTCCCGGTGGGCCTGACCATCCGGCGCGACTACGACGCCTCCATTCCCGAGTTCCGCGGCGACATGGAGCAGCTCATCCAGGCCATGCTCAACATCGTCCACAATGCCGCGCAGGCCCTGTGCGAGCGCATTGCGGCAGGCGACGCCGAGATTGTTTTGCGCACCCGCGTGGCGCGCCAGGTCACGCTGGCCAAGGTCCGGTACGGGCTGGCATTAGACTTGCATATCACTGACAATGGACCGGGTATCGCACCCCAGATCCTCGATCGCATTTTCTACCCGCTGGTGTCGGGCAGGGATGGCGGCAGCGGGCTTGGCCTGACGCTGGCGCAAACCTTCGTGCAGCAGCACCTGGGCGTGATCGAGTGCGAGAGCCGGCCTGGACTGACCGATTTCCGGATCCTGCTGCCGCTGCCCTGACCCAGGGCGATGCATCAGGGTGCCAGTCCCTGATGAATATGATCTATCCATTGCGGGAAGCAAGAACACATGAAACCAATCTGGATTGTCGATGACGACGCCTCGATCCGCTGGGTGCTGGAAAAAGCCCTGGCGCGCGAAAATTTAGAAACCCGCAGCTTTTCCAATGCCCGCGACGCACTGGCCGCCTTTGCCACCGACACGCCGCAGGTGCTGGTCTCCGACATCCGCATGCCGGGCGAGTCCGGCCTCGACTTGCTGGCCGTGGTCAAGGAACATCATCCCGCCCTGCCGGTCATCATCATCACTGCTTTCTCCGACCTCGATTCGGCGGTCGCCTCGTTCCAGGGCGGCGCCTTTGAATACCTGGCCAAGCCGTTCGACATCGACAAGGCCGTTGCGCTGATCCGGCGCGCGCTGGAGGAAAGCCTGCGCGAAGCCTCCGTCGAAACGCTGCCGGCCGATACGCCTGAAATATTGGGCCAGGCGCCGGCCATGCAGGAAGTGTTCCGCGCCATCGGCCGCCTTTCCCAGTCGAATGTGACGGTGCTCATTACCGGTGAATCAGGCACCGGCAAGGAACTGGTCGCGCACGCCCTGCACAAGCACAGCCCGCGCGCCGCGCAACCGTTCATTGCCCTGAACACCGCGGCGATACCGAAGGATCTGCTCGAGTCCGAACTGTTCGGCCACGAGCGCGGCGCCTTTACCGGCGCCCAGGCCACGCGGCGCGGCCGGTTCGAGCAGGCCGAGAACGGCACGCTGTTCCTCGACGAAATCGGCGACATGCCTTTTGATCTGCAAACCCGGCTGCTGCGCGTGCTCTCCGACGGCCATTTTTACCGCGTCGGCGGACACCAGCCAATCAAGGCGAATGTGCGCGTGATTACTGCCACGCACCAGAACCTGGAGCAACGCGTGCGCGAAGGCCAGTTCCGCGAAGACCTGTTTCACCGGTTGAACGTGATTCGCCTGCGCCTGCCAAGCCTGCGCGAACGGCGCGAAGACATCCCGCTGCTGGCCCGCCACTTCCTGCTGCAGAGTGCGCGCCAGCTGGGCGGTGAAACCAAGCGCATGAGCGAAGCGGCCATGCAGTTCCTGGTCAACCTGGATTTGCCGGGCAATGTGCGCCAGCTGGAAAATCTCTGTAACTGGATCACGGTGATGGCGCCCGGCCAGACCGTCGAAGTCAAGGATTTGCCGCTCGACCTGACCCAGGGGGCAGGCTTGACCTCGCTGCATGCGGGCGATGGCGCCAGCGTGCTGCCGGCCCCGTCGCCGTTGCCACCGCTGGGCGCGGTTTCGGCGCCAGGGGCGTCCAGCAGCATGACGTCGAATACCCCCGCTGCGTTTGCCAGCGGCGCCGACGGCTGGATCGCCCTGCTCGAGCTGCAGGCCGCCAGCATGCTCAGCGCAGGGCAGGTCGAAGTGATGGATGTGCTTGGCAAACAGTTCGAATCGGCGCTGATCAAGACCGCGCTCAAGCACACGCATGGACGCAAGAACTATGCGGCGGTGCGGCTCGGGATCGGACGCAATACCATCACGCGCAAGATTGCGGAGCTGGGGATCGACGGCGCCAAGGACGAGTAGCAACGGGGGAGGAACGGGAGGTTATACTCTCGCCTTCGCACGTCGCGCCGACCTTACTTTTCGATCCAGCATGCTCATCAATTGCGTCGCCTACCAGGAAGGCAAAAAACTCTCCGATATCCCGATCGAAGACATCAGTGAATACCTTGCCCAGCCGGGCTGCTTTGTCTGGGTGGCGCTGCGCGATGCGTCGCCGGAAGAGCTGGCCACGATGCAGCATGAATTCTGCCTGCACGAACTGGCCGTGGAAGACGCCCTGCGCGGCAAGCAGCGGCCCAAGATCGAGGAGTACGGCGATTCGCTGTTCGCCGTCATCCAGACAGTCGAGCCGCAGGGCGACGAACTGACTGTGGGCGAAGTGGCCGTGTTTGTCGGCTCCAACTACGTGCTGTCGGTGCGGCGCGATGCGCAACAGGGCCTGGTGGGCGTGCGCGCCCGCGCCGAGCGGGAACCGCACCTGCTCGCGAAGGGCTCGGCGTTCGTGCTGTATGCGCTGATGGATGCAGTGGTCGACCGCTATTTCCCCATCGTCGACACGCTCGAAGCGGAGCTGGAAACCATTGAAGAGCGCATCTTCGGCAATGGCGCCAACGCGCAGCGCGACAACATCGAACGCCTGTATGAACTCAAGCGCAAAGGCCTGGTGCTGCGCCACGCCGTCATGCCGCTGCTGGACGCCATGGGCCGCCTGCACGGCGGGCGCGTGCCGGTCCTGGTGGAAAACTGCGAAGAATATTTCCGCGACGTGCACGACCACCTGGCCCGCATCCTCGGCCGGCTCGACTCCGTGCGCGACACCATCGGCACGGCCATCCAGGTGAACCTGTCGATGGTCGCCATCGACGACAGCGAAGTCAACAAACGCCTGGCCGCGTACGCCGCGATTTTCGCCGTGTTCACGGCTTTCGCTGGCGTGTGGGGCATGAATTTCGAATACATGCCGGAACTGAAATGGCATTACGGCTACCCGATGGCGATCGTCTGCATGGTGGTCGTGTGCGGGTACATGTACTACAAGTTTCGCAAGTCGGGCTGGCTGTAGACGACGTTGATCGGCGCGTGGCGCAATTCATGCATGCGCAGGCCCCGCTGGTCGAGGATGCCGTCAAGCCCAGACCGGGGTCACGTCAAGCCCAGGCCGGGGTCACAGGCCGGGGTCAGGTCTACCAAACTGTCATTTTTGAACTAAATCAGCTCATTTTTGTCGTCACCGCCGTCAAGCCCAAGTCGGGGTCAGGTCTACCAACCTGTCATTTTTGAACTAAATCGGCGAGTTCTTGTCACTGCCGAGTAGCAGATCGGTGCTTGGATAATTG
>Ga0265780_10002449_pt1 | contig 25105 bp, 17 predicted proteins | sample P1T30metagenome_FD_192432 | JGI IMG/M metagenome (GOLD analysis project Ga0265780, IMG submission 192432) | Plant litter microbial communities from East Loma Ridge, Irvine, California - P1 T30 | ecosystem: Environmental > Terrestrial > Plant litter > Unclassified | place: USA: California... | reverse complement strand
AAACTCCTCTGCAAATGGAATTCCAGCTAACACAGGAATATCTTGGTTTTGCCACACACCTGGTGTATCTCGCACCTCTGTTTAAAGAATGTCTCGACTCTGATACTTATTCAAACGGAAAAGGGTCGACTGTTGCCAAAATAGTTGAAGGAGCGCTTGAAAAACATGTGCTTAGCGGTATAGCGGGGGTCGCGAACATTGGAAATGATATTAACTGGACCGGGCATCCTTTTGCCCAGGCCAACTGGTATGCCTTCGGAAGGCTTGCCTGGAACCCGGAAGCCTCGTCAGAAAACATTGCCGACGACTGGCTAAGAATGACATTCAGTAATGACAGATCCTTTATCAACCCTGTTAAGGCGATGATGATGTCATCAAGGGAAGCCGTTGTAAATTATATGACCCCCCTGGGACTTCATCATATAATGGGCTGGGATCATCACTATGGTCCGGGTCCCTGGATCAAAGACAAAGCCCGTGCAGACTGGACCTCCGTTTATTACCACAAGGCTGATACTCTGGGTATAGGTTTCGACAGGACACAGACAGGAAGCAAGGCTCTGAATCAATACTTTCCACCTGTAAATAAAGGCTTTAGTAATGCAGATACTTGCCCGGAAGAATACCTTCTATGGTTCCACCATGTATCGTGGGACCACAAAATGAATTCCGGACGTTCGCTATGGAACGAGCTATGCTACAGGTACAATAAGGGCGTCCAAGACGTACAAAAGATGCAGGAAACCTGGACAGCGCTTGAAAGTAAAATAGATAAAGAACGTTTCAGGCAGGTGAGCTCGCTGCTTTCCATCCAGCTCGAAGAAGCTGAATGGTGGAGAGATGCCTGTTTATTGTATTTCAAGCAATTTTCCAGGAAACCCTTACCTGATGGATTTCCGGCGCCATCTCACTCCCTGGAATACTATCAGAATCTTAAGTTTAATTTTGTGCCCGGAATCTAATTAATGAATTAACACCAAAACATGGACGAGAATACACAAACAGAAAAGAAAGTAGCGATTGTAACAGGAGGAGCATCAGGAATAGGCCTTGCCATTGCAGCAGAATTTGTAAAAAATAACATCTATACGATTATAATCGGCCGCGACAAAGAGAAATTACAAAATGCAATTGACATGCTGGGCAATATGGCCGAAGCGATCTCTTTTGATCTTGGAGAACTGGATAAAATTCCATCACTCATAAAAAACATCACAGACCGGCTCGGGACCATCGATATATTAGTTAACAATGCCGGTATAAACATGAAAAGAGAGTTTTGCGATGTTACTGACGGCGACTTTCAGAACATTATGCAGACTAACGTACTGACTGTTTTCAGCATGTCAAGAGAGGTTGTAAAATTTATGCTGGAGAAGGAAAGGCCAGGGTCTATTATTAATATCAGTTCAATGGCGGCCCAATACGGTATCCCGAAAGTTATTGCTTATACAGCGTCCAAAGCTGCGATTGATGGCATGACTAAGGCTATGGCTGTAGAGCTTTCTCCAAAAGGTATTCGTGTTAATGCGATAGCCCCGGGCTTTATAGCTACGGCAATGTCTGCCAAGGCAATGGATTCTGACCCGGAAAGAAAACATAAAGCTCTGTCACGTACTCCGATGGGATACTTCGGAGAACCGGCGGAGATAGGGAGGGCTGCTGCTTTTCTTGCTTCTGATAATGCAAAATACATAACCGGTGTAGTTTTACCTGTTGACGGGGGAAATTCTGTCGGGTTTTAATCATCTTATCTAAGTATTCCGGTGTATATCCGGAATACTTAGATATGTTATCATATAAGCCTATGAAAAAAAACATTCTGGCAATATGCCCCTTTTTGCTCCTTTTCTCCTGCAGTTCTTTTGCTCAAACCTATTTAAAACAACAAGGATCCGTAAAACAATTGTATGTTAATGACAAGCCTTTTCTGATCTTAGGCGGCGAACTGGGCAATTCGAGTGCTTCCAGCAGTGAATATATGCAAAAGATCTGGCCGAGGGTCAAATCAATGAACGTCAATACCATTCTGACGCCGGTTTACTGGGAACTTATAGAGCCTGAAGAGGGAAAGTTTGATTTCCGGCTTGTCGACGACCTCATTGCCAATGCAAGGAAAAATAATATAAAACTGGTGCTTTTATGGTTTGGAGCCTGGAAAAACAGCATGTCTTGTTACGCACCTTACTGGGTAAAAAAAGATCAGACAAGATTTCCCCGTGCAACAAATAAATCCGGTGTGGGACAGGAAATCTTAACTCCATTTGCTGAAAATAACCTCGCTGCTGATATTAAAGCATTCAGCAGACTAATGGAACACCTGAAAGATACAGACAGCAAAGAACAAACTGTTATCATGATCCAGGTTGAAAACGAGATCGGCATGCTTCCTGACGCAAGAGACCACAGTACGCTGGCCTCAGCCGCATTCAGGAAACCCATACCGCAGGCATTTTTTGACTATCTGAACAAAAACAAGGATATATTAATGCCCGAATTTAAAGCTGCCTGGGCCGGAAATGGATTCAGAACATCAGGCACCTGGGAAGAAGTGTTCGGCAAAAGCTTAGCTACCGATGAAATCTTTATGGCCTGGTATTATGCAGCTTTCGTAAATAAACTTACTGCTGCCGGGAAAGCCGCTTATAATCTGCCCATGTTTCTGAACACTGCACTCAACTATAAAAAAGAAGCCAAACCCGGGGAATATCCAAGCGCCGGGCCCCTGCCTCATATTATGGATGTCTGGAAAGCAGGGGCTCCGAAAATTGATATGTTTTCGCCCGACTTTTATAATCCCGATTTCAAATACTGGAATGATCTGTATGTGAGAGGAAACAATACCCTGTTTATCCCGGAAATCCGGTTTGAACAAGGTGTAGCTGCAAAGGCCCTCTATTCGTTAAGTCATTATAGTGCTATGGGTTTTTCACCTTTCTCTATCGAAAACGGAGATGAAGGTATCAGCGCCGAAATATCTGCCGCTTATAAATTACTTGAGCAGGTTAGACCTCTTCTTCTTCAGCACCAGGGTAAAACAGGTATTAACGGGGTGTTATTCGATAAAACAGAGGCTAAACAGGAAGTCAGGCTGGGAAACTATATTTTCAGCTTTTCTCATGACTTAAGCCTGGGATGGTCGGCAAAATCAAAAGATGATACCTGGCCTGTTACCGGGGGTTTGATTATTCAGCTTAGTGATGACGAGTTTATTGTAGCCGGAACTGGTATAGTACTTACCTTTGCCAGTACCATTAAAGAAACAAAAGCCGGAATAGCACAGATAGATGAGGGCATCTTCAAAAATGAGAAATGGATTCCAGGACTAAGGATGAACGGAGATCAGAGCCATCAGGGCCGGCATCTCAGAATTCCGGAAGGGAATTTCAGTATTCAGAAAGTAAAGTTATATACGTATAAATAACAAAAGAACTCCGTTACCTGATGAGCAACGGAGTTCTTCAATCTACAGGACTTTCAATCCTTGCAGAAAGCCGGCAAAAGCCGCTTTTTTTCCGTATGAGCCATTAAATAACAGCGGCGCATCATTTTTAGCTAAACTTGTAGTAATCCAGCTATCAGAGTCTGCAACACCCCAGACGGTTATTCCGCCTCTTTGTGCCTCCGGAACATATTTCAGGTATGCTTTTGCAATGTAATTGTACATTGCAGCCTGCAGGTTCAGCAATGTATGCGACGCAGCCACGCTACCTGCCTTTTCAGTTGGATTAAGCCTGATATCTAATTCGGAGATCCTGACTTTCAGGCCGGTTTCCACCAGCTTCTGGAACATATTATTGATTTGACTGTGAGAAGTGTTTATGCTGCAATGCATTTGGGTTCCAACCCCGGTAATGCCCGTATTTGCAGCTTTAAGTTCCTTGGCCAGAGCTACGAATGCATCCAGCTTGGCAGGGCTTGACTCCAGGTTAAAATCATTCATATACAGGTCAGCACTGGGGTCTGCAGCCCGGGCATACATAAATGCTTTTGCCGCATAATCCCTGCCGAGATAATTTTGCCACACAAAAATATCTGTTCTTGTACCCGCCGGAGTGTTCGTATTGTTTCTAAGTTCTGCACCTCCGTCTGTAAATGGTTCATTGATTACGTCCCAGGCTGTTATTTTCCCAACATACCGGCTCACCACGGTTTCTATATGCTTTTTCATCAGGTTATCTACCAATACTGTCAATGCCCCGCCCGTAGGTGGCGCCACAATTGACGCATCAGTTATACTTACATCGTCCAGATACAAGGTATTCAGCGTACCTCCTAAGTCGAATGCAAGCTGAATAGCAGTTACACCAGCGGGAACAGCATAATTATAAGAAACTTTAGCATACACTGTTGTTACTGGTTTACCACCCTGATAATTTATAGAGCCTGCCACAGACCCCGAATACGGCCTTATTTCGAATTGCACATTCTGGGAACTTGCACCCTTGATATAATAAGAAATAGTATAAGTTTTACCCGCCGTTACCGGGATCTGAGCTTTGGTAACGATCTGGGTATTGTAGTTCTGCCCGCCGGCCGGTACATTAACCTGCAAAGCCTTTGAGCCGCCGTTTACATTGTTGCCTGTACTTAAAAATTGCCCTGCCCCGTTCAGCACCTGCCATCCGTCTGCAGGTTCAGCGTTTGTAGCCACAGTTGTAGCTTCAAAACCAGGATTCACTACCAGGTTGGTCGCACCACCGCTACTTCCGCCACCGATCTGACTATTGTAATAGGATGCCCGCTGTTGCGAATGCCAGACCAGGGTATGACCAAAAACCTTTAAGCCTGCCGTAGTCGCCAGGGAATAAAAGTTATCAGCCGTAGTAAAGTCGTACGTTCCGTCGGCTTTAAGAACGGAACTGTTCTTAAGCTCATTACCGTAAGTGATCCAGCTTGCCTCTCTTTTTACAACAGACCAATACGCGTTATTCGTTGACGACAGCGGATATTCTACGGCCAGACCAATAGGAAATGACACTGTCGATTTCAGCACCCCGGTGCTATCGGCAAACTGATCTTCCACAAGACTGTCTGCTCCATTATAGACATCTTTCTGACAGGAATATAGTCCTGTAAGTACAAGAAGAGCTATGCCAGATATAATTAATTTCGTTTTCATGTTAATGTTATAATTCATGATTAATAATAACCTGGATTCTGATATTTATTCCTGTTCGGATCGCCTCCGGGGTCTACCACACTATTAATCTGGTCCTGTGGAATAGGACGCAGGTTATGAAAGTCCTGTATATTAGGCGCTCCGTCAGGGTTATGCAGCCTAACCCTTTCCACCAGTTTTTTGCGCATTGCAAGATCTGCCCAGCGTTGTCCCTCTCCGCATAACTCTCTTATCCGTTCGTCTAAAATAAAGTCCAGTGTAATTTGACTAAGACCGACAGTCATAGCGGCGCTCCTGGCGTCGAGTACTGTAGAAGACAAACCGGCACGGTAAGCCGCACGTTCTCTTAAGGTATTGATCAACGGCACAGCGTCGGCCGGATGACCATCCTGTAATGCAGCTTCTGCTGCTATCAGATACACCTCCGAAAGCTTGGCTACGATATAGGGCCGGCCCGAAACATCCTGGAAATTATTGCGGACACTGTCGTCGTATTTTTTCAGATTCGGATATAACTGGTTAGTTTTATTTTGATTCGTATAATATTCTGACGGACCTAACACTTTGTACTTTTTCCCGGCTGCTTTAAGCTGTGCTGCCCGTGTGTCTGTTGGAGCTAAATAAATGGCCGTGTCTCCAAGAGCAAAACCTGCAGTTGCCAGCCTGGTTTTAAAGGTCTCCAGCTCCGCACCCGTACGTAATGTAGCTACTCTCCACAACACGCGGAACGTAGCATCAAAACGGCTGTCGTTTACCTTATCCGCAAAAACAGTATTAAAGACAAATGGAGTTGGTGCCAGCTGCCGCAACGGACGCCCATATTGTAAAGGCCTGTCGTCTATTAGAGATACCCCGTTTACCGTAATCTGATTCTGATAATTTGCATTAAACAGGTTGTTGGCAAGATTCACTTTATTGGCAAAATCAGTTCCAGGACTGGTAACTTCATTATTGACGTTATTCAAGGGAAGACGCTCAACCGAATATAAAATTTCCTTATTGTAGTCATTTCCCTGCTTATGCACCTGGCTGTAATCAGGCAACAGATCAGTTCCATACTTCACCTTGTTATTGATCAGCTCCATCGCTGTAGTATAGGCTTTATTAAAATCGGAGGCTTCCTTAACATCAGAATATGCACGGAACAGGTATACTTTAGAGAGCAGATGCAGGGCTGCAGACTGTGAAAGTTTAAATGCTCCTGCGGGCCTGGTTACAGGAAGGTTCTGACTGGCAAAGGTCAGATCGCTGATCATTGCTTCATAATTTTTCTTTAGGATATCTGTTGCCGGCAAGCGGTTAAAACCGTAATAAGCTACATCCGTAAAGACCAGATCACCTGAACCCAGGTCTAAAGGCACAGCGCCAAATTGCTCCACCAATAATAGATAATAATGAGCCCTTAAATATCTTGCTTCACCCATAATAACATTTCTGGCAACGTCGCTCATGGCTACACCGGGAGCAAACTGCAGTATGGCGTTACAGAGATTGATATTGGCGTAATTGCGGTTCCAGGGAGTTAATATAGAGCCATTTGTGGGCGGTATCTGGTAGGTGCCAAGCTCCAGTGTCTGGCCGGAATTACCCTGGTCGCCAAAAGTAAATTCATCAGTCCCCATATTGGCCAGTAAAACAGCACCGATAGGGCCGTAATCATAACGCATGCCGGCATAAACAGACGTAATAGCAGCCTGTAAGCCTTCTGGTGTCTTAAAATAATCTGTGGTAAATGTAGTATATGGTTGTTCCTCCAGCGCCTTTTTACATCCTTCCAGTGTAATAAGTACCGCCAGAAATGCTGTTAGTATAAAATATTTCGTTTTCATATTGTACAGTATTATTGCTGAGTACCGTTAAAATGTAACATTAAGTCCCGCTAAAAAAGATCTCGTAGGCGGAATAGAAGCTCCGATGGTCAATGCCCTGTTGGATATATTTCCCGGGTTGGATACACCCTGATTACCCGTTCCTGTTGCTTCCGGATCTAAACCTCCCGCTTTTACATATGGGGAATATAATAAGAATGGATTTTGAGCGGCAACATAGAGCTTAACCCGTTGCGCTCCCAGTTGGGTCGCCAGAGCATTTTTAAAAGAATAACCCAGGTTAATGCTTCTTACTTTGATAAAACTGGCATCGTAATAACCCAGAGTAGACCAGGCATCGCTTGTTAACGCCGATGAGATCTGCCCGCCCGATACATTAGGAGACGGGAAGTCATTTGTCGGATTTGTTGGTGTCCAGTAATTTACCGCCAATTGATTTCTCCTTCCGTCATTGATAGTAAGGTAACCGGCTAAAGGCTGGTGAACCTGGCTGATCAGCGTTCCGCCAAAGCGTGCATAGACCACAAAAGAGAGATCCACTCCTTTATAACTAAAACGATTGGTGATTCCACCCTGGATTTTAGCCTGGGCATTACCTATAACATGTTTATCATCTACTGTTAATTTCCCGTCGCCGTTAAAATCCTGTAGTTTTATCTGCCCCGGAACAAAACCATATTTCGCAGCTTCTTCTGCCTCATTTATCTGCCATATGCCTGTTTTCTTATAATCGAAGATGGCCGTTAATGGCTCCCCGACAAAGAGCTGGGCGTTAGTAACCTGCGTTATATTGCCATTTAATGCCGTTAGCTTGTTCCTGTTAAAATAGAAATTCAGATCTGTTGACCAGGTAAAATCATTTCCTCGCTTAATGTTTTGACTGCTTAGCGAAACTTCCAGCCCCTTATTGGTAACGTTTCCTATATTGGTCAAATAGGGCTCTGATATTCCGGATGTGGGAGGAAGCGGAACGCCGTATAATAACTTGTTTGTTTTAGCGGTATACCAGTCTATGCTACCAGAGATCCTGTCGTTTAGTATTCCAAAATCCAGGCCGACATTCGTAGTCTTGGTATATTCCCAGTCCAGGTTCGGATCTACGATCCTTGTGATATAATAACCGATCTGAGAAGATGGCCCGTAATTATACCTCACACCGTTAGAGGCTACACCGCCGAGCGTGCTGTAACTGGATACTGCCTGATTGGATGTCATACCGAAACCAGCACGGAGCTTTAAGCTTGACACAGAATTTACATTTTTCATAAACTCCTCGTTCTTAATGCTCCAGCCTGCCGATATAGCCGGGTACTGCTTCCATTTATTCCCTTCACCCAGCCTTGAAGAACCGTCACGTCTGCCGGTTAAGGTGATCATGTATTTGTCATTATAAACATAATTTGCTCTGAGCATTAGGGAGATTATCGTAGCAGTAGACTCACTTCCGCCTAAAACGGCTACCGGCCCGACGGATGATTGCCCAAGATTATACCATTGTACAAAATCTGCCGTAACAGAATCTTTACTAACAGATGTGTTATGATATTGCTCCCGCTCAAAACCAAATAAAGCTGTCCCTGAAATACGATGTTTACCAATCTGCTTATCGTAGTTAAACAGGTTGTCTAAGGAGTATTTCGTTCCGGTAGCATTGTTTACAGAGGCTGTGTTCCCCAGGGCCGGCCTGAAATAACTGTCTGTTCCCCTGAATTGAGCGCCTTCCTCATTATTAAAATCCAACCCGGCGTTTAAGCGGTATTTCAGACCATCAATGATCTGAACTTCCCCGTACAAACTGTTGAACGTACGAAAGCGGCGAACCCGGTCTACCCATTGGTTGTCATTTGTATTCAGCATCAGCGGACTATAAGTGGTATTCAGGTCGTCAAGATTACCTGCCGGCTTTTTATTAACACTTCCATCAGCAGTATAAGGAGAACTGAGTGGGCTTAATGTCAATAAAGGAAATACATTCAGACCGAACTGGGAGCCATTAGCTATACTGTAGTTGGTCAAATTGTTAAAGCCGATCTTCAGGACCCGGCCTACTTTAAAATCGCCGGTTGCTTTCAGAGAAGCCCGGTTAAAATCCTGGCTCGGCAGAGCTGAAGTTTGTTTAAAATAACCTCCTCCCACCGAGAACTGACTTCTCTCACTACCACCGGATACACTCAGGTTGTTATCCGTAATATAACCGTCTTTGTACATCAGATCCTGCCAGTCGGTATTCCTGCCAGAGGCAATACCCTCTTTCTCGTCGGCCAGGTAATCCTGGTTATAGACAGAATAATCTCTTAAAGCACGGTATTGGTCTGCATCATAAACATTGTATTTTCGGGTAATCTGACTAATTCCGTAATAGGTATTAAAGGCCACCCTGGTATCACCGGGAACACCCCGTTTGGTAGTGATCAGCACCACGCCGTTTGCACCGCGGGAGCCGTAAATCGCTGTAGCTGAAGCATCCTTTAATACGTCGAGGCTGGCAATGTCGTCAGGGTTAATATCGTTAAGCGTTCCTCCGTACGGAATCCCGTCTACTACAAACAGAGGATCATTTGACGCATTGATGGAGCGTTCTCCGCGAATACGGATCTGTGCGCCCGCACCCGGCCTCGTACCAACCGATTGCACTTCCACGCCGGCCATCCGCCCTTGTAATGCCTGTTGAATGTTGGCCACAGGCACTTCCTTAATTGCCGATCCGTTCAGAGAAACAACAGAACCTGTTACATCACGGCGTTTCTGGGTTCCGTAACCAACTACAACCACTTCTTCCAGGCTTTTAGGCGCAGGCTGAAGAGTAACAGACATGGCGCCAGAACGAACTATTGCAACTTCCTTTGTGGTATAACCTACAAAAGATACAACCAGCACCTGCTCCCCTGGCCCGGCTTCAAGGCTAAAAATGCCATTGACATCCGTAGAAGTACCCCTGCCGGCAACTTTTAACTGGACGCTCGCCCCGGGGAGCGGTTCGCCCTGTTCATCTAATACCTTTCCCGTTATCCGCTGGTTCTGAGCGGCAGAAAGCAATGGTAATAACATCAGAAGAAGAAGCTTTCCCAGTGTTTTTAATAGTCTGATTCTTTTCATAATAAGTTTTAAGGTCAATAACTGGCATCATTTTTTGAATAAACAACAGACTATAACCATGCGCTGAACTCTATGCGGGTTCTTCCACTGACTAATTCTGCTGCAACGTAAACGAATTCGTTAACTCGTGAGAAATACTGACAGGTAATTTAACAGGATCATAAGTTTGCTTAAGTTTTAATGGTTATTAATCTGATCTCGAAGTTTATGCAAACGTTTGCATAAATCGCTCTGGTTTTAAGCGGTTATTCATAATTGGTTCTGTTTTAATATTGGTTAAAACAAAAGTAATAATTAAAATGACACTTGCAACCGATTGCATGATTTTTTTTAATCCTTTTTATTCACCGTTGTTAACAGAGACTTTATGCGTATTATTTAATGTTACCGATTGTTTTTAATTACCCGTATTTTTGCTTTTTTTAGCATAAACTTATAAGTTATGTTAATGGAACAAACTATGCGATGGTTCGGTCCTGCCGATCCTGTAAGCCTTGCAGACATACGTCAGGCCGGATGTACCGGCGTGGTGACCGCACTTCATCATATACCGGTTGGCGAAATCTGGACAATCGAAGAAATAAACAGGCGGAAATCCGAAATTGAAGCTTTCGGATTAAGCTGGACAGTAATAGAAAGCCTGCCGGTTCACGAAGACATAAAGAAACATAATGGCAGTTATACTTCGTACATTGAAAAGTATAAAGAAAGCCTCCGTAATGTGGCGCAATGCGGACTAAAAGTTGTCACTTACAATTTTATGCCTATCCTCGACTGGATGCGTACAGACCTCAGCTACGTGCTCAATGACGGAAGCCGCGCTCTTCGTTTTGAAAAAGCCGCGTTCATTGCCTTTGACCTCTATCTCTTAAAAAGAAGCGGCGCGGAAAACGACTATAGCGAGGATGATATTAAAAAGGCAAAGCGGCGTTTCGAAACAATGAATGAAAAGGAAAAAGAAGACCTCTATCAGACTGCCTTGCAAGCCCTGCCCGGCAGCACGGAGCCCTTCACAGAAGAAGACGTGTTCGCAGCACTCAAAACGTATGAACACATAAACCGCGAAAAACTCAGAGAGCATCTCTTCTACTTCCTCGAACAGGTAACACCTGTGGCAGAAGAAACCGGGCTGAAATTAGCGATCCACCCAGACGACCCTCCTTATCCCATTCTGGGACTACCAAGAATAGTAAGCACAGAGGCCGATCTCAGGGATCTCCTGCAGGCATTTCCTTCCCCGGCTAATGGTATATGTTTTTGTACCGGATCGCTGGGGGTACGCCCTGATAATGACCTGCCGGGAATATTGAGGAGACTTGGTGACCATATCCACTTTCTACACTTAAGAAGCACCCAGTGGGATGACGAAGGCAATTTTCACGAAGCAAATCATCTCGAAGGCAGTGTGAACATGTATGAAGTAGTTAAAGAAATCGTCCTGCTGATGCGGAAAAGGAATATCTCATTGCCGATGAGGCCCGACCACGGCCACCAGATGCTGGACGACCTCGGCAAAACCACTTATCCCGGCTATTCTGCTATCGGCAGGCTTCGCGGACTGGCAGAACTCAGGGGACTGGAAATGGGAATTGAAAGATCAATATAAAAAGAAAGGCCCCTGAGACAACGCCAGGGACCTTTACTTTTAATAAGTACATTCTAAAAAATATACTTTGTACTCAGAAAATTGGAAGTGTTTTCACTGACAATCTCATTAATAAGATTTTTATTCTTCTCGTTCAGCTTCGTTGCAACCAACGAGCGGATAGAAAAAGAACGGATCGCATCTACCACAGAAAGAGTTCCCTCAGCACTGTCTTTTCTCCCGGTAAAAGGAAATACATCCGGCCCGCGCTGACACTGGCAATTGATATTCACCCGGCTAACCTGGTTAACTAGGGGATCGATCAGTGCAGCCAGTTCATCGGCATCGTTACTGAATACACTGACCTGCTGTCCGTGTGTAGACTCAATAAGATACTGAATCGGCTCTTCCATATCTGTATAGGCGACTACCGGAATTATCGGGCCAAACTGCTCCTCACGGTAAAGCTTCATATCTTTATTTACCGGGTAAACAACCGCCGGGTAAACAAAAGACTCAAAAGACTCGCCGCCGTGCTCATTAACTACAGAGGCACCTTTCGCTACTGCATCGTCAATACACTCTTTCAGATACGCAGGTTTATTGGGCTCAGGAAGAGGGGTGAGTGCCACTCCTTTTTCCCAGGGCATGCCATATTTAAGCTTTGCTATTTCGGCTGACAGCAGTTTAATAAAATCATCAACGATATTCTTGTGTACGAAAACGATTTTCAACGCTGTGCACCGCTGTCCGTTAAATGACAAAGATCCGAGTAAGGTTTCACTGACAGAAAGTTCGAGGTCGGCCTTGTCTGACACTATAGCGGCATTCTTTGCATCAAGACCCAATATTGCCCTGAGCCTGTTAACCTTCGGATGAAGCTTTTTCAGCTGATCTGCCACTTTACTGGAACCGATCAGCGTAAGTACATTGATCTTTCCCGATTGCATCAGAGCCGGAACTATATTCTGCCCCCTCCCATATATCGTATTTACTACCCCTTTAGGGAAAGACTCCCTGAAGGCATCAAGCAGAGGATAGTGTAATAACGTACCATGTTTAGGTGGTTTGAATAACAGGGTATTCCCCATAATGAGCGCTGGAATAAGTGTTGTGAAAGTCTCATTTAAGGGGTAGTTAAATGGCCCCATGCATAAAACCACACCCAGGGGCGACCTGCGTACCTGCGCTACAATTCCCTGTTCTATTTCAAAACGGGAAGACTGCCGGTCAATATCTTTCAGGGCATCGATCGTTGCGTATATATATTCAACCGTACGGTCAAATTCTTTAATCGAATCTGTGTACGACTTCCCGATTTCCCACATGATCAGTTTAACCACCAGGTCTTTTTTGTCGATCATTTTACGGGTAAAGTTTTCTACGCATTTAATACGTTCCTGAACGCTCATTGTAGGCCACTGCCCTCTGCCGTTATCATATGCCGTAACAGCGGCATCGAGAGACTCCATAGCCTCAGCCTGGGTGCAAACAGGGTAGGTTCCAATCAGCCTTCGCTGATATCCTTCACCTGTTTTAATACATACGGGGGAATAAACAGGGTGAACATCGCCGTCCCATTTTTTCATTTCTCCGTTACTCAGATATTCTTTCTGATGAACTTCATCAATAAGGAACTCTGGGGGGATCTGGTTGTCTCCAACAAATATGGATTCCAGATTTAAAGTTTCACTCATGATTTAAATTGTTTATGATTTAACGGCCGATCCGGATGCATATCTCCTCATATCCCTGCCGCCAGATGGGCGATGCACAAATTACAAATATAATTGCAATCGCAGGCTATCAGACAAGATGTCTGATCATAAAAAAACCTCCGTTGTTAGACCGGAGGTTTTTTATTGGTCTTTATGGGACCATACAAATTTATTACCTTTTAAAGATCAGTAATAGGCTTGTATTCAGGAACCAGTGCCTTCATTACAGACCAGCCTATTAAATAACAAACGGCACAGATCGAAAATATAATGAAATATCCTGCTTCCTCACCTTTAAAGCCCATAAATACCATCTGAGTTTGGCCGGCATAGTCAAATAATACGCCGGAGCTCTTGTTGATAACAAATGAGCCGACACCGCCTGCCATACCACCAATACCTGTTATAGTTGCAATCGCTTTTTTAGGAAACATATCGCCTACCGTAGAGAAGATATTTGCAGACCAGGCCTGGTGAGCCGCTCCTGCAATACCGATAATGATAACAGGCACCCAGTAGGTAACCTGGCCAAGAGGCTGCGCCAATAATGCCAGGAGAGGGAAAAATGCAAAAATAAGCATCGCTCTCATCCTGCCTTCATAGGGATTCATACCCTTCTTTTCAACAAAATAAGTTGGCAGCCATCCTCCGATAATAGAAAGAAGCGTGATCATATATAACACGAACAGCGGTAAAGCACTTTGTGTACTGTCCATATGATATACAGAACTCAGATAAGCAGGTGTCCAGAACAGGAAAAACCACCATACCCCATCTGTCATAAACTTGCCAAAAGCAAATGCCCAGGTTTGTTTATATTTAAAACAGTCAACAAAAGAAGTTTTATTGTTTACCGGCATTACAGGACTTTCAGAGATCTTACTGTCTACAATGATGTCCTGCTGAATATAGGCCAGTTCTACTGCATTTACTTTAGGGTGTAATTCCGGCTTTTTGTATACCAGAACCCAGAAACCCATCCATACAAATCCGAGAGCACCGATAATGATGAAAGACATTTCCCAGCCCCACGCAGCCGCGATAAACGGAATGGTTACAGGGGCAGCCAAAGCGCCTACCGTTGCACCGGCATTAAAGATACTGGTAGATAAAGCCCTGTCCTTTTTGGGGAAATATTCTGCTGTAGCCTTTATTGCAGCGGGAAAGTTCCCTGCTTCTCCAAGCGCCAGAACAAAACGGGCAAAAATGAACAAGGTAACACTGACGTTGATCACAGTTCCTGTATCTCCAATGGTCTCCAGAGCATCTTTCGCTCCTTCAAAACCTACCAGCCATTCGCCAGTCACGATTCCCGAAGTTGCAATTCCGCAGAAAGCATGAAGACACGCTCCTATAGACCATATACCTATAGCCCATAGAAATCCTTTCTTGGTATCCAGCCAATCGACAAAACGACCGGCAAACAGCATACTTGCTGCATAAAAAATAGAAAAAAGTGCGGTAATATTACCGTAATCATTATTGGTCCAATGAAACTCCGGAGCTATAAAGTCTTTCCAGGTCAGGGAAAGTACTTGCCGGTCAAGATAGTTAATCGTTGTAGCAAAAAACAGCATGGCGCAGATCGTCCATCTGTAATTGCTTATTTTATTAGTTTCCATTTCGTTTAATTTAGGATTATATCCTATTTGCAGGATTTAACCAGTTCAATAGCTTCCTTGGTCTTGGAAACAAGCTCATCATATTTTTTATTTTCCATGATGTCTTTTGTAACAAGTTTACTTCCCATACCAACGGCTACTACGCCGGCTTTAAACCATCCTGAAATGTTGTCCTTATCAAGATCAACACCACCGGTAGGCATGAACAACAAGTTTGGAAATAATTCTTTTATAGCTGAAAGGAATCCGGGACCCAGGATATTCCCAGGGAATAATTTCACGAATTTAGCACCCAGTTTCTCAGCCTTTATAATCTCAGAAGGGGTCATACATCCCGGAACCCATAAGATATCATTCTTTTCTGCCCATTCTGCTGCGTCTTCAACTAGTCCGGGGCTGATAATATAATCTGCGCCAGCTTCAACAAACGCCTGTGCTGTGGCAGCATCTTTAATAGTGCCAACGCCGAGATACATACCAGGCAATTCAGCATCGATAACTTCACGCATTTTAGCAAAGTTTGCCAATGCCGCTTCCCCTCTGTTTGTATACTCTACAGTTCTGATACCAGCGTTATATAATGCTTTTAACAACTCAACACTTGTTTCTGCATCCTTGTTAAAATATAACGGTAAGATTCCCTGTTCAGTAATTACTTTTAAAACTTCTGCTTTCTTGCTCATATTATTATTTGGAATTTTTAATGATTTATAATTGTGGGCTAATGTAGAAAATTTATATAAAATCAAAGGCTGTTTTGGGTTAAACATGATGAGAATCACATCTAAAGTACCTAAAAAATTACGCAAACGATTGCATAAATTTTTTAGAATTTCTGAATGAATTTATACTATCTCTCTAACTTTAACGTACTTTTGCCACAATCTTCTGAAAGAATTATTAAACCTGTTTTTATAAAATTAATATAATCATAAACATGTCTAAAAAAGTAGTAACCCTGGGAGAAATCATGATGCGATTATCCACTCCCGGATTCGAACGTTTTGTACAAAGCGACAGCTTTGATGTAACCTACGGTGGTGGTGAAGCAAACGTTGCTGTAGCAGTTTCTAATTATGGATTAAATGGCGTTTTCGTATCCAAAGTTCCCGATAATGCATTAGGTCAGGCTGCTATCAACCATATCCGCCGTTATGGTGTTGATACTCAATACATCGCTAAAGGCGGAAAAAGACTAGGTATCTATTTCCTTGAAACCGGTGCTTCTATGAGAGCTTCACAGGTTATTTATGACCGTGCTGACGCTTCTATAGCTGATGTTGATTCTGCAGATTTTGACTGGGATGCTATTTTCGAAGGTGCAGACTGGTTCCATACTACAGGTATCACTCCTGCATTAAGTGATAAAGCTGCTGCTCTTACACTGGAAGCTTTAAAAGCGGCCAAAGCAAAAGGCATTACTACCAGTATCGACCTTAACTACCGCAAAAAGTTATGGAGCAAAGAAAAAGCTAAGCAGGTAATGACTGAGCTTTGCCAGTATGTCGATGTATGTATCGGTAACGAAGAAGATGCTGAAACTACATTAGGATTCAAAAGCGAAGGTACAGATATCACAAAAGGAGAACTTAACCTTGACGGATACAAATCTGTATTCCAGCAGATGAAAGAAAAATTCGGCTTTAAATATATCGCTTCAACCCTGCGTGAAAGCCATAGCGCATCTGATAACGGATGGTCTGCATTGGTTTATGACGGTACTGAATTCTATCACACCAAACAGTACGAAGTTCGTATCGTTGACCGTGTTGGTAGTGGCGATTCATTTGCCAGTGGTTTCATCTACGGCCTGGTAACAGGACTACCTCTGGGTGAAGCTGCAGAATTCGGTGTTGCTGCTTCTGCATTAAAACACACCATTCCTGGCGATCTTAACCATGCTACTTTATCAGAAGTAAGCACCTTGATGAAGGGTGATGCTTCCGGCAGGGTGCAGAGATAATACACTTTCCCGGAAATTTTACCGGAAAATACAAGGATCCGCACCTGGCCCCGGCCATTTGCGGATTTCTTTTTTAAACCAATAAAATCGTAATTATGATCATTGACTCTTTAGAAAATGCTGATAAATACTTCAGCGTTCACTCCAGCTTTGCTAAGGCATTCGAATGGTTGAGAAGCCAGAACTTCGAAACTATAGAAGTGGGAAAATATCCTATTGATGAAAATCTTAACGCCTCTGTTTCCAACAAAGACGGCGTTACTGAAGATGCCGCAAAATTCGAATGTCACAATAACTGGATCGATATACAATTCTGTATCGCCGCAAAGGAAAAAATGGGTTATAGCACCCGCAGCTCCTGCACAGACCCGATCGGAGAATACAATCCGGAAAAAGATGTACTTTTCTTTAATGACAAACCTGGTATGTACTTCGAACTTAAATCAGGCCAGTTTGCAATCTTCTACCCTGAAGATGTGCACGCTCCGATGATTGGAGAAGGACCGATCAAAAAGATCGTTATCAAGGTTAGAAAGTAAATTAAGAAGCACCGCCGTCAGGGCAGCAATTACTTATATACAAGACGGGCCGGCAAAATGCCGGCCCGTCTTGTATTATATAAAAACCAGAGGCCTTCTTACAAAGTAACTCCTGTTTTGAAGATAGCGATTTCACGGAAACCGTTTTTTTCATGGTGAGCTTTCTCACCATTGGCAACCCTCACTATCTTATCTACAAACTCTTCCAGTGCCTCGTCAAAGCTCTTGTCTTCTGCCAGCGGACCTGCGTTATAGTCAATCCAGTGCGGCTTTTTAGTAGCAAGTTCAGTATTGGTCGCGACCTTTAAGGTAGGAATAAAGCTACCGAACGGAGTACCACGGCCTGTAGTAAATAATACTATATGACATCCTGAAGCGCCTAAAGCTGTAGTAGCAACAAGGTCGTTACCGGGAGCACTTAATAGATTCAGCCCTTTCTTTTTCAGACGTTCTCCATATTTAAGTACATCAACAACATTGGCTATACCACCTTTCTGAGTACATCCGAGGGATTTATCTTCTAAGGTACTGATACCTCCGGCTTTATTTCCCGGCGAAGGATTTTCATAGATCGGTTGTTTCAGATCAATGAAATACTGTTTAAAATCGTTGATCAGGTGAACAGTTTTATCAAAAACCTCTTCATTCACACAACGATCCATCAGAATGGTTTCAGCTCCGAACATTTCAGGCACCTCAGTCAGGATCGTAGTACCGCCCTGGCTGATAAGAAAATCAGAGAAGTATCCTACAAGCGGATTTGCTGTAATACCGGAAAGCCCATCAGAACCGCCGCATTTTAACCCAACTTTAAGTTCTGAAATTGGAATAGGCTCACGTTTGTCTTTCCTTACCACTTCATAAATCTCCTTCAACAGAGCCTTTGAATCTTCTACTTCATCAGAAGTAGCCTGGCTGGAAAGAAACCTGATGCGGCTCTTGTCATAGTCGCCTAATGACAGCTCAAACTCATCTATCTTATTATTCTCACATCCCAGTCCCAGTACAAGAACACCGCCCGCATTGGGATGAAGTGCTATATCTCCGAGGATCTGCTGGGTATTCATATGGTCATCGCCCAGCTGTGAACAGCCGTAACTATGTTTAAATACTTCGATTCCCTCAATATCTGTCGGGTTTTCTTCTGCTTTAAATTCACGGATGATCTGCTCTGCAATACCGTTCACACATCCAACCGTAGGAACAATCCAGATCTCATTGCGAATCCCTACATCCCCATTTTTACGACGATACCCGTTAAAAGTAAGGTCAAGTTTCGGATGCGGAAGGCTCTCCTGCAGATGCGGGTTATAGGAATAATCAAAGACATCGCGAAGATTGGTCTTCACATTCTGCACGTGCACATGCTCGCCTTCTTTAATATCAGCAATAGCATGTCCGATAGCATACCCGTATTTGATAATATCAGTACCGTTGCTTACATTCTCTGTTGCGATCTTGTGCCCCTTCTCTATATCGTTAAGCAGGGTAATACGTTTCCCATCAACTTCGATGATATCTCCGGCGCTGAAATTCTTCAACGCGATAACCACATTATCCCGGGCATGTATCTTAATAAACTCTTTCATATTTGTCCAATCCTTTCCTTCCAGAAGCAATATTATTAATTACAAAATTAAAAAAAGAATACTGATCTTCTGTCTGTATATTGTTAATAATTAAACAGTTTCAATAGCTTTCTCCATACCGTTTCTCTGGATATTTACCAGATGGGCGGTAACAGCTGCGGTTAAACCTTCTACTTCGTTAAGGTTCATTTTCCAGTTCCTCTCCAGGCTTAGTACTTCTGTAACTACATCTTCAAGAGAGTCATCGCTGCCATCATATTTAGCCCAGGCACCGTTCAGGTAAGTTAGAAGCGCCGCATCATCATTCAGAGAGATAGCCTCGTCCCCGCGTTTGCCTTTATAAAATGCGATAGTAGCAGCAAGAGAGAAAGCTAACTTCTGAGGAATATTACCTGTTCTCTTTTTGTATTCAAGTATAGAAGGTAATACACGGGTCTCAAATTTAGACCAGGAGTTCAGAGAGATGCTCATCAGCAGGTGTTTGATGTAAGGATTCCGGAAACGGTCGATAACATCATTTGCAAACTGCTCAAGTTCCTCTTTAGAAAGATCAAGTGTAGGAATGATCTCATCAAAGATCGCATCCTTAATGAATTTACCTACTACAGGGTGTTCTACCGATTCTCTTACTGTATCTAATCCATACAGATAAGCAACAGGAACCAGTGTAGTATGTGCACCGTTCAGGATCCTAACCTTACGGGTACGGTATGGGGTCATATCCTTTACGTATAATACGTCAAGACCTATAGAAGGGAAAGGAAGTTCTTCCTGAAGCTGCTCAGGCGCTTCGATTACCCAAAGGTGGAAGTGCTCGCCTTCAACAACCTGTTTATCTTCATAACCAAGCTCTTCGGTAATCTCGCCGATACGTTCTCTTGGATATCCGGGAACAATCCTGTCTACCAGAGTATTGCTGAAGGTACATGCTGTATTTAACCAGCTCACGAACCCGCTGCCCAGTTCCCACTTTTCGGCCAGCTGCAGAAGGATTCTTTTAAGATTATCTGCATTCTTCTCGATAAGCTCGCAGGGAATGATATGGATACCTTTTGTCTGGTCGCCGTTGAACGTTTTAAACCTGTGGTTCAGCCATACTGCAAGTTTGGCAGGATAGGAGTTAGGAGGCGTTGCGGTAAGCGTATCATTCTCGTCAAATGCAATACCCGCTTCTGTCGTGTTTGAGATAACGTAACGCATTTCCGGATTTTCAGCAGTCTGAAGATAAGCATTAAAATCCTCATATGGATTGATCCCGCGGCTTATTACATCAATTGTTTCGTGTGTACTTTCCGGTTTACCATTTTTCAATCCGCGAAGGTAAAGCGTATAAAGTCCGTCCTGCTCATTAAGCATGTTCACCATACCATTTGCAATAGGCTGAACAGCCACTACCGAACCATTAAATTTTCCGCTTTTATTCAGTTCATGAAACATCCAGTCAACAAAGCAGCGTAAAAAGTTTCCTTCTCCAAACTGAAGAATCTTTTCAGGATACTCTCTGTATCCTGAATAATTAGTTTTATTTAATTGCATATCTTATTAATAGTTAAATCAAAAGTTCAAACGTCTTTTACTGATCATTGTCAGTTCTTAACTTGGTTACTGTAAATATATCCTGAGCTGTGGCATCACCCTGTTCCTGTAGTTTTCCGAAAGCCGCAGCTGTAGCATAGTTAACAATATCCTGGGGCTTATGGTGATTATAAAATCCATAGATAAGCCCGGCCATAAAACAGTCTCCGCTGCCGGATCTGTCTATAACCCCGGTAGTTCTGAACTCACGGGAATTAAACTGCTCTCCTTCAGTAAACAGACTTGTATAATAAAGAAGATTATTACTGTCGCTGTCAAATCGAAAGGTATTCGCTACAGTTTTACATTTCGGAAACTTGTCCATTATTTCCAGGGAGGTTATACGGGCATGCTCAAGATAGTCAGCCTTTGTTCCTTTTTCATGGATCTTATCGTCAATAGAGGTTCCCAGCAGGCTGTTTGCCGCCCAGATATTGCCCATCACCAGGTCGCAATGCTCCACCAGCGCCGGCATAACCTCTATAGGCTCCTTACCATACTTCCATAACCTGGAACGATAGTTCAGGTCAATAGATGTTCTGATATTTTTTCTGGAAGCAGCTTCAAGCGCTTCCAGGCAAACATCAGCGACATCCTGATTCAATGCAGGGCTGATTGCCGTAAGATTTAACCAGGAAACATCCCTGAGCACCTTGTCCCAGTCGATCATTCCTCTTTTTAGTTCGGAAAAAGACGAACGTTCGCGATCGTATACCACGCTGCTTTTCAGATCGGCCCCCCTGTCAAGGTAATACACCCCGACACGGCTTCCTGAAAAAACGATGGAAGACGTATAGATTCCCCGGTATTCCAGATAATTCAGGATATACTCCGACATAAAGTTATCGGGAAGAACAGTACAGTATTTCACAGGTACGGCCCAACCAGCCAAAGCAGTAGCAGTATTCGCTTCAGCCCCCCCCATATAGAGGAGAAATGGATTTTTTCCTGCTTCTTCATTGGGTGCAGGAGAGACCCTCAGGAGCAACTCTCCAAAACACAAAACTTTACTTATCACAAGCTGAAATAGTTTTTAGCATTATAGTAACAAATATCCTTCACCACTTTACCTAACCACTCTATATCTGCAGGAAGCTCGCCGTTTTCAACATCTTCGCCGAAAAGATTACATAACAGCCTTCTGAAGTACTCGTGGCGGGGATAAGAAAGGAAACTGCGTGAATCTGTAAGCATTCCCACAAAACGGCTTAACAATCCCATATTAGACAGAGCGTTCATTTGTTTGATCATTCCGTCTTTCTGATCAAGAAACCACCATCCGGAACCGAACTGTACCTTACCGGCCACAGATCCGTCATTAAAATTACCGATCATGGTCGCCATAAGCTCATTGTCGGCCGGGTTCAGATTGTACAGGATCGTTTTTGCTAATTTATCTTCAGTATCCAGCTTATTAAGGAATTTTGAGATCTGTCTTGCCTGGCTGAAATCGCCGATAGAATCCCAGCCTGTATCCGGCCCGAGCTGTGATAACATCCTTGTATTATTATTTCTTAAAGCGCCCAGGTGATATTGCTGAACCCAGCCTTTTTCATGATCCCAGATCGCAAAATAAATAAGCATCGCCGATTTAAATTTAAGCACTTCTGTATGTTCAAGATCTTTTCCGCTGCGAATCTTATCAAAGATAGCTTTGATCTCTGCATCGGTATAATCTTCAGCATAGATCTGCTCCAGGCCGTGATCTGATATTGAACACCCGTTAGCAGCAAAATAATCGTGCCGCTTTTTTAATGCCTGCAGGTAAGTATCGAAATCAGCGATACTCAGGTCTGTCACCGCTTCCAGCTTACTGATGTAAGCGTTAAGACCTGCCACATCGTCAGCAGCCATTGCCTTGTCCGGGCGAAAAGCAGGCCTAACTTTAATATCTGATCCGTCTTTAGCTATCTGCTGATGGAAATTTAAAGCATCAACAGGATCATCGGTAGTGCAGACAGCCTCTACATTACGCATTCTTAACAAACCTTGTACGGAGTACTCTTTGGTCTGAAGCTTTGCTGTACATTCGTCATAGATCTTTCTTGCAGATTTTCCGTCGAGAATATCATAAACATTAAAATAACGCTGCAGTTCAAGGTGAGTCCAGTGATATAAAGGGTTACGAAGAGTATATGGAACTGTTTCAGCCCATTTTTCAAATTTCTCGTAGTCGCTTTTGCCTCCGGTAATATAATCCTCGTTCACACCGTTGGTGCGCATGGCACGCCATTTATAGTGATCACCGTAAAGCCATACCTGGGTTAAGTTTTCAAAATTTATATCATTGGCAATCTGCTCAGGAATCAGGTGATTATGGTAATCAATGATAGGCATATCTTTTGCAAACTCATGATACAGCTGCTGGGCAGTTTCGTTTTTCAACAAGAAATTCTCATCCAAAAATTTTTTCATTATCTGATTGATTTTAGGGGAAGCCGGTTGTATTCAGCTTAAATTTTTGAGGCTGAACGCCCTGTCTTTCCCTGGTATATTATATATTCTATTTTTCTCAACTAACCTGAATACCGTTCTGCATTATTTACCGAACAATACTGTTAACACCTCACCTTTTTACCGCCTGTGTAACCAGCCAGTTCACAAGATCATTGGCCGCTTTGAAGTTCTCAAAATCAGCCGGCAATTTGCGCCCGTCTGTATATTCATTGTACAGCCATGGATCGCCGACAGCGAATACAGTGCCTTTTCCATATTTTGCTGTCGCTACAAAAACATCCCCGTTATGAACAATTTCTGCTTTTGCCGGGCTTTTAAGTGTCAGACTGGCGACTTCCTTCATATAAACTTTTTTTGCTGTTTTAAATATAGGATGCCCTGCAGGGATTGCGATCGCACCCATTTCAAACTGAGAGCCCTGTACGCGGTTTTTACTGTCTTCATTGAAACGGATACCAAAAGCTGTAGCCAGGGTATTAAAATGAGTAAACTCTGCATTACCCGCATCATTATTCATAAGTACAAGCACACCGCCCGCCTTAACCCAGTCTGAGATAGCCTTTACATGAGCCGGAGCAACAAAATTGGGTTTTTCAGTTTCTTTTTCTGTATCGGGGTCAACAATGATATAGATACTGCTTTGTTTCAGATTGGCAGCTGTAGGTGCATCTTCGAGCATATTGGTTTTTGCTCCGGTATTATTGAAAACATGGCCCAGAAGCGAGAATCCGTTATTATCTTTTTCAGACCATATGTAGTGAAAGGGAGCAGACTTTCCGGTTGCTGGTTCTGCATGATATTCGTTGTTGAAATAAGAATCCAGTGTAACCGTTTTGCCCTTGCCATTTTTTGGCAGCGCCGCTAATTCCATTTCATTGCTTGCGCTCAGGAATGCTCCAACACCTTTAGGGTCATTAGTGATTACCTTTTCGCTAAGATAATACTCATAACTGCCATCCCGGTAAGGTTTGCCTCCCAGGCCGGATACACTTACAGTTTTTGTGAGGTTAACTCTTTCAGGGCTTACTTCTTCCACGAACTCCTGCTGCATACCGGTATACCCTTTCCTGGCTACAGTCATAAAACGCTCAGGCAGGTATCCCAGCCGTACTCCTTTGGCGAAAGTATAAACGAACATCGCAGATGCCGAAGATTCAAGATAATTTCCTTTTCCCTGATGCATGTTCAGGATGTCAAACCATACGCCGGATTTTGGATCCTGCACTTTCTGTACCGCATTGGCGTAACGGGTTAATATAGCGATCAATGAATCTCTTTTAGGATGATTTGCAGGAAAATACTCAAGGGCATCCACCAGGGCCATACCATACCAGCCCATTGCACGCCCCCAGAAGTGAGGAGAGCGACCAGTAGTTTTATCTGCCCATTTCTGTTCCCTTGATTCATCATAGCCATGATACAACAAACCTGTTTTTGAATCAAGAGACCTTTTCTCCATTAAGATAAACTGCCTGGCAACATCGTCAAAACCAGCCTGGTCGTTTGTAAGATCCGAATATTCCGTATAAAACGGTTCTCCCATATATAGGCCGTCAAGCCACATCTGGTTGGGATAGATCTGCTTATGCCAGAACCCCCCTTCTTTGGTACGCGGCTGATTAGTAAGCTGCGCTCGCAGGGTCTGACATGCTTTTAGGTATTTCTGTTGTCCGGTAACTTTATAAAGTAACAAAAGTGCACGGCCGTTTTTTACATTATCAATGTTAAAAGAATCATCGCTATAGGTGCGGATAGTACCATCAGCCTGAACAAAATGATCCATGCTTTTTTTGATATAATCAAAGTATTTTCCATCCCCTGTACGGTACCATACATTGGCAATCCCTTCAAGAATCACCCCCTGATCATAGGTCCATTTAAAAGGGCGCCCCGTCCAGAGTGAATCCTTCCAGATATCCATTACTGTAGCTGCCATCCTTTCAGACAAAGGTTTGGTCTGGGCCAGACTGCTGAACGCCTCCGACGAAAGAAGAATGACAAGTAGTGGTA